>ERZ773265.1829-NODE-1829-length-10381-cov-26.554426_pt1 | contig 10381 bp, 6 predicted proteins | sample MGYA00580512_ERZ773265 | MGnify/ENA primary metagenome ERZ773265 (study PRJEB29015, sample SAMEA2738169) | human oral metagenome | biome: human oral; feature: human-associated habitat; material: saliva | place: China | collected 2183 ...
CGAAAGCAGTGCCGACTCAAAGGCGAGTGAAATTTCTCTGGAACTATCTCAAGAAATACAAGCGTTTCTTTACGCAACTCATTCTCGGTTTGTTACTCGGTTCACTCCTGCAACTTATTTTCCCTTTCCTCACCCAAGCCATCGTTGATACGGGTATAGGAGGAAAGGATATAGGCTTTGTATGGTTGGTGCTCTTGGCAGAGATGATGCTACTTTTCAGCCGTACCGCCATCGAATTTATCCGCTCCAAAATACTCCTGCACATCTCCACACGTATTAATATCTCGCTCATATCGGATTTCTTCATCAAGCTGATGAAACTGCCGATGAAGTTCTTCGACACCAAACTAATGGGCGACCTCTTGCAGCGTATTGAAGACCACCGGCGTGTGGAGCAGTTCCTCACGTCGAGTAGTCTGAGCCTGCTCTTCTCTTTCTTCACCTTTCTTGTCTTCGGTGTAGTCCTTGCAGTCTATAATCTCGGCATCTTCTTTGTCTTCCTCATGGGAACATCGCTTTACGCAGGCTGGATTATACTCTTCCTCAAAAAGCGCAGACAGCTTGACTATAAGTATTTCGAGCAGGCAGGACGCAACCGCAACGTCACCTACCAACTTTTAGGCGGTATGCAGGAAATCAAGCTGCAGGGATGCGAGCAGCGCAAACGATGGGAATGGGAGGATGTGCAAGCCGACCTGTTTAAGGTCAATCTGCAATCGCTCAATCTGCAACAAGTGCAACAGGCAGGAAGTATTACTATCAATGAGGTGAAGAACATCTTAATCACTGTTCTTGCCGCCACAGCCGTGATACACGGAAACATGACGCTCGGTATGATGCTGGCGGTGCAGTACATCATCGGACAGCTCAACAGCCCCGTGGAGCAGCTCATCCAGTTCATCTACTCTTGGCAGGACGTAAGCATCAGCCTTGACCGCATGAACGAAATCCACACCGAGACCAACGAGGAGAATGTCGAACGGACACGTACCGCCTATACGGACAAAAATACTAAAGGACATTCCCTCATGATAAAAGACTTATCCTTCAAATATGATATATACAGTCCGATAAATATTTTATCGAATATCAACCTTTCCATTCCCAACGGCAAGGTAACGGCAATCGTGGGGGCAAGCGGAAGCGGAAAGACCACGCTCGTAAAACTCCTTTTGGGATTCTATGAGCCACTGAATGGAAACATCGAGATAGGCAATGCCAATTTGAGTGAATACAACCTCGGCTGGTGGCGAAGCCAATGCGGTGCGGTGATGCAGGAGGGGTATCTCTTCTCCGATACAATTGCGAGGAACATTGCCATATCAGATGATGATCCCGACATCGAACGTATCCGTCATGCTGCCCGTGTGGCAAACATCGCTGACTACATCGAAGCCCTGCCTTTGGCTTACAACACGATGATAGGACAGGACGGACAGGGCATCAGTCAGGGACAACGACAACGCATTTTGATAGCAAGGGTAGTCTATAAGAATCCAATGTTTGTCTTTCTGGATGAAGCGACCAATGCACTCGATGCCAACAATGAACGAGCCATTACAGAAAACCTCTCGGAGTTCTACAAGGGAAAAACAGTTGTAGTAGTGGCACACCGCCTTTCCACTGTTCGCGATGCCGACCAAATTGTAGTTTTGGATGAAGGTAAAATTGTAGAGGTAGGTACACACGGGGAACTGACTGCTAAACGTGGTAAATATTTTGCCTTAGTAAAGAATCAATTAGAATTGGGTAACTGATATGGAAGACCAGGAAAAGAAACAGGAACGGAGTTTTGAACTTCGCAGCGAAAAAGTTCGTAGTATCGTGGGACAGATACCCTCCTCGCTTATCCGTTATGGCATTACCGCCATCGGAATGGTGTTGCTCTGCCTTTTTGCTGTAGCCTATTTCCTACCCTATAAACAAGTATATTCGGGTACGGCTACCATACACAAAACGGCAACCACACCGGTAGACAGCACGAATATAACCATCTTGCTTAAGTTTGAGAACAAACGTCCTGACAAAGTGAAGGGACAAATAATTTGTCTGCAATCTCCATATAGAACGTTTGCAGGACAGATACGAGACCTGTCTCCTGTCCGAGACACTTTTGAACGTCAGAAAGCCATTTGCCGTTTCAAGGTAACTGAGATAAAATCTGTGGAAAACCAGACGGTAGACTTTCAGATAGTAAGTTCATCGGGCAATCTTTTAAGAAAGATGCTCGGCAATATAGAACCATAAATACTTTTACAATATTAAAGGTTCTTGTATTCCAATAATGACACGGGAAAACTTTACAAAATAGGATATTATATATGAGCGAACTAATTTTACAAAATCCATAGTTAAATGAAAGTTACGGTATTTTTAAATAAAATAGAATTAACTCTTAAGGAATATAGAACTTCTGAGTTTATAGTGACAAATTGTAGGAAACTGAATAAAAGGATTCTTTTTCTACTATTGGTTGTACTTTTTCCTTTATATATTTTCTCCCAGAATATTACAATATCAGGGAAAGTGCTCAATGCTGAAAATAAAGAAATAATGCCAGGCGTTAATATAAGGCTTTGCCAAAAAGACAGTTTGGTATCCGTCATACACACAGATAAGAAAGGAGAATTTTGTTTTCGGCATTTACGGTCGGGTGACTATCTTTTAGAGTTTTCTTCGCTTGGCTTCAATAATCTTCAGTCTGCTGTTATAGGATTAAGTAAAGACTACAAACTGAACGATGTATTGATGGAACCTGCCTCTTATCAATTAGATGAAGTGGTAGTGGCTGCTGAAAATGTGAGACAAGGCGTGGATAGACTAACATTTTTCCCTAATGAGAAAATACGTCAAAGTAGTCAGGACGCATTGGATGTTATGCGATTGTTGAACTTGCCCGACTTAAAGTTTGACATTGTTAATCATTCTTTCATGTCCCTAAAGAACGGGAGCGTGCAGATTCGTATCAACGGTGTAATCTCTTCGCAGACCGATTTAATCGCAATTCAACCCCAAGACATAGCCAATATTGAATATATAACTAATCCGGGAGTTATTTATGGCGATGGTGTAGCAGCAGTTGTTTTGATAAAAACAAGAAAAAATATGTCGAACTGGCAAATTGGAGGACGCGTTTCACAATCTCTCTCTGCGCTCATCGGCTCACAATATGCCTACTTTAACCTAAATTTCTCTCACGATCATTTCTCATTAAAATTATCTGATTCGTACAATTATGCCAACGGAATATACAGCTATATAGACAAGCAACTGCATTATCTAACCCGTCTATTAGCTTTCAAGAGCATAGGAAGCTCCTCAAAACAACGATTGCTCAACCCTGCCTTGCAGTTTGATTTTATCCATTCTTTTAAAGAAAATAGTTTCTTAAGTATCAAGACGTTCTTTGATTTGAACCGCTCCTATCCTGCTACAGCCGTATCTACGTCTTCTATAGCCGGTCAATCTTTCTACGATGATTACTCGAGCAAAAAGGATAAAGTTCGGAATGCCGCCTTAGATGTTTATTTTTCTAATGGTTTTAGCAATGGTTCAGAAATAGTTGCAGATTTAAGGGCGACTTATATTCATACGGACTATCAGCAAAAATATTACAAAAAATATAACCAATCAGGTTATAACAATTACGAAAGCACGTACTTTGCCACAGGGCAGCACCGTTCGTTAATAGGGGAAATCAAGTACCAACTACCATTATCCAAGCAATACAGCTTGGTAATCGGCTCTCGGAACGAACTTTCTTCCACCCGAAATGACTATACAATAGACCACTTCGGGAATCCATCTTCGCTTGATTTTTTCAACACTTACAATTATTCCGAATTCTCCGGAAGACTAAGGAACTTCTCTTATACTATAGGAGCAGGCTTTGCCTTCTACAAATTGAAGAACGATAATTTGCATAGACATTATACGTATTTTCGTCCTAAACTAAGTCTTCGATATGCTTTCTCGAAAGAATGGTCGCTCCAGTACTATTTAGGCATCAATCCCAATGAGCCAGAACTTGCTCTTCTTTCCAATGTAAAACAACCCATCTCAGAGTATGAAGTACGTGTTGGCAATCCAAATCTAAAGCCGTATCAGGCTTATACCAACCAACTTGCTTTGAATTTTATTAAACATAAAACTTATCTAAGCTTATCAACGTATCTTCAATACAACTCATCTCCATACCTCGAAAATCAGGTTCTTTATGATTCATATTCTGAACAATTCATTTACTCTATGAGTAATCAAGGACATTTTCTGCATTCTCAGACCAGACTTTATGGTAGTCAAAAGCTGTTTAATGACAAATTAAGTCTCTCCAGTTATGGCATATTGAACCATTATGTGAATCACGCTGACGATTACAGTAATCATTTCACTGCCTTTATATGGGGAACAACTGCAAGTTACGACATCAAGCATTGGGGAATAGCTGCAAGTTTTATTTCACCTGTACGTTTTCTGTTCAATCAGGTAAAGACAACACAGCACAGTAATTTCCAACTTTCTACATACTATAAAACAAATAGATTGCAAATCAGCTTGGCAGTCAATAATCTATTTATGCCCCACGCATACCTTAAAAAAATGGAATTAGGTAGCCAACTATTGCAATCTAAAGCAACTGAATATGTTAGATACAATAATAACTATGTAAACTTGACGATTAGCTATTACCTTAGTAAAGGTAAGAACAAAGAGTATCGTCATAAAATACAAAATGAGGACAGGGATTCGGGAGTAATGAAATGATAACAAAGAGCCAACACTAGGGCTTGTCCCCCTACTATAGCAATACTCCCTAATTATCTGTTTGGTAATATTGGTAATATGTTCATTGACAAAAACAAAACGGCTCAAAAAGTTTTTAATTTAATTTACTATTATTATGAAATTAGAAGAAATCAAATTAAATGACGATGAATTACTCGTCATTTTAGGTGGAAACGATGATCATGAGCAAACCACATATAACTGTGGATTAGGATGTGGTAACGGATGTGGTAATGGATGTGGAAGCTGCGCAGAGCAACCTTCTGACCCTGAACCTCAACATCCAATCTTTGTTCCTACATCAATTTAAAATCTAAATTTTGTGTGCATACTCTTTATAAATAAGTTTTCATTATAAAGATATGCACACATTAAAGAGTTGTTTAAAACATTAATATCAAGTAAAATGAAACAGAGTTTCTACAATATTTTCATCCCAGATAAAAATAAAGTCTTATGCTTTAATAGTTTTTCAAATAGCTATGTGATAATATCTCCACAAGCTTATATGAGTTTGCAGAATGAAGGTATAGAATCACTTGCAAAATCTCATAGTAAGACTTTTGAAGCACTAGTTAACTCAGGATTTATTATTGATGAATCCATAGATCAACTAGATATAATTAGAAATGAAAATAAGAAAGAAAGACTTTCTCCAGGAATTGACTATCTAATGGTATATTCTACACAAAATTGTAATTTAAAGTGTTGGTATTGTTATGAGACTCATGTTCTTAATAGCAAGATGTCTGAAGAAGTACTTGAAAATACAAAGAGTTATATTACGAAACTATGCCAAAATTCAACTAACAGGATATTAAGGCTAACCTTCTTTGGTGGGGAACCTTTTTTATATTATAAGGATATAGTATATCCACTGTTGGTCCATGCAAAGCAAGAGTGCATAGAGAATAACAAAAATTTTATTCCATTTTTCGTTACTAATGCCAGCCTAATTAATGAAAAGATTGTAAATGAATTGACACCTTTTAATCCTGTATTTCAGATAACTTTAGATGGAGGAGAAAAATTACATAATAGTGTAAGGATATGGAAATCGTCAAATAAAGGTACTTATCAGCATATAATAAAAATAATATTATTATTAGCAGAAAAAATCAATAAAGGGGAAGGTAATAATGGCAATATAATAACGATAAGAATTAATTATAATGACGAGACTTTAGATGACATAATAGATATAATCAGAGATTTGGACGGAATAGATAAGAATAAAATTTTTTTTCAACTTGAAAGAGTCTGGCAAACTATAGGAAAGGCAAACATAGACCAAAAGCGTAAACTTAAAGAAGCCCTTTTATATATAGCCTCAAAAGGTTATAATGTAGGACATGGACTTTTTGGATTTAAAAGAGTGGCATGTCCTGCAGAGATAAATAGTTATGCCATTATAAATTGGGATGGAAATATATATAAATGTAATGGAAGAACATTAAAGAAAGAAGATAAAGAAGGAACTCTCCTCCCTAATGGAACTATAAAATGGAAAAAAGAAGAACAATTGAGAAGAAATGTTGCCACTTTTGAGAACGAAACATGCTTAAAGTGTAGAATGTTGCCACAATGTATAGGTCCATGTAGTCAGAAAATTATTGAAAATAAAGACAAACCGATTGGAAATATATGCTCTTTGCAATTTGCGGATATGGATATAAAGGAGTATTTACAGATTAATTTTGAAATAGAAATGATGAAAAAACATAGTATCGGGCATTCATTCAAATAACCTCTAAATATCAATTTCCCCTCACTAATAAGCATTTATTCGATTAATAATTTCATCCAAATAGTAATACAGTAAATATTGGCAATGTGTTATCTAATGTCACTTATGGTATATTACAGTTTTATAAGATGACAAAGCAAAGGGTCGCTTTTAATTCGTTCGATTTCAGAATCTACAAGCGAGAGTATTTCTCTTTTAATCTTATGGTAGTTGCCTTCGATAATCTCTTTGAGATTGTCGGAGCCAACTGCGTTTCGGAACGTATTGATTTCAGGGATGGACTTGTAGGTCTTCATCTCCGCAGAAATTTGTGCAGAATCCACAACAATCTCAGCGTGGAAGATCTTTTGTTCGATACGTTCGTCGAAGTTGTCGGATACCGCACCTACGAACATACCTTGTGTGAGGTTACTGATTTTGGATGCTGGAATGAGACTGTCCATCTGTGTGGAGATAGAGGTGGACTTGTCATTGCGGTTGATGGTCATGGATTGGCGTTGCTGGAGCACCTTTCCAAACCGCTCAGAAAGTGTCTTGGCTGTTTCTCCTACCACTTGTCCAGAGAATACGTTACCTACAGTGTTCTGTATTACCTTGCTCTCCTTGTCTCCATAATCACGGCTAAGTTGTGAGAAGTCCTGAAAGCCCAAACATACGGCAACTTTATTGCTTCGTGCAGTAGCTATGAGGTTGTCAAGCCCACGAAAGTAGATGGTTGGCAACTCATCGATAATCACTGAGGATTTGAGTTGCTTCTTCTTGTTGATGAGCTTCACAATACGACTGTTATACAAACCGAGTGCTGCCGAATAGATATTCTGACGGTCGGGATTATTCCCTACGACAAGCACTTTCGGCTCATTGGGATTGTTGATATCAAGCGAGAAATCATCACCCGTCATCACCCAATAAAGGGCAGGGCTTATCATACGAGACAGCGGTATCTTGGCACTGGCAATCTGTCCCTGCAACTGGTCCTGCGCTCCTCCCTCCCAAGCATCCATAAAGGGTGAAAGGTAGTTGGCAAGCTCATCGTAGGAGGTGAGTATAGGGAAAATCTGTGCATAAGGGCGGTTCAGGAACTCGATGGCATGAGGAAAGGTGCAATACTTTCCGTTCTCATAAATTTTCAGAAACCAGATGATGGCTGCCAATAGAATAATAGGCGACTCCACAAAGAAATCTCCCTGCTTCTGTATCCACGAGCGGTTAAGGTTGAGCATGATGGTATAGGCACTCTCGTAGGCATCCGATATATCTGTCATAAAGGCAGGATTGATGGGATTGCAACGATGCGACTTTCTCGGATCATCGAAGTTGATGACATAGAACTGCGGCTTTACCTTGTAGGCATCCAAGTGATTAAGCAGGTGATTATAAGCAATCTCGGAAAGATCGGGAAACTTATAGTCGTAGATGTACATGGCAAAGCCTTTTTCAATCTGCTGCTTGATGTAATTGTTCACGATAGCGTAGGACTTACCAGAGCCCGGTGTGCCGAGCACCATCGATGCACGGAACGGATTGACCACGTTAATCCATCCCTTGTTCCATTTCTTCTTATAGTAGAAGCGTGTAGGAAGATTGACGGAGTATTCATTTTCCATCAACCGAGTTTCCTGCATGAAACTCTCATTCTCAGTATTAAACACATCGTCCATTAGGTTGTTTTTGAGTAGTCGGCTCATCCATACGCCACCCATCAGCAGGCAGATATAACCCACGGACAGTGTGAAGATATATAGAGTAGCTGCCCCAACCTTGCCGATGGGCAGTACCAGCAGCCACCAATTGAGAAAGAAAAAGACGAAGCCTGAGAAAAGCACCGTCCAAATCTTTGGCCAAGTGATTTTCTCCTCTTTCACGCCTTTTGTCCCAAGGCAGGACAAGGCAAGGAAAACCACACAAAAGAGTTTTGTCCAAAGGATAGACGAAAACAATCCTGTGGTACGCTGGAAATTCATCAGTATCTTATCAATGATTCCAAGCGTAAAACCCCAGACATGAAAAGCCTCGTAGCAGAACCAATAACAATTTATCAAGAGGAATATCACCGATATACCCCGCATAAAGTCCATGACTTTACCTAATGCCCTTAAATCATCTTCTTGTGCCATAATGCTGTTTTTGTAGCCTCCCCCAACCCCTCCGAAGGGAGGGGAGTTGGAAATGCTCATTTATTTAACGTTTTCTTCGTCTAATATTTACCTTACTTAGTTTTCGGAGCTTACGCTGCCACGCCGCCTCCTTCCAATCATCGTTGCTCGTAGACAGGAAAGAACCATCTGCCATATCCTCGATAAGTTCATCGATAAGGTTATCCCCTTCTTCTGCATTGGATTGTAAAGGCTGGACAGTTGCTGATTGTTCCAAACAGACAGACGGATTGCCATACAGCGTTTCGTCCAAGAATGGGTTATTAGCAGGATTAGAGAAATAGCCATTGAATACGTTAGCGGCATATCCCTTACCCAATCGCGAGCCATTGAGGGCAATTCCCTCCTTGTCGTCAATGAAAGTGATACCATAGATGCGTCCGTTCTCATTCTTTCGGACAACCATTCGCAAGCCTTGTTCTTCCAATCGTTGTTGCAATGCTTCCTCCGTTTGAGGGGAAGTACGCATTACGTGCAGGACTTTCTCCCTTGCAGCTGATATCAAAGCTTTGATGCTTTGCTTGGATTTCTGCATCCTGTTCTGCACGGCAGTATAACCTACGCCACGACCGATGTCCGAGGCGTTGATGGGTGTGCTTACTTTACCTCCCTTATCATCAGTTGGAACATAGACTAGTCCGTTATATTTCTTTCCCCGAAACTCTGTCTTGACTTCCTCCACTGCAAGATTGTATATGGAGAGGATGGCATTCAATTCTCCAAGTGAGCAGAACTCATAATGCTTTAGGACAGAGAGAAGCATTTCGGCTACTTGTTCCTTGATATTCCCTTTGGTGGTATCAATTTTAGATACTTCCTTCATTTCCCTATCAGTTACTTTTGAACTTGGAATAAGGCTATATTTCCTTTCCAAGGCATCGGTAATTTGCTTGCTCCTCCGTTTCTCAAACCTGTCGTTAATTTTCTGTCCACGACAGTCCACGCGAAGTGAAACGATATGGATATGCTCACGGGCGATGTCGTTGTGCTTGAATACGATGTAGGGCTGCTTGCCATAACCGAGTGTCTCCATATACTCCTTGGCTATCTGCATAAGTGTTTCATCGGAGAGTTTCTCGTCTGGGTGAGGATTGAGCGAACAGTGGAACACCGTTTTCTTGGTACGGCAGTTCTTCGGTATCAATGCCTCCATATCAGCAAGCACGTCCTCCATCGTATAACGACCATCCTTGTCCTGATACAACTCAGCGGCAAGAAGAATATTCGCTTCTCCTTTTTCCACCTTTTTGAAGTTGTAGCCGAGTGCTCCTCCGAGGTTCTCCGTTGCTGAAATTTTTGCTATCATTTTTCTAACTAAATTCTCAATACTTCTTCTTTCTATAATCAATGGTTAGATTGATAGCCTGCTCTTGTAAGGTGATAATTTGAGCCGATAAATGTTCCAACTTTTCAAGCAGTATCTGTGCGGTTTTCACGCTGTGATAGCTGTTGATGGCACGCACGGTCTGGTTATACAGCACGCCAATTTTATGGATTTGTGCCGTCAGTTCAGAGAGTTTTCGGTAATATTCTACGGCAGATTTATCCACCGTAATCACCTTGAAACTCTCCCCAAGAATACGCCCACGCACAAAATCCGACTTGGTTTCCGCTCCCGATTTATGGAACAAATCAATAGCCCGTTGCTGGTCTTTGGGCTTGGGAAGACGGGTATCCCATCTGTCCCATCGTT
>ERZ773265.1833-NODE-1833-length-10376-cov-22.722895_pt1 | contig 10376 bp, 10 predicted proteins | sample MGYA00580512_ERZ773265 | MGnify/ENA primary metagenome ERZ773265 (study PRJEB29015, sample SAMEA2738169) | human oral metagenome | biome: human oral; feature: human-associated habitat; material: saliva | place: China | collected 2183 ...
TCCCTGCTTGCACCCGCCCTTGCCTACACGTGCGCCGATGCACCCGGCCTCGCCGTCGCTGCCGCCCTGACCGCCCACTTCCGTTTCCGGCACGTCTTCGACCCGGCCTCGTCCGTCGTGGGCGGCGGACTGGCGCGGTGGATCCTCGTCACTCGGGGCGTCGACCCGACCGGCGTGTGTGTGCCGTCCGCCTACGACGCGCTTGACCCGGCGCGCGCGGGACGCGAACTCGCAGGCTGGGTGAGGGCCGACGAGGCCGGCCTGGCCCGGTGGATCATCCATTACTGCGCGGGAGTCGTCTACGGCTCCCAGGTCGGGCGCGATGTCGCCCGCCACGTGCAGGCGGGCAGGCTCTCCTAGCTGCCCGTGGCCGCTCAGCGGCGCAACAGCGAGCTGGCTGCGACGCCCACCGCCACGCCCACCAGGAATGGCACCGCGATCTTCGCGGGCATGGGTACGCGGCGTGGCAGGACGCGCACCGTGGACGTGAAGGTGAGCGTGGGCCAGCCCTCACGCTCAGCTATTTCGCGCAGCGCGCGGTCCGGATTGACCGCGTAGGGGTGGCCGACGAGGCGCAGCAGTGGCGCATCCGACACTGAATCCGAGTACGCCGAACACTCGGACAGATCCCACCCGCGCGAGCGAGCCAGGGCCTCGCACGCGTCCGCCTTGCCCTGCGCCTGGTTGAAGTGCGTGACCTCGCCCGTGAAACATCCGTCCTCATCCACGGCGGCCTTCGACGCCAAGACCTCGTTCGCGCCGAGCATCGTCGCGATCGGGCGCACCACCTGCTCCACCGACGCTGACGCGATCACCACGACGTCACCGATGCTCTTGTGGTAGGCGATGCGGCGCAGCGCCTGCGCGTAACATACCGGCTCGATCGTGCGCTCGAGCGCATCTTCGACCGTGGCCTCGAGGAACGCGGCGTTCCAGCCGCGGGCCATGCGGCCCATGGCCTCGGCCATCTGCCCCATGCGCGACTCGTCCGCGCCCGAGAGCAGGTACGGCAGCTGTACGAGGAATGAGGTGATTGCGGTGCGACGACTCATGAGACCGGCTTCGATAAACGGACCCGATAGCGCCACGTTCGACGACGTGTCCAGAATCGTCTTATCCAGGTCAAAAAAGGCCGCACGTACCATTGCGTTTACTCCAGCGTCGGGATTATCCACAGGGGTCCGCCGTCGGATCCCTCTATGCACAGGGTGGCATTTCGTGTCGGCGTTGTCCACAGGGGTGCATCCGCCGGTAGACGCCCGCGCGTTCCCGGGAGCACCGTTGGGAGATGGACACAAACACTGAATGTGCTAGGGGTTCGGTCGCCCTCATCGGCCTGACCTCGCGCGATTGCGAGCGTGCCCGTGACGCCGTCACGTTGGCGGGCGCGCGCGTATGCTCCGAACCCTCCAACGCGATCCTGGTTCTGGCGGCACCGGGCGTGCCCGTCCCCGCGCTGGTGCCGTGCGTGCGCGTCGGCGCGGGTGGCCAGGTCGTGTTACCCGGGGACACTGCCCTGCTCGTCTCCCTCATTGCCGAGGCCTCCTGGCGCTTCGTGCGCACCGGCCCCGTCTGGATGGTGGCCGGGATCGCCGGGGGCCTTGGGGTCACCTCGCTCGTGCGCATGCTCGCGCGGTCGACTGCGCGCCCGCCGTGGTGGCGGCGCTGGGGGAACGGGCGTCATCGCTTCGGGACGAGGCCGTGGCTGGGGCGGGGGAACGAGGCCGATCACTGCGGTGAGAGAGTGCGGACTCCCTGCCCGATCATTGTCGACGCCTCCGGGTCGGTTCCCGGCGTCGCGCGAGCCCGCGACCATGACCTGCCGGGCGTCAGGTGGGCGGACCTGGAGGCCTGCGAGGATTCCTACCTGCCCGCCCTGTCAGACCATCTGCCCATCATCGACGGGGTGCCCGCCCTCGTCGGCGACGAGCGTGGGGGAGCGAGCGCCGACGATCCGCGCGTGGCCGCCGCGTGTCGTTCCATCGGGGCACCCCTCATCGTCGACGCAGGGCGCTGGGATCGACGCTCTGCTCGCCTCGCCGAGGTTATCCGCGCCGACGCGATCATCCTCCTCTCCCACGGGAACCTCGAGGGAGCCGCCGCAATGGCCGCGTGCCTGGCGGTCGCTCCTCCACCCGCCCCCGCGCTCACTCTCGTGGTCGGGGAACGAGCGGAACGCAGCCCCGGCCTCGTCGAGTGTGCGCCCGGATCGATCCTGCGTGCCCCCACTCGCCGCGGTCGCCACCTGCGGGCACTGCGCCGGGCCCTGGAGGCGTGCGGATCGCAGAGTGGTCGGTCCCCGAGTGATCGCTCCCAGGGATGCTCGTCCCGGGGCACACCCGAGTGGCTCGACGTGCTGGACCTGTCCGCCGCGCGCCCCCGGGCGAGTACGGACGAGTGGGACGACTCCCTCCTCCTGGAGGCCTGACATGACCATCCCCCTGCGACTCCTCGCGCGAGGCGATCCACCCGCCCGCGCCGTCTCACGCGCCGCTCGCCCGGGGTGCGGTGCCGCAGAGGCGGCCTCGATCCTCGACGAATTGCGCGCTCGCCAGCGCGGCATGAATCCCGCCCTGGCCTCGGTCGTGGACGCGCCCGGCGTCACCGATGTCCTCATCAACGGAGGACAAGCCTGGGTGGATCGAGGCGGGGGACTGGTGCGCGTCGACGTCGGCATCCCCGACGAGGCGGACGCGCGCCGCGCCGCAATCCGCATGGCGAGCGCGTGCGGGGTGCGTCTGGACGACGCGAGTCCCATCGCCGACGGGACGTTACCCGGGGGAGTACGCCTGCACGCGGTGCTCGCGCCCGTGTCCGGCTCGGGCACCCTCATCTCCCTGCGTGTGCTCGGCACTCGCCGTCTCGGAATCAGTGACCTTGAAGCGTGCGGGACGCTGACCCCACCCGTAGGTCCCCTCGTTCGCGCGCTCGTCGCCGAGCGCGCGAACGTCCTCATCTCCGGGGCCACCGGCAGTGGAAAGACAACCCTCCTAAGCGCCGCACTCGCACTTGTTCCTGTGGGTGAGCGTATTGTCTGCATCGAAGAAGTCCCCGAAATTGCGCCCGCCCACCCGCACTGCATCCATCTCGTCGAGCGGGCCCCCAACGTCGAAGGGCGAGGTGCCGTCACCCTGCCCGACCTCGTGCGCGCCGCCATGCGCATGCGGCCCGACCGGCTCGTCCTCGGGGAATGCCGAGGCCCCGAAGTGCGCGACGTCCTCACCGCCCTCAACACCGGGCACGACGGCGGATGGGCAACGATCCATGCCAATGGGGCGCGCGATGTGCCCGCGCGGCTCGCCGCCCTCGGAGCACTCGCCGCCATGAACGAAAGCGCCGTCGCCGCCCAGGCCGCCAGCGCCATCGACGCCGTCCTCCACCTGCGCCGAGCCCCCTCCGGGCACCGATGGGTGTCCGAGGTCGGGGTCCTCACGCGCGCTCGCGGGCCGCTCGAGTGCGCGCTCGCGCTCAGCGCCACCGCCGATGGCTGCGTCACCACGCACGAGGCCTGGCCTTCCCTCGCCCGGAGGGTCGGGCTATGAAGGCGGGCTGGGATGCGTTCGCGGACTGCCTCGGCCTTGGCGAGGTGGCGGCGGTCAGCGTGTTCGTTATAAGCGTGGTTGCGTTGTCTTGTCAGTGTTGTGGTGCGGTGTATCGGGGAGCGCGCGAGAGGCGTATCGTGCGTGCGTGGGCGCGGCCGACGCGCGTGCGTAGTCCGGGACGCGAGGCCCGGGGGCGGTGGGGTCGGCTAATCCCCGGGCCGGGAAGATCCGCGCGCCACCGAGGCCGCGCACAGGGCCCACCCACCCCGCGCGAGCTCTCCCTCCTCGTCGCTGAGGTTGCGACCCGTCTGCGCGCGGGAGCCCCAACCTCCCTTGCCTGGGACCTCGCATTGGCGCGCATCGATGCGGGAGGGAGCGTCGGCGTGGATGATTCCTACCCTGCCGTCCTCGACGAGTGGGCGCGCGCACCGACGCGCTGGCGCTCCCTGCGCAGAGCAGAAAGGGCACCGGGAGTGGCCGCATCCCGTGTGAGCGCCGCATCCGTCGCCCTTGCCTGCCGATTCAGCCACGACCTCGGCGCTCCCCTCGCCGACGTGCTCGACGCGATCGGCAGCGCGATAGACGACGCGCAGGCGCTCGAGGAGGCGCGTCGCGTCGCCGCCGCCGGCCCGCTCATGTCCGCGCGTGTCCTCGCGGCCCTTCCCCTCGTGGGGATCGCGTGCGCGCTCGCGTTGGGGGCATCGCCCTGGCAGTTCTACATGGGAGGAACAGTGGGCCGGATGTGCGCCTTCGTGGGTGTGGCCGCGTGGGTGGCGGGCGTCGCCTCGTGTCGACAGATCCTTGCTCGGTGCAGGCGCGTCGAGGATGGGATAGACGGCGCGCTCGCCTGCGACCTCGTTGCCTCCGCCCTGGCCTGCGGCGCGGCAATTCCCCGCGCTCTCGACGCATTGGCCGACGCCAGTACCACCGAGGCACTGACGTGGGCCGCCGCCTCGCTGCGGCTCGGGGCGACCTGGGCGGACGCATGGGAGGACACCCCCGAGTGGAGCCATCCCCTGCGTGATGCGCTTGAGGCCTCGTGGACCAGCGGAACCGCCCCGGAAACGCTGCTCGCTCGCAGTGCCGCGTGGGAGCGTCGCTCCCGCCTCGTCGATGCGAAGGCGCAGGCCGAGGAGCTGAGCGTCCGCCTTGTCGGTCCGCTCGGCGTCTTCTTCCTGCCCGCCTTCCTGTCCCTGGGTATCGCACCCCTGCTTGCGCATCTCGTGGGAGGAATCGGCGTGTAGGCGGGTTATCCACAGGGGTTGCGGGGCCTCGTTGGTTATCCACAGGGGTGCGAATCCGCCTGGAAACGTGGGCCGGCCCCGCGCACACTGGCCCTGCGCGCGACCGCGCGCAACGGAAGAAAGGACAGATCAATGACGATCATCGACAGAATCGACTGCGCAGCCACGCGCGCTCAGCTCATCGCGATGGCGGCCGTGCAGGAGGGAGCTCGGTCCCTGCGGCCCCGGACCACGGACGAACCCACCGAGGGGCGCGACCCAGAGGAGGGCGCGACCACCGTCGAGTACGCGATCGGCACCATCGCAGCCGCCGGATTCGCGGGCCTGCTCATCGTAATCCTCAAATCGGACACGGTGCGAGCCGCCCTCGAATCCATCATTCAGGAGGCGCTGAACACCCGATGAACAACGACGAGAACGGATACGTCACCGTCGAACACGCGATCGGTTTCGTCGCCGTCACCCTCGTCGTCGGTGTCATCGTCGCTGCTGCTCAGGCGGGGATGACCGGAGCATCCCTGTGTCAGGCGGTGCGCGAGGGCGCGCGGGCCGCCTCCATCGGGCAGACCGACCCGCAGGGAGCGGCCTCGGCCGCCTACCCGCCCGGATCCTACGCGGTCTCGCGCTCCGGCGGGTGGGTGAGTGTCACCGGCACCGCTCCCTACCGCGGGGCGGCCGGCTGGGTCGGGGGCATCGCCCGATGCTCGGTGACCACCATCGACGAGGGGGACCTGCCGTGACGCTTGAACCGACAGCCCCGCGTGCAGCCGTGTCTCGAGGTGGGCCTGTTGCGGATGGGTACGCCGGCGAACGTTCCGACGAGGAAGGTTCTGGAACCATCAATTCCGTGGGGCTCATTGTCGTGGCCGTCGCGCTTGCGGTAGCCATCGGCGGGGTCGGTGTTGCCCACCGTGAGCGGGTGCGCCTGCAGGCTGTCGCTGACCTAGCGGCCCTGGCTGGGGCAGAGCAGTCGGCCACGGCTGACTGGGAGGATGTGGGGGAGCGGCCGTGCGGGGCAGCCTCCGCCGTTGCCGCAGCGAATGGCGCGGGCGTTCAGTCCTGCGAGGTGCGCGATCTCGACTGCCTGGTGATCCTCACGCAGCCAGTCAGAATCGCCGGTATTTCAATGAATGTGAGCGCGCGGGCGCGCGCTGGACCGGAGCGGTGAGAAATTCACAGGAAATTGCCAGGTTCGTTCAATGGTTCCCACAGGTGGGGTCCGTACATTAATAGTCATCAAGCCAAGGGCGACACCCACAAAGGGTGAGCCGAGAAAGGGAGCGCATCGGAAGACTTGCACTGTGTTGATGGGATACTCGAAGGGGTCGGCCTTATGGCCGGCCCCTCCGAGTATGTGCTGACGCGTTCCGTGTGCCGAGGCGTGCGAGCTGCCTGCGCTCCTCGCCGCTCACGCGGGCCCGCTAATGCGCACGTGGGCCCGCTAATGCGAGCCTGGGCAGCCCCGCCCACGCTCAGATTAGAGGGTTAACGCGCCAATTAGCGGGTTTACGTGCGCATCAAGGGGTTGACGTGCATGTTCAGGGGTTCGCGTGCGAGCAGCACGCCAGGCCAGGCACCGTTGTGCCCAAAACGCAGACCACCTCAGCCGCAGCACCCCATTTTCAATGTTTTTCACCGAGGTGGTCTGCAATTTGGGCGCCTTACCATCCCGAACCGTGACCTCACCGCCACCAAATGGGGGGATTTGCACCATTATGGGCGCGACACGCTGGTGACACGCCGAAGGGAGGCTCCTAATGGTGCAAAACCCCCGCCCTCGACAATTTCTGGGGCCGAACCTCGACCAGCACATTTTGTCCTATAACTCCGAGCTTGGCTTACTTGCTGTGGTAGCGCGGGCTGGTCCCCAGGTGGGTGGGGTAGGGGTTTCGGCTGTCGCCGATCACGTTCTCGTCCAGCCCCCGGTAGGTGTAGGAGTTGTCGTAGGCGATCTCAAAGGGGGAGACCACGCCGTCGGTGTACTGCTTAACCTCGTCGGGTGTGGGACTGGAGCCTCCCTCCTTGACTGCCAGGGGATTCTCGTCCGGGTACTGGCTGGGGTCCGTATTGACCATCGCGCCGGGCGCGACGCCGCCGTAACCCGTGTACTTGTTCCACGCGTGGTCCGGGTTGGTCCCCGTGTGAATGAGGAGCTGAAGGAGCTGATTCGTGCTGGCCTGGGGCCACTTCTGTCGGGCGAGCGCGAGAGAGCCGGCAACTAGGGGAGCTGAGATGGACGTGCCGCTGACAGGGGTAATCTGTCCGGTTGAGTAGTCGCGAACTTTTACGGGGCCTCCGATGGCTGCGCTGACCACGCCTTCGCCCCATGAGGAGTAGTCTTGAAAGTTCCCGTCGGTATCGATGGCAGTTACGCCGATGACACCGGACCACTTTTCATAGGAGACGTCCGTTTCGTTCTTTGCATTGTTGCCAGTAGCGGCTGTGATGATGATCCCCTGAGACACTGCCCGCGCCATTGCCCACTTGAGAGGATCCGTTCCACCTTCATTTGAGGATGAGATAGTGATGATCTGTGCGCCGTCGTTAATGGCAGCATTGATCAATGATGGAACCGTGTCTTTTCTGATCCCGGCGGCATTCTGGCAGTCGGTACCGGAAGAGTCTCCTTCGGCTGGAAGGGTTAAACGATACGCGAGGATTTTTGCGTTGGGGGAGATGCCGTAGTCTCGTGCGACCAAGAGTGATGCCATGGCAGTGCCATGGGTTTTGGTGCGCATGGAAGAAGTCACCGTGCACGGCGACTTATCGCTGATGTCGGCACCTGCCAGCTCGGGCGCGCTGGTGTCGACCTCGCCGTCCAGGATTGCGATGGTGACACCCTGCCCGGTGTAGCCCTTCGCTCGAGCTTGATCCAGGTGGTAGTACGCAAAATAGGGCTGGTCGTCGGCAGTGATGGTGTCCGCCGCGTGAGCAGGACCGGATGGTAGAGTGGTGGCCCCCGTGGCGAGCGCCAGTGCTGAGGCCGCGACGCCTAGCAGGCGCGCCTTGCTGTTCGTGCGTGTCACCATTGGCGAGGATCCCATCCATCGTCCTTGCGCGGTGCGGGAGAAAGGTCCTTGTCGGAACCGTAGGTCTGCGATAGTGGGTTCACGTAGCCCTCCGGCAGCTCATCGTCATCCTCGAAGCGGAACGGCGTGTAGCGGCGTCGCTGGGCCTTCTTCTCGTCCTTCTTTCCTCCAGTGCCAGCGCCGCCAGCGCCCATGAAACCGCCGGTTCCCTGAGTGCGACCGCCGGCTGCGGAGCTTCCAGCGCCATTTGTGCCGGATGCCCCCGACATGCCCGTCACCCCAGAGGTTCCGTTGGTACCCGCCCCCGTCGCACCAGCAGGAGCAGGGGGCGTGTACTTGCCGAATCCGGCACCGGAGTAGGAACCGGTGCGCAGGGCCGTTGAGCCGGCCGAGCTTCCTACTCCCGTTCCTACTCCACCGGCTCGTCCCATGATGGACGCGGCAGAACCCATCCGCGCGGACCCGCGAAGGCCCAGCGCCCCTGCGCCGAGCACGCCGGCTCCGCCGAGGCGACCAGCCGTCGACGATTCACTGGCAGGGCCACCGTTGAGACGCCACAGGGGATGGTCGCGATCAACGGGAGAAGCCGGGGTGTGACCACCAATGACGCCGTTCGCGTGACGATCGCCGTTCACGCGCGTGTGCAGCAGGTCGATGTCCATCAGGTCCTGCGGATCGGTGACGGGGTTCAGGCGGGATCCAAGCTCTCCTTCGGAGATGTATTGGTTGGGAATACGCTTCGAAGACATGATGCGGGAATTGATTGGACCGCCCTCGTCGTATCCATCCGCGTACAGGCCCGACCCTTGACCCCGGAGGTCGGAACGGCCGTAGTCGTCATCGCGGCTGGCCCCGTACACGCCAGCATCGTGGGGTGATACCCCCATATCGCCCTGGTTTAGTTGGTCAGATACGGATGGACTAGAGGGTCCTTGATATCTTGGAAAGTTGTCGATTTCCCCTGATGTAATCCGCTCGACCTGCTCGGTATGAGCCTGCAACTGATCGGCGAGCTTCTGGGCCTCGTCGTTGACTCGCTGCAGGATGACCGTGGCGGCAGCCTCGCGCTGCGCGTTTGCCTGGGCCTCGATCGCGTCTACGTAGGCGGCGCCGGTCGTGGCGATCGTGTTGATGGTCTCTCCGAATGGGCCCATGTGCTTCGTGACAGGAATGACGACCTGAGCGAGTCCCCGCATTGCTTCGGTTGCCTTGTCCAGGAGCGTCGGTGACAGGAGCTTCGCGTCCTCGGCGGCGTGCATGAGCAGGCGCCGACCCTCGACGTAGTGCTCGGTGCCGGTCACGTATCCCTGTCGTTCGCTGCTGTAGCGTTGCTGCGTCTGGTCGATCCAGCCGTCAATGGCCTCGCCCGTTTGTCCCTCGAAGCCTTGGTATTCCTTGAAGTGGGACACGCTGGCACTCATCATTCCCATTCCGGCAATGATCATGGAGTGTTCGGTGTCGTAGCCGCTGAGCTTGCGGGATTCTTCGACGCCCTCAACGAACTTCATGAGGCGGTCGTACATGGGGCTGCTCACCATGATCTGTCTCCTATCGTGCGTCTCGGGCTAGAACTCAGTCTGCGCATCCTGGGTGGGCGCGCCGTTGGTGTCAGCCGTCGTCGCGGGATCGGGACTCGTTGCTGATCCCCCGGCAGATGCCGCGGAGGGGTTCGTCGAAGAAGTGGGCGTCGGTGAGGTGTAGGCCGACGGGTCACCCATCGAGTCACGGAGGGCCTTTAGCTCGTCCCCCGTCGCCTGCTCAACGGCGGCAAAGTCCTCGATCGCTTGATCGACATTGCGCCCGAAGGAGCGGAGAGTGTCGCGCTCGGTAGCGGCAATTTTGCCGTATGCGCCGAGGAATGCGATAAACGCGTTCCGCAGTGCCTGAGGACCCGCCTCATCGGTCCAGAAACGCTCGTATTGTCCGTTGGAGAGTCGGGTGATTGCCTCGGAGCTGGAGGCTATTGCCGCTCCCCCGTGCTCGACGTCCTGGCGAGTTCGTGCATGCTTGTTGGAATCGAAAGCGACGTCAGCCACGGCGCACCTCCTGCGTAGCGAGTCCGCCAAACACGTGTCCTGCGGAACAAAATGAGACGCTGATCAGCATATGACCAGGTGTTCAAGAAAACAAGTCATATGACGGACAATGGACGACGTGCAGCGTTAGTTACTGTGCCCCGTCGGATTACTTTGCGTGGTAGCGCGGGCTGGTCCCCAGGTGGGTGGGGTAGTGATTAAGCCAGTCGCCGACCACGTTCTCGTCGAAGCCGCGGTACGTGTAGGAGTTGTCGTAGGCGATCTCATAGGGGGAGACGACCCCGTCCACGTACTGCTGGACCTCCTCGGGCGTGGGTTCTACATCCGAGCGTTTAGTCATCAGGGGGTTCTCATCCGGGTACTGGCTGGGATCCGTATTGACCATGGCACCGGGGTCAGCGGGGCCGTAGCCCGTGCGATCGTTCCACTCATGATTAGGGTTCGTCCCGGTGTGGACGAGGAGCTGGAGTAGCTGGTTCGGGGTCGCCTCGGGCCACTTCTCGTGGGCCAGAGCCATGAAGCCCG
>ERZ773265.1838-NODE-1838-length-10350-cov-12.045945_pt1 | contig 10350 bp, 9 predicted proteins | sample MGYA00580512_ERZ773265 | MGnify/ENA primary metagenome ERZ773265 (study PRJEB29015, sample SAMEA2738169) | human oral metagenome | biome: human oral; feature: human-associated habitat; material: saliva | place: China | collected 2183 ...
CTAACGGTGTAGGTGTTGAGCGTATCTTCCCAATCCACACTCCACGTGTTGAAAAAATCGAAGTTGTACGTTATGGTAAAGTACGTCGTGCGAAATTGTACTACTTGCGTGCTCTTCAAGGTAAAGCAGCTCGTATCAAAGAAATTCGTCGTTAATTCGACTAAAAAACTCTGCTCATTCAGCAGAGTTTTTATCTAGCTCCCTTAGTTCAATGGATATAACAACTCCCTCCTAAGGAGTAGTTGCAGGTTCGATTCCTGCAGGGGGCATTTGATGGAATCCGTTTTGGCAGAAATGAAGGTAGATAATGAAATTTTTTAAACAGGAACCGTGATGATTGTCACGGTTTTTTATTTTGAACGATTAGAAACTAAAATCGAAATCCTATTCTTAAAAAAGCTTTCTTTAAAAATAAGAATAGGGAGAGGAAGTGTCAGGGAATTATTGTCAAAAATGATGTTGTGTCAATGATAAAAACAGTGACCAAAATCACTGCTTTTTTAGTTCCTGGGCGTATGTGGTCATGCTAATAGCGTGTTTTAGACGCATGTTCATAATATCTGACACACCATTTTTATATTTGTCCACGGCCTGAATAGACATGCTACAGTTTTTGCTGATAGCATAGGCTGTGGCGTTGTCTAAAAGCCAGCGGATAGCTTCAATATCTACTGACATATATTACCTCGTAAAATACCAAATCGCAAATAGAAGTAGAACAAATCCAATAATAAATTCAACTTTTTCACGCTTGCTGGTTTTTCTAATTTTAAGATTTACTTTCATTGTTTTTCCTGTTATAATTTAAGTACACCCCCGAAGGGGTGGATAGTGATTTCTCACTATCCAAATTCGATGTGCCATTCAAAGCTGATTATAAATAAGTTTATTTTGATGACTATCTTATTTGTTTTCATTTTGAGTGGCTTCTTTTTGAACTAAAACATTTTATGTTCCTTTCTACTAGTTTCCTTACTAGTTTTTCTTTTTTTTAAGATTAGAAACAGTAGCCGAGGAAACTACAGCCTCTGTCTAAATAGTAAATGTAGCTCTCGAATTTTTAATAAACTTGAATATTTTTTCTCAGCTTATTTATCCTTTTTATTTTTTAGATAAATGTATACATTGATTGCAATTATAAAAATAGCTATTGCACTAATCATTGCTTTCCTCTTTCCATTTGATAAAATAGAGGTGTGAGTGGCTTTCATCCTAACCTCTTAGCGTTTACCTTTTCTTTTGCGGGTTTCGGGTTTACGCTTTTTGTTTTGCCTTGCTGCCGTTATTGCAGTCACTAGACATACAATAGCAGTTACTGTTTCAAGAATATTGTCTATTGCATTTTCAAGTAATCTAAGCCAATTTTCTTTGTTCACATTCCTTATCTTGATTATATCGTATCATGGCCTACAAAGGAAATCAAAAGTTTTACGAATTTTTTAAAATAATTTTGGACTAAGTCTATCTTCAAAAATATGTTTATACGGAATGATTTATTTATCACAACGATAGAGAAAAATGTTCCGTTTAATTGTAGATAATGATTTGATTTTTTAGGAAGTAAGGAGTAAAATTTAATTAATATGATGATTATTTAGGAGTGTAATGATGAATGGTTTAGTTTTAGGTTTAGATATTGGTATTGCTTCAGTAGGTGTAGGTATTCTAAAGAAAGATACTGGCGAGATTATTCATGCGAATTCTCGTCTTTTCCCAGCTGCAACTGCAGATAATAATGTTGTAAGAAGAAGTAGTAGACAAGCTAGACGATTAAATCGTAGGAAAAAACATCGTAGTGTTCGACTTAAGGATCTATTTGAATATTATGATTTGTTAACTGATTTTTCTAAGGTATCCATTAATCTTAATCCATATCGACTTCGTGTAGATGGATTGAATCAGCAACTAACGAATGAAGAGCTATTCATAGCTTTAAAGAACATTGTTAAGAGACGTGGAATTAGCTATTTAGATGATGCTTTTGAGGATGGTGGTGTAGTATCGTCTGATTATGGCAAGGCAGTTGAGGAAAATAGAAAATTACTTTCTGAAAAGACACCTGGTCAAATCCAACTAGAGCGTTTCGAAAAATATGGTCAAGTAAGGGGAGATTTTACTGTTGAAGAAAAAGGAGATAAGCACCGATTAATTAACGTTTTTTCAACATATGCTTATAGAAAAGAAGCTGAACGAATTCTTAGAAAACAGCAAGAATTTAATAATCAGATTACGGATGAGTTTATAGCTGATTATTTAACAATCCTTACTGGTAAAAGAAAATACTATCATGGACCCGGTAATGAAAAATCACGAACGGATTATGGACGTTTTCGAACTGATGGTACTACCTTAGATAATATTTTTGGTATTTTAATCGGTAAATGTACATTTTATCCTAATGAATACAGAGCTTCTAAAGCTTCCTATACTGCTCAAGAGTTTAACTTGCTAAATGATCTAAATAATTTAACAGTTCCTACAGAGACTAAGAAACTGAGTGAGAAACAAAAGAAAACAATCATTGAATATGCAAAGTCGGCGAAAACATTAGGGGCTTCAACCTTATTGAAATACATTGCTAAAATGATTGATACTTCAGTAGATCAGATACGTGGTTATCGAGTTGATGTAAACAATAAACCTGAAATACATACTTTTGAAGTCTATCGAAAAATTCAATCGCTAGAAACAATTTCAGTTGGGGAATTGTCTAGAAATGTTCTAGATGAGCTTGCACATATTTTAACTCTAAATACTGAACGAGAAGGTATAGAAGAAGCGATTAATACGAAGTTAATGGGTGTATTTAGTCAAGATCAAGTACTTGAATTAGTTCAATTTAGAAAAAATAATAGCGGTCTATTTAGTAAGGGATGGCATAATTTTTCTCTTAAACTCATGATGGAATTGATACCAGAACTCTATGAAACTTCAGAAGAGCAAATGACAATTCTAACACGATTGGGGAAACAAAAATCTAAAGAAACATCAAAAAGAACCAAGTATATTGATGAAAAAGAATTAACAGAAGAAATTTATAATCCTGTGGTAGCAAAATCTGTCAGACAGGCCATAAAGATAATCAACGAAGCAACTAAAAAATACGGTATCTTTGATAATATCGTTATCGAAATGGCGCGAGAAAATAACGAAGAAGATGCTAAGAAAGATTATATAAAACGTCAAAAGGCAAACCAAGATGAGAAAAATGCTGCTATGGAAAAGGCTGCATTCCAATACAATGGGAAAAAAGAGTTACCGGATAACATTTTTCATGGGCATAAGGAATTGACTACTAAGATTCGTTTATGGCATCAACAAGGAGAAAAGTGTCTCTATACTGGGAAGAATATTCCAATTTCAGATTTAATTCACAATCAGTACAAGTACGAAATTGACCATATTTTACCTCTATCTTTATCGTTTGATGATAGTCTATCTAATAAAGTATTGGTTCTGGCCACAGCAAACCAAGAAAAAGGCCAACGTACTCCATTTCATGCTTTAGATAGTATGGATGATGCTTGGTCCTACCGTGAGTTTAAATCTTATGTAAAAGATTCTAAATTATTAGGTAATAAAAAGAAAGATTACCTTTTAATGGAAGAAGATATTAGTAAAATTGAGGTGAAGCAGAAGTTTATTGAACGGAATTTAGTTGATACTCGATATTCTTCTCGAGTTGTTCTAAACACTCTACAGGATTTTTATAAAGCGCATAAATTCGATACAACTATTTCGGTAGTACGTGGGCAATTTACCTCTCAGCTAAGAAGAAAGTGGGGACTTGAAAAATCTCGTGAAACATATCACCATCATGCTGTGGATGCCTTAATTATTGCTGCTTCAAGTCAATTAAGATTATGGAAAAAACAAGCTAATCCCCTAATTTCTTATAAAGAGGATCAATTTGTTGATTCAGAGACAGGCGAAATTATTTCGTTAACTGATGATAAATACAAAGAATTAGTATTTAAAGCACCTTACGTCCATTTTGTTGACACATTGCGTAGTAAGACATTTGAGGATAGTATACTGTTTTCTTATCAAGTAGATTCAAAATATAATCGAAAAATTTCAGATGCAACTATTTATGCAACAAGAAAAGCAAAGTTGGATAAAGATAAGTCTGAAGAAACTTATGTTTTAGGCAAGATTAAAGATATTTATAGTCAAGCAGGATATGATGCTTTCATTAAAATTTACAATAAAGATAAGAGTAAATTCTTGATGTATCACAAAGATCCACAAACATTTGAAAAAGTGATTGAAGAAATTTTAAGAACCTATCCATCTAAAGAACGGAACGATAAAAATAAAGAAGTGTCTTGCAATCCTTTTGAGAAATATAGACAAGAAAATGGACCTATTCGTAAGTACAGTAAAAAAGGGAATGGACCAGAAATTAAATGTCTGAAATACTACGATAATAAACTAGGTAATCACATTGATATCACACCAGATGGTAGTGATAATCAAGTTGTGCTTCAATCAATATCCCCATGGCGTACAGACGTTTATTATAATCATAAAACAGGGAAATATGAATTACTTGGATTAAAGTATGCAGATTTGCAATTTGAAAAGGGTAGTGGTGCTTACTCTATATCCATTGAAAAGTACTTATCAATTAAGGATAGAGAAGGGGTGGACTCTCAGGCGGAATTTAAATTTACTCTTTATAAAAATGACTTAATTTTAATAAAAGATAATCAAACAAATGAAGAACAATTTTTTAGATTTTTATCTAGAACTATGCCAAATGTAAAACATTATGTTGAATTGAAACCTTATGATAAAGCTAAATTTGATGGTGAGCAGCCATTGATAAGTTTATTTGGTAAAGTTGCAAAAGGAGGACAGTGTCTGAAAGGACTAAATAAGTCAAATATATCCATTTTTAAAGTAAAAACAGATATTTTAGGTAATAAATATTTCATCAAAAAAGAGGGTGATAAACCAAAACTCAAATTTTAAAAAATATGTAAAAAAGAGTTGCAAACGCTTGTACAATGTATTATAATGGTAACTGTAAGGGACGCCTTACACAGTTACTTAAATCTTGCAGAAGCTACAAAGATAAGGCTTCATGCCGAATTCAACACCCTGTCATTTATGGCGGGGTGTTTTCGTTTTGTGAAAGAGGAAAATACGATGACTTGGAGAATTGTGCATGTCTGTCAGAGTGAAAAAATGCAATTGAAGTTGGATAACCTTTTAATTAAGAAAATGGGTCAAGACTATGTTATCCCATTGAGTGATATTTCGATAATTGTAGCAGAAGGAGGGGAGACCGTTGTAACTTTAAGGTTGTTAAGTGCTTTAAGTAAGTATAATATTGCCTTAATTGTCTGTGATAATGAGCACTTGCCTACAGGAATTTATCATTCTCAAAATGGCCATTTTAGAGCCTATAAAAAATTACAGGAGCAATTATTGTGGACACAGGAACAAAAAGATAAATTATGGCAAATAGTAACCTATTTCAAAATAAACAATCAGCAAGATGTTCTTGCAATGTTTGAGAAAAATATCGATTGCATTCAATTATTAGCAGACTATAAAAATCATATTGAATATGGAGATAAAACCAATCGTGAAGGTCATGCTGCTAAAGTTTATTTCAATGAATTATTTGGAAAGAAATTCGTACGTCTTACACAACAGGAAACAGATGTCATCAATGCTGGCCTAAATTATGGTTATGCAATCATGAGAGCGCAGATGGCACGTATTATTTCTGGGTATGGGTTAACTCCCTTAATAGGAATTTTTCATAAGAATGAATATAATCAATTTAACTTGGTTGATGACCTAATGGAACCTTTTCGGCAGATTGTCGATGTTTGGGTCTATCAAAATTTGCGAGATGAAGAATATTTGAAGTACGAGTTTCGCTTGGCGCTAACAGATACATTAAATGCAAAGATTCGTTATGGGAAAGAAACGTGTTCTGTAACGGTAGCAATGGATAAATTTGTCAAAGGTTTTCTAAAATGTATCTCTGATAAGGATACTAGTAAATTTTACTGTCCGGTGGTTTCGAGTGTAGAATGGAGTTAAAGAAATGAGGTATGAAGCATTGAGATTATTGTGTTTTTTTGATTTACCAATGGAAACTAATCAAGAAAAAAGGGTCTATCGTAACTTTCGAAAAGACTTAATTGCTAATGGTTTTGAAATGTTGCAGTTTTCTGTTTATTATAGAACCTGTCCGAATCGAAGTTTTGCTAGTAAATTTTATAAAAAATTAAGTCAGAGTAATTTACCAAGTGGGAATGTCCGTTTGCTAGCTGTGACTGAAAAACAATTTTCTGAAATGGTTTTAATAATTGGTGGAAAAACAAAGCAAGAAGAAGTAGTCAGTGATAATAAGTTGGTAGTTATATGAAAATGAACATTAGTCATCCATACAAGGATAATATTTCATTAAGTTTTGGTCAATTTACTCAAGTTGTGGGACAAGATCAGCAACTAAAGTATTATATTTGGCAGATACTATTGTGGTATTTTGGAGGAAAAAAATATAGTGAGGAAGATTTAGTTCTATTTGAACAAAATGAGCCTAAAATATTAATAGACGATACAATGGTTTCCCGGTCAGAATTTAGTGTAATTCAAGTGTCCAATATCAATGATTTAATTGAACAAATGGAATATAAAAAAGGAACAGTAGCCTATGATTATATAAAGAAAAAGATTAATTCTATAGAGATAATGGAGCAAATTGAAAATATCAATGACAATCTAGATAGGATTTCACTTCTATTGAATCAGAAGTTGAATCTTCAATTAGAGGATATTATCTATCATACCGAAGCAAAATATTTTAATACGGATCAATTGATTCAAAAGAATTTTTTACCATACTTTGGAACAAATGATAAAAATATATCCTTTGAATTTGTAGACAATAAGACAAAGTTTTTATTATTTCTTTCCATGTTAGAAGTTATGGCGACAAACAGTTCTGAAAAGTTTTTGATTGTCTTACGAAATTTGGACGATTTTCTATCCTATAATGATTTTGTTGAATGTTGCGAGAAAATGGAGTTTCTGACTAATTATAGCGATTCATTATATATTGTTTTATTTCCTTCCAATGAAGGTTATCTTCATGTCACGAAAGAAGTTTTAGAGGAAATCAATATTGTTTCCGATTATGTTGATCATTTTTATTCGCTAGAATTTATGTATGATCGCTTTAGCAATCAATATCCAATAAATCAAATACCTGATGAACAAGAATTTTTAACTTCTTTAAGAAAAATTGGATCCTATTTATTTAGCTCGGACATTCTCCACATGAGTTTATCTGTAGAGGATCAAGTAGTATTAAAAATTTTGAATAATTTGTATCAGTACAAAATGAAAACAAAATTCCGTATTGAATCAATCAATCCAATGTTATTGAAATATTTGGAAGAATAGTATTGACGAGTGAGATTTAAGACTTTATAATGTTTTTGAGGGAACAAAAATCAAAATTGACGAATTTGAGGTTTTTGTACTCTCAAGATTTAAGTAACTGTACAATTTTTCATCCCACCTGTACATCTTATGTTCTGTTTTTGTACTCTCAAGATTTAAGTAACTGTACAATTAAATTTGTTTTTAGTCTCTAAATCTTCATGTTTTTGTACTCTCAAGATTTAAGTAACTGTACAATTAAACCCGACAGGTATACCCTCTTTGTAGAGTTTTTGTACTCTCAAGATTTAAGTAACTGTACAACCAAATAAGCTTCATTTGCGACAAGCTTATTGTTTTTGTACTCTCAAGATTTAAGTAACTGTACAACTAACGCCATTTAATTAACCTCCAATACCATGTTTTTGTACTCTCAAGATTTAAGTAACTGTACAACTGAAGAAGTTATTGCCTCTCTATCAGGGCGGTTTTTGTACTCTCAAGATTTAAGTAACTGTACAACAGTACACATTGTCAGCAATCAGTCGGCCAAGTTTTTGTACTCTCAAGATTTAAGTAACTGTACAACAAATGATTATTCTAGAATTGACAACGAGCTGTTTTTGTACTCTCAAGATTTAAGTAACTGTACAACTATTCTTCTTTTCATCACTATTGGCATCATGTTTTTGTACTCTCAAGATTTAAGTAACTGTACAACCGCAATTTAATCTATTGATTTACTCTCATTGTTATGTGTTCATACTAAAAACCGCTCAGCTGAGCGGTTTTCGTATATTCTTCACTTTTACAGTACCCATGTTCGGATGGCATGGGCTACGCCAGATTCGTCATTTGTTTTAGTGATGTATTTGGCGATTTTTTTGATTTCTGGATTCCCATTTTCCATGACAACAGGGTTACCAACGACTTCCAGCATGGCACGGTCATTTTCTTCGTCACCGATAGCCATGGTTTCATCTTTGGTCAATCCGAGTTTTTCAGCTAGATGAGTGATGGCTGAACCTTTGTCCACATTCTTTTTAAGGAGTTCGAGGTAGAAAGGAGCAGATTTGTTGATAGAGTAGCGTTTGTAAAATTCGGCTGGTATCTTTTCAATCGCAGCATCGAGGATTTCTGGTTCATCAATGAACATACATTTGACAATTTCCTTGTCAGCCATTTCTTCAGGTGTACGGTAGAAGATGGGCATGCTGACGAGGGTTGATTCGTGAACTGTGTATTTTCCGATATTGCGATTGGCAGTATAGATACCGTCCTTGGTAATAGCGTGCATATGGACACCGAGCTTGCGACTGAGGAATTCCATATCCAGATAATCCTCATAAGTCAAGGATTCACTAATAATCTCATGACCAGTAGCGGTTTCTTGGACGAGGGCACCATTGAAGGTCACAACATAGTCACCCTCGTCTCGCAACTGCAAGTCGTCCAGAAGTTTGGCAACACCTGCGATAGGGCGGCCAGTTGCAATGACGACTTTGACACCAGCTTCTTTGGCATCTTGGATGGCAGAAAAGACCTCAGGAGTAATCTCCTTTTGGCTATTGACTAGGGTTCCGTCGATATCAACGGCAATTAGTTTAATACTCATAAATTTCCTCTTCTAGTTTTTATTTTGGGTAAAATGGTCGTTCTCAATCAAGTGTAAAAATTGCTGGGTGATACTTGCGAAGATGCTGCTTTGTTCCAACATTTCTTTTGGGAAGTAGAAACGATTATCTCCGTGGCGGCTACCAGCAATGGATTGGACGATAGGAGAAAGGCTAGAGAGTTCGGCCAGTTCTCCATTTTTTTGTAAAATCTCAATCTGTGTTCGTGGATTTTCAGATTCAGGACGATAGATATCATAAGGAAGGTCAAAGTTCTTATGAATGGCAGTATAGTAGTCTGGATCAAAGCCGATATCCTCAACCAATTTTCTCATGCTAGCGAGTTGGTCTTGATCCTCTTGTGAAAAGGTAATGGATTTAAAGACCTTGCGGTTGACAAAGCGTTGCGACAGGTCTGCAAGAATCTTATCAGGACTGGTCATCCAGAGTTGGAAGTAGGTATTCATCACACCATCATCCAGAGCCAGATAATCAGATAAGGTCACATTTTTTTCAAAGAAAGGCAGGAGATGTGGAGATGTTCGTGCAAAGAAGTCCTTATCTTCTGGATAAAGTTCCTTAGCCCGTTTGAGAAGGTTTTGAAGGAGGACCTCCATGGCGCGTGTTGCTGGGTGGAAATAAACCTGCATGTACATCTGGTAGCGACTTAGGACGTAGTCTTCGATGGCGTGCATGCCATTACGCTGAAAGGCGATCCCATTTTCGATAGGACGAATGACTCGGAGGATGCGAGTCAAGTCAAATTCCCCATAAGATGCTCCTGTAAAATAGGAGTCGCGCAAGAGATAGTCCATACGGTCCGCATCAATCTGACTAGAAATGAGTTGCACAACCTGCTTGTTAGGATAGGTATGGTCTATGACACTGGCAACCTTTTCTGGAAAATCTGGCGCTACTTGTAGTAGGACTTGGTGAATCTCTGTCTCAGGACTTTGGATAATCTCCTGAGTAATGGCTTCGTGGTCTGTATCAAAGAGATGTTCAAAAGTATGGGAGTAGGCACCATGTCCAAGGTCATGTAGGAGAGCAGCGGTCATGGTCAAGAGAGACTCGACAGGATTCCATTCTTCAGGATATTTTTCTTCAAAAATCTCTGTGATGCGACGAGCAATCTCATAGACTCCTAGACAGTGAGAGAAGCGACTGTGTTCTCCACCGTGAAAGGTATAACTGGAAGTTCCCAGTTGTTTGATACGGCGCAAACGCTGAAATTCTTTTGTATTAATCAAGTCATAGATGATTTGATTATTAACATGGATGTAGTTGTGAACTGGGTCACGGAATACTTTTTCGTTCATATGACCAT
>ERZ773265.1839-NODE-1839-length-10350-cov-5.805828_pt1 | contig 10350 bp, 4 predicted proteins | sample MGYA00580512_ERZ773265 | MGnify/ENA primary metagenome ERZ773265 (study PRJEB29015, sample SAMEA2738169) | human oral metagenome | biome: human oral; feature: human-associated habitat; material: saliva | place: China | collected 2183 ...
GTTCACAGGCTTTGAAGGCCGCACCGCCTTTGAAGTCGATGAGGATGAAGTTCAGACGGGTAGGGTCGTTATGGGTTGCTAGGCCTGCCACGAGGGAGCGCAGGAATTCGCTCTTACCCGAACCCGTGGTACCGCCAACGAGGCCGTGCGGGCCGTCTTTGACGAGGTCGAGGGTGTACACGCCTTGGTCGCCGACGCCGATTTCGGTGCTGTATCCTTTGGATTTCTGCCAGGTACCAATAATCTTCTGGGCGGTGGGTGGGGTGCCCACTCCTGTGATTTCTGGCAGGCGCACCAGTGAGGGTAGACCCGCGCCTGGGATGACGAGTTCGGGGTCTTCGAACTCTGCGAGCAGGTGGGCGCGCTGAACGGCGTATTCTAAGTCGATGCCGCCAATGATGACGTCCTCAACGGTGCGGCGTTTTTCGGGCTCGAAGAATGTTGCAGCGGCGTCCTCCCCTACGTCAACCACTACGGTGCAGGAAGCTGGCAGCTGCTCTTCAGAGGTGGCGATCACGATACCATACACCTTGTGGAGGTTTTTCTCACGGCTGGAGGCCCGGTTAGGGTCGCTGCCTCGCCCGTGGGAGAGAAGTTTACGTGCGGGGGCGTCGTGGCCTTCGGTGAGTACTTCGGAGTCTATAACGAGCATTAAACCGGGTGAGAGCAGCCCATCGATGCTCTGTTGCAGGTTTTTGAGCATGGCGGTGGATTGTTCGTAGTTGTGTGAGATCCAGCGCCCCCCAACAGCGGATCCGCTTTGTCGGGTGTGCGGCAGCCATGAGGTCCACGCCCATTCTTCCTCTTTGCCCTGGTCGAAGAAAACACCGAGGGTAAGGTCTGCGGGCCCGCAGTGGGTGACGGACTGCATGAGAAGGCTACGGGCCAGTGCGAGCGCGCCTTCACGGTTGCCTACGATACCGATTACCCCTGAGTCGGTGAGGTCGGCGATCATTGGTGCCCCCATGAGCATGGAGGAGTCTAGGAGTTCTTGGATTTCTTTTTCGGGTTCTTGGCTACTTGTTAGGTCATTTGTAGGAACCCATGAATAGTTGCCGTACCCCACGTGAAGCGCCATGAAGTCAGCGGCTTTGAAGCGGCGCTGCCATAGTTCCACGCTGGGTAGTTCAATGCGGCGCATGACGCTGACAGGGTCTGGGGCGAGCTCCTGAAGACGCATACGCTCGTGGTTGTAGATATTTTTGAATTTTTCTTTGGTTTTGTCGAGTTCCTGTTTGAAGCGTTCTTCTTCTTCGCGGGTTTCCTTTTTGAAGCGCCATTTTTGTTCGAGCCACATGCCGAGGGCAGCTATCGGGCTCAGTATTGCGAAGAGGGCGTAACGGATTTCACGCATCATTGCGACCATGGCGCCTGCGAAGATGAGGGGGGCTAGAACCGTTGCAATACTAAAGCGGGATGGTTTTGAGACGTTTTTCCGTTTGGGTATTTTGACGGTATCTGGTGCTGGCATGAGCGCAACCCGTGGCGGACGGTTATAGGGTGCGGTGTGTGCGGGTGTGAGGTTTGGGAGCATCCCGGGTTTGGGGGCGGGGGTCTCAGCCAGTTGGGGCCGTAGCAAAAGCACAGCACCACCAGTGTAGATAACCGCAAATTCGTCGGTTTCTGTGCCTTCTTCGGGTACTTTTATACCGTTGACGAAGGTTCCATTGGTGGAGCCGGCGTCAGTAATTTTCACGCCTTCTTCGGTGCGTTCAATACGGCAGTGTTCCCATGAGGCGCTTTCGGTGGGCAGCACAATGTCGGCTTGTGGTGAGCGACCTACGATGAGGGGCCTACCTTTCGACAGGGGCACGATGGCTCCGGCTCTGGTACCACCGGCGAGAGTGAGGTTCCAGCCGCGTATGGGGCGGGCCATCGGTAGAGGGCGCTGACTGATGACGCTCCCCTCCAGCAGTGCCACCGACCCCAGCTGCGAGGCGCCCTGTAGCGGCTGAGAGTCTAGATACAGGGGGTCGTCGGGGGCGATATAGGGCCCACCGGCGGCAAGAATAAGGTCGCTCAGCGTAGTATTCTCCTGCCAGTGGTCCAGCTCGAAGGTACGCGTGAACCCGTGTAGGTCAACTAGAATTTTCACCCTGTAACTTCCTCTCCGGTGACTTGTTTGGCGTGTTTAATACCACCCGTAGAGTGGCTGGGGCAGCTCATCTCACTACCTTATTATCCAACCTCATTCCGTTTCTCACACTCCAGGTTACTTAAAGTGGAGGGTGATTAGTCGTAAAATAAAAGAATTACGTTGAACATCACCGAAACTAACTGGGTCCGCGCATACGCGTGCCCTTCCTATCTCAGGAGTGTAACTATGACAGCCCGCCAAGCGCCTAACAGCCGCGATATAGTCGGCCAAACGTCGCAGAAACGCCGCGCATCTAGATTGCTCAAGGCACCTCTGGCGGCGGGGGTAGCGTTAATGCTGCTGCTCGCAGGGTGTTCCTCCGACTCCCCTTCGGCTGATGATAGCCCCACAGAGACCCGCAGAAGCGAACAGCAGGTAAGTGACCCCACAAATATCCTGCAGAATGTGAACGTTAATGTTGACCACACCGGGTCGGTTAAAGCAATCAATAGCACCAATATTTATGTGAATGAGCACACCCATCAGAGCTCCACTAAAGACGTGAAGTATAAGGTGAGCGATGTGGTGAACGATGTGCCCGTGCGTGTGTCGGTGCAGTACCAGAGCAATAAAGGCAACGGCACGGACTTGAATGAGCTTAAGGGGTATTCCGGGCCGCTAACCATTAAAATTTCGGTTGAAAACCTGAGTGTTAAACCGCAGGAAATTACCTACGATGCTGGCGGGAGCAGCCATAAGAAAAAAGCTCTTGTGGGTGTGCCGCTGACTGTTGCCGCTTCCACAGTGCTGGAAAATTCAACCCCCAATCAGGTGGTTGCCGGCAGCAGCCTTGACGCTAAGGACCCTAACGCCACTAACGGTGTGATTAGTTCCAACTCGGACGGCAAGGCGGTGGTGCAGTGGGGTACTATCATCACTCCGCCTACCACTGAGGCGAACGCGTCCTTGGTGTTAAAGATGGATGCGAAGGACTTTAAGGTTCCTAACTTCGATATCGCGGTGCAGCCGGGGTTTGCTGACTCTTTGTCCAGTGAAAACGTGCTCACTAACGGGTTTAATAAGAACGACCAGAACCAGATGGCGTTGCTGCAGCGCACCATGAAGGTTGTTTCGGATGTGAACGGCACCCTGCTCTCGGCTAGTGACCAGATTAATGAGTTGCGCAAAAACCTGGATTCCACTGCTGGTTCTTTGGGTAATGGCACCGCCGAAAACCTTAAAGGCAGCAACGAGAAGCTCACCAAACGCATGGAGGAGCTCAGCAGCCAGATCCGTGATCTGAAAACTGATCTTTCCAAAACCGCTCAGACCAATAATTCTCAGCTGATAACCCAGCTGGAGCGCACCGTGGGCTCCCTCGACTCGGCGCTGGGGGATACCTCCGTGCACCCTTCCGTGAAGGTTAACGCCAGCGGCAACTCCTGCACGGTGGATCGGTCCACCCCCCATGGCGGCAGCTCTGTCTATTCCAATCTGGTGCAGCTTGCGGATGTGCTTGGCAGTTACGCCCAAGCCAACGCAGGATGCCAGCGGGAACTGTCGGGGACCCTTTCGCAGATTATCGGTCCGAAAGACCCCGGCCCCGAACAGTGCCGTGATCACGGTGGGGATTCGGTGACCTGTGCCCTGTACGGCACCTCAGCCTCTGTGCAGGCCAATCTGATTGGTCTGACCGTGGCCAGCGACTCGCTGCTTAACGATATGCGACCGGATTATCTTAAAGGTGCCAATAAGAACTACAGCGACCTGCAGGCGTCTATTCAGCAGCTTTCTGACTATCTGAACTCGCAAAATTCAGGTAGCGCAGACACCGCGAAAGTTCAAGAAACCATTAAGAATATCCGTGGCAACGTGAACTCGCTCAAGGAGTCCTCTAACAGCCTGCAGGAAGGTATCGGGCGCATCTATAAGACTTCTCAGGAGGCTCAGGCAGAGCTTACCGGTGAAGGGTCTGCCCAGGAGCAGAATCAGAAGCTCGCAGATCAGTTGTGTGAGCTCTCTACCGAACGCGGCGGGCATTTGAGCCCCGATGAGGTGGCGCGGTTACGTTCCTACCTCACGGCTACCCCCTGCGGTGCAGGCGGTGGGCAGCAGCAGCCGCAACCTGCGCCCGAACCTAACAACCCCAATACCCCCAACGATCAGCCTTCGGCTGAGCCTTCAGCGGCACCGAGCACAAGTGCTGAGCCTTCAGCATCCGCAAGTACAAGTGCCAGCGCGAGCCCCTCGGAGGGGGCATCCGGTGAGGCTACCACCCCCGCAGCGGTAGTGGAGAACGCTAACGAGGTGAAACCGCACCACGGTAAGCCTATGGACCAGCGTATCGTTGAGCAGCAGGGCCGGTGGAGGAGCGTCTCTGCTGAAACCGACCCGAACGCGGAAAAGGGCCTGGCCGCAGACGCTAAGCGGGTTAACGCTCGGGTGAATGATCTTGACGGGCAGCTCAAAGCCCTAGAGGATGAAGCGAACAAGCTCGGCGACACCAACCGTGACCGTAACGGTGAGCAGGAGAAGAACATCAGCGCCCTCAAGCAGAAGGTGGATGCTCTCACCCGCAAGAGCGACGATTTGGGGCAGAACCTCAAAGATCTGGCGGAGCAGCACAATAAAATCTCGGAGACCGTGAAGGCAGCCTTCAAAGACTCCTCTGATAAGACCGCGCAGCAGGTGAACGACCTCATTGGCAAGCAGATCCGTGTGATCTCGGACCGTGGGCAGAGCGGCAACCGTGCTGTTGAGGATGCGTTCTCACGCTCCATTAACCAGCTGGTAGAGACCTCCGACAATATTGTGGTTGGTGCCGGCAATTCGGTTGAGAACCAGCGTAAAGACCTGTCGGAGCGTACCAATAATGTGCGGGCCGCCCTCGACGGGGCCACCCAGCAGTCGCTGGGGCTGCTTGATCAGCGTACCTCTGCAGCGACCCGAGACTTGGAAGGCTCCTCCGCTCTGCTGTACAGCGATTTGAATAAGATCATGCTTGACCTTGGCGACAGTAAAGTTGAAGGCGCTGGCCTGCTTGGCTCGCTCAAATCGAATTCTGCGAAGGCGGGCTCGGCCGACTATCAGCTGGCTTTAGCCTCCCAGAACGCGCAGGGGTACACGAGCATCCGTTCTGAAGATATTGCTAACATTCAGCTGCGTCAGGCGCAGTTCAAGGAGTCGCTCAAGTCCCTGGAGAAGATGAAACCGTTCCACCTTTCGGATGCTGGTAACGCCGAAGTTCGGGTGCTGTACACCTTCCGCGTGGGAGAAGCACAGAATGGCTAACCCCGAAGGGCAGCAGACGCCTCGGCGGTCACGCGTGAAAATCGTGTTGACCGTCGGGGCTGTTATTGCGGGGGTGCTGGCGCTGGTTGTGGCCACCAGCATGTGGCTCACCTCGGGCCGCAGCCCCTTGCCGACCTTTAAAAACGAGTCCCCAAAACCCGGTGCCGCCGCCGCTCCCAGTGTGCCGTTAGATATTAAACTTCCCACGCTTGGTAAGTCCATTAAGCTCGGGGTGATTGTCACCTACGGTGAGGAGACTGAAGGCTCGGAGTGGCTGCAGCCCGCTCAGGGTGCGGCGGTGGCCGCGTACCGTCTGCACATGGGTAATGCGCCTGTAGAGCTGGTGACCCTCAACGATAGGGGCACTGAGACGGGCGCCCGGCAAGCCGTGGAGCAGATGAAGGCCGAAGGGGTTGAGGGCATCGTCATGGCCTCTTCCGGAAGCCACGTGCAAGGCGCTGTGACAGCGGCGAAAGAGTACCGTATCCCCATGATTGAGGTGTACGACAACGTTGGAACCGGCGATGGGGTGTGGTCGTTTGCACCCAACGCTGAGGCGTCACTCGTGGCCCTGCAATCCGGGGTGGAAGACCCGAATAAGGTTGTAGCGGTTGAGGCCCAAGGGTACAGCACCGGTATTCTGGCAGCCCACACTCTCACATATAAGCCCGGGGACGACCCGGCTGCGCTGGCCCGTTCTGTAGCAGAAAAAACTGCGGAGCTTGGCCCTGGGACGACGGTGACAGTTGCCGCGCCCGCCGCTATGCAGGCTAGCCTTGTGAAGGCGCTTCAAGAGGCCGCCGTCAAAACCACCATACTGCTCTCGCCCCAGGCGATAAGCCCGGTCTTTAGCACAGAACTGGTGAAACAGGGTGGGGCCATCTCCTCGTCGCTGGCCACTAGCGGAGTGGATACTTCCGACTCGGTGGCGCTGCAGTCCACAGATGAAGGGCGGAGCATGTCTGCCTTTTTGAAAGCGGTGGGGATTATGAGCGCAGACTCCAATGTGCAGACCCTCAGCGGCGACCAGGAATTCAGTACCGTGGCTGCTTATGCGGATTCCCGCTCCCATGATGCCGTGGTGGCCCTTGCCTACGCCTCAGCGCTGAACCTTGATATGAATAACGAGTCGGTGCTTAAGACTCTTGCAACGGTGAAGATGCGCTCCGGCGAGGGGCTTGCGGGTCCGGCGCTAGACTTTACGCGGCCCAATGCGGTAACCGCCCAGCCCGCGCTTCTGCACGCCTCCGAACAGTCACTGGGGCTGCGTCCGCAAACGGCGGGTTCTGCAGCTGATGCTTCTATCACCTGGTTCGCAGGCTAGCCATACACAATAACGCATAGTTATAAAATATGCTGTGAGGTCGCCACCCTGTCATACCGCAACCCTGCGGATGAGAGGGAAGATCACTTCAGCCCCCAGTCGCAGCGGTACACATACCGCGACGACTGGGGGTTTCCTATGCCCCAATAATGAGGGTTGCCGGTACTGCCCGATCTTAGGGACGCGCCATATTCGGGGTTTGGGGCGTACCTGACCGGGGCGCTAACGGGCAGTGATACTGAACTGGTTACTCCGAATATCCGTATAATTACCCACCGTCGCGGTGATAGTACATTGCGGAGCAATCGATAGGGTCGTCACAGTCTTACCATCTGCGGAGACTGAAATATGCCCCGCACAGCTATCCGTGAAACGCACCGCCGACTGATCCGGGGCCACCGCCTGCACCACCTGTGACGGGTCCCCCGTTGCTGGCGAACGCAGGATGGGGTGCACATCGTCCTGCCCGCTGGGCCACACCGGCACCACCGTAATCGGCAGGGCACTCTGATTAACCACCTTATCCGGCACCTTCACCGCAATCGCTTGCAACCGCTGCAGCGGGTACGAGGTGGACTGCACCTCGCGGTCGGTGATGGCCTCCTGGGTTTTACGCTCAATCTCAGAAACCCATTTCTGCAAGTCCTTCTGATCCGAAATTGAGACCTTCACTGTGGCAGTCATCGACACCGTCGAGTTTGCGGGGATCTCCACCTCCGGCAAAGACCACGAACATTTCTTATCAATACCGGTGATTGTGGCGTGGTTCTTCTGCGCTTTCTGGCCTTTAGAGGGGCTCCACGTCGTCTCGGGGCAGGTGCCGCCCTCGGCAGTGCCGGGGATAACCTGCAGAATATCGCCTTTCAGCGCCGACTTCTGCGACGAGAACTTAAACGTAAGAGAAGCACTCTGCGAGGATGAATCGTATTCCGCTGAAACCTGCGTGCCCAGCCCCGAGGGCAACGGTTTAGAATCGTTGCCCTGCGCAGACCACTTCTCGTGGGTGGTTTCGGTCTTCTTCGGAGCCACAGGGTTCCAAATCACCACGCCGATCACAACCACAATCAGCAGCACGCTCAGGATTGACCCCCACACGATCGGGCGGCGCAGCTGCCGCGTAAAGCCGCCCGTTGGCTCTTCCTCTTCTTCCTCCTGTGCCTGCTGCTCAGGTTCGGGGCTCACACGCACCGGACGCAGCACCGTCTGGGATGATGCCTCCCCCAAGTGGGGCAAAGGCTCAACCGGCATCTGGGTGCCCATCACGGTGTCTTGGGAGGCAGCTGAAGCCCCACGCACAACCGTCGCCATCCGCTCCCCCGGGCCGGTGCCCGGCGGGGTGTGCTGGGGGCTGCTGGGAGGATTCACCGGCAGCATTGGCGGGGCCGGGGCGTACCGGGCTGCTAGGGCGCGCAGCGACGCGGCAGCCTGTGCGGCGGTGGGGCGCGCATCTGGGGAGGTGGCGAGCATCGCCTCAAAGGCAGTGCGCAGGTCGTTTGGGATGCTCTCGTGCACACCGGTGGGGTTGCCGCTGTTTGGTGTGGGCGGGTAGGCAATCAGAAGCTCATGGAGCATCACCCCCACCGAGTACACGTCAGCGGATTCTGTGGCGGTGCCATAGTGTTTACGCTCAGGCGACATGTACATGGGCGTGCCGTAGCTGCCGCGCCCGGTGGTACTGGATGCGGGGCCGTCACCGGTGAGCTCGGCGATACCGAAGTCAGCTACCCGCACCTGCTCAGGAAACGTCTCGGTGGGGTTACCGGAAAGCAGCACGTTATCAGGTTTAATGTCCAGGTGCAGCACCTTTTTACGGTGCGCCTGTTCAAGGGCCAGCAGCACACGCTCCATCATTGCCAAAGCCGTGCCGGGGGCAATCGTGCCCAGGGTGCGGAGCATATCGCGCAGAGTACCGCCGTGCTGGTACTCCATAATAATCGCCAGGTTACCGCCCTCAACGATCATGTCCACTACCGGCACGATACTCGAATGCTGAAGCTGCATGAGCACGGTGCGTTCCCGGACAAAACGCTCTAGGAATTCGGGGCTGTCCGCGTACTCAGGTTTAAGCAGCTTCGCAGCAAATAACGCAGACGTATCGGAACGGGTGGCCGTCCACACGGTACCGACCGCACCCTCCCCCACGGGCTCCACCAGCCGGTAGGACGAACCCAGCGGCGCGCCCTGATACGCTGCCTGCATTGTGCCTCCTCACCCCGTACTGCCGGTGTTTTTGTGATTACCGTGTAACTGCCGTCTTTAAGTGTACCTAGGATGCCAGGAAAGTATGGCTGCAGTTATGAGGAGACTCACCACACTATGCTGACCTATTATTGTGTGACCCTATAAACGAAAATCTGTAAACAATTATTGGGCAGGCACCCTGCACTATGTATTTCGTGAAATTTCAAAGAGTGTTTTCGGATATTTTTTAGCACGCACCTGTGTGAGGGTTCCATACAATAACCCATATTTATCGTTCACCGTACTCTAATACATTCAGGTTCATACGTAAATAGCCAGATATTGCTCAGAAATATGGCGTCCCGGCCTGTCAGTATTGTTCTACAGGCCGGGACGCCATATACCCCTAGAGGAACGCTATTCACCCGTGGGGCGAGTATGCTGCTGCGAAGAATCAGCGTGAGCTGCGGCGGCGAATGACAACTAAGATAATGCCGCCTGCCAGGGCCGCCGCACCCGCAGCAGCCATACCAGCGGCCGCGAACCCTGTGTGTGCCAGCGCCCCAGCCGAGGAGCCCGCACCGGAAGACCCGCCGGATACCGCCCCAGATCCGCCAGCGTACGATCCGGCCGCGCCAGCACCACCATCAGCTGAGGCACCGTAACCGTCTGATGAGCTGCTATCCGAACCGGTGCCAGCCCCAGCAGTATAGCCATGAGCACCGGCACCGTAGCCATTATTCGCGGGTGCAGGCGCGGCACCAGGTGATGAGTCACCTGCCCCGGACGAGGGTGCTGTGGCCCCAGGTTCGCCAGCGGGTGCGGGCGCAGATGTGGTGTCGTCGGTAGTTCCGGTACCGGCGGTGGTGCGGTCAGAACCGGAGGGTGCAGCGGTGCCGCCCCCAGACGCGCCGGGGGCTGCAGATCCGGTGGAGTCGCCGGTTGAGCAGCCGTTCGCGGCCTCATCCCCCACCGCAACCTGCATGCGCTGCACCTCGCTCTTTACCTCCGTACCGTCCTTGAGGGTGGCGGTGTAGTACACGTCAAACCCGTACCGGCCGGGTTCGGTAAACACCCAGTTCGCGTGCGCGTGAGTGGCGTACGCAATATCAATCGTGTCTTTGCCGGTGGTGGAGTCAAGAAGCACATCCGCACCGGTCAGCGACTCTGTGAACACCCCAAACCGGGCGCCACGCGGCATGGTGCGCGGCACCACGTGCAGTTTCACCCCGCCCGACAGCTGGGAGTAGTCAATATTCTCGGTGCTGTACCCCGGCCAGGGCAGCCCCTTGATCTGGGTCTGGGGCAGCCCGTAGAAGGCAGTACCCACCGGGCCGATGAAGTTCAGGGCGGGGCTGCTCATGTGCTCATTACGGGTGCGGCGTGCCCGATCACTCACGGTAAGCACCACCGAATCAAGCGGGCGCACGTGTGATTATGGCGAACAAGCTGCGTATCGGCGACAGCAATACCGTGA
>ERZ773265.1846-NODE-1846-length-10333-cov-2.400759_pt1 | contig 10333 bp, 8 predicted proteins | sample MGYA00580512_ERZ773265 | MGnify/ENA primary metagenome ERZ773265 (study PRJEB29015, sample SAMEA2738169) | human oral metagenome | biome: human oral; feature: human-associated habitat; material: saliva | place: China | collected 2183 ...
CAACACGTTTAAAACGTCAGAAAAATCCACCGCACTTGATTTTATCTCCCTTGTAGCGTGCAACTTGTTGCACGAAATGAGGAATTGTTGATGTGAAGAATGACGTTCGGAGTTATATTGGGTCAATCCGCGAACAGCAGGGTATTCAATAAATCCGTGGGCAACATCGTGTGCGGCGTGGAATCCGTCGTGCATCAAGATGCACGCTACCATGTCTTACTATATTAAACCGCCAAAAAGTGCGGTGGATTTCAACACGTTTAAAACGTCAGAAAAATCCACCGCACTTTATTTCATGTAGCCCCCGTAGCGTGCAACTTGTTGCACGAAATCAGGAATCGTTGATGTGGAGAATGACGTTTGGTGCGGCGTTTGTGCGAGAGGTGGCATTCGATGAACCTGTGGAACGGCATGGTGTTTGATCAATCCATGGGCGACATTGTGTGCGGTGGGGAATTCATCGTGCATCAAGATGCACGCTACAAAAAATGCCGATCGGTGTTCACTGATCGGCATTGTGTTTGAAAGGTATTATCGCATTATTTGCGTTTTATTTTTTGTGAAGAGGTTGTTCCTAACTCTTCTTGAAGGCCTAAAATTTCATTAAAGGCATCAAGTAATTGTTGTTTGTTTCTTACCACATAGTAATAATCATCTACACACCTTTTCCATGCATCAGCGGTCTCTTTTCCATAAGCAGCAGGATCATAGGAAATAGCAACAAAGGCTAATCTTGTGTCTTCTTTTTCATATTTGGTACTTTGTAATCTATTCAATTTGTCTTTAATCTTAGTACACATACCTTTTTTTTCAAAGTCGATAAATGCACCATGGTAGGGGAAGTTATCGTATCCATCGGATAAGATTACCATTATTTTCTTTGAGTTTTTTCCAAGCTTATCTAGTTTAGCTCTGTAAGCAGGATCTGGTGCCACCATTGCATTTGTTGCCATCAACATACCTGAAGTAGAATTTGTTTGGTTGTTAGGTAGCATCGCATTAAATTCCTTCATAAGTGCTTGTTGTCCACTTTCACCTTCAAACCAAGCTTGAGTTGTTATACTTGATGTCTCTCCTCCTTTCCCAGCACACATGTAAGTTGGAGTTGTCCCAAGGTTGATGTCAAGAACAAGTCCATATTTTTTAATTTTCCCGTCAAATTGATCAATTTGATTAACGGATTTGACTAAATCAATATAATCGTTTTTGATCATATCGCGTGCTTCATCGTCATTCCACTCTGATATTAGTGTTTTTATTGCTTCTTCTCTAGTATCCTCAGCTTTGCATTTGTAGCCCTTAACTTTAGTTACTGGATTTTCGTAATCTTCACAGTCATGAAAATAACCGTCTGATCGTCCATATTTTTGTGTAATAGCCTTTATAAATTCATCTCTGGGCAACTTATCGTAGTTGGGAAGTCTTACCTCGTAGGAAACCTTTTTCTCAGCCTCCCCCGTTTTTGGCAAAATAGGAATTTGACAATGTTTGTCATTCCATTGCCGTGCCCCAAAATTAAAGAGTGAAAAGCCCACGCGATTTACAGAATCTTTAGTTAATATATTACTTGTGACTTCATTAACGACTTGTTTTAGTACTTCAATCTTAGTGGGTTTTCCACTCCCATTATTTAAATCTTGGTTCATTGATCCCGAAAAGTCAGAAACTAACATCACTTCCATCGGTACACCACCACTTTGCTTCACGGCATAAGACGCGCCTGAGTTTACCGGCAGGCGACCATCTGGGCTTTTTACCCATTCATCAATGATGCCGAAACCATTTTTGCGGCGGACGTCCCCTTGCACCGTGCAAGTTACGCCGTCTTCACCTTTACCGGACTGACTGAGCGGTTCACAAAAGGCGGTAAAATCTTTTGTAATGGTAATTGGTGCGCTTGCGCCTTCACCATAAGAACGCAAATACAACTTCACTGTGTCTTGTACTAATTCTTGATTACGTTTTGCCACTCTTGTACTAAATTGTTTGTCTGCCGGCAGTGCTTTTTCTTGCGCTGTTAAATTTTGGCGCATGAGATCACTGTGATCCTTTTTGGCACGAAATTCGTTATTCTCCGCTGTCAACAATAAGGCGGCTTGGTCGGTGGCTTGTGATAAACGGGTTTTATCAAGCAAAATACCGGTGGTTTCTACGGTAAATGCCACGAGGATGATCAACGGCAATAACAACAGTGCCGTCATGACACCATATACCCCTTGTTGATCGAGGTAAAATGCTTTTATTTTTTGCGATAAACGTGAAAGAAAGCTTTCGGTTACGCTCATAACATGAACTCCAAAGTTAATTTAAATACTGAATTAGCACACTTATTCATTGAAACTTTTCTCATTAAAGATCAGAATCCATACAGACTTGTACAGATTCTACACTATTTGGAGCTCAGAGGGGAAGATTTACACAAATTTTACATTGTTTTTTGCTTTATATTCTATCGGTAGCCATTAGCTCCGTTTACGCGCCAAGAGCCACCATGTAATCGCTAAGAATAACATACTCGGCATCAGCGCACCGATTAATGGGGTCGTGTTGTAAACCAAGCTGAATTTGCCGAACAGTTCGTTCACCACATAAAACAAGAAGCCAAAACAAATTCCAATGAGAATCCGTGCGCCGGCAGTGACGCTACGCAACGGACCAAAAATAAAGGAGAGTGCTAACATCATCATCACGCCTACAGAAATCGGTTGAAACAACTTACGCCAATAGGTGAGCTCGAAGTTTTTTGAATCCTGTCCCGTTTCTTTTAAGAAGGTGATGTAATTAGATAATCCCGAAATGGACAACGATGTGGGTCTTAAAGATGCCACGCCCAGTTTGTCTGGGGTTAAATTGGTTTGCCATTCTTCATTTAAGCGGTTGACCGTGTTAACTCCCTCTGGTTGAATGATGGATTCATTGACTTGTTGTAACATCCACTTGCCGTCATTAAATATGGCCTGATTAGCGTGCTTGAGTTTTTCCAAGCGGCGTTGTTCATTAAAGGTGTAAATATAAATATCGTGTAATTCTATGTCATCGGAGATGCTGCGAACATACACGAAATTGTTGCCATCTTTCGCCCAAATGCCGTTTTTTACCGATAACATCGACCCGCCGGAAATGGCTTTGGAACGCATATCACGGGCAAATTGTTCGGTTTGCGGAATACCCCATTCGCCAATCATCATGGTCAATAACACTAACGGAATGGTGGTTTTCATCACCGCAAGACCGATTCGCATACGGGAAAAACCGGAAGACTGCATGACGACCAATTCACTCCGGCTGGCAAGGTTGCCTAAGGCGATTAATGCGCCCAATAAGGCCGCCATGGGGAAAAACGTTTCCACATCTTTTGGCATGGTCAATACGGTGTAAGCAATCGCTTGCCAAATATCGTAAGTGCCTTTACCGATGCTACGAAATTGCTCCACAAATTTAATGATCGCAGACAAGCCTACCAACATGAATAACGTGGCAAAAATCGTGCCTAAAATGCTTTTACCGATATAGCGTTCTAATGTATTCATCATGTTTATCCTTGTTTTGCCGTCTTGCCGAAGGAATAACGAATGCGATACATAAACGCACTATGCCAACTATTCAAGAAAATCGCAAAAGCGAAAAAGGTGATATTCACTAACGGCATGAACAACGAGGCATCTAATTTGCCTGCGCTGCCGGCAGACTTCAGCGAGCTTTGTAATAGGAAGTAAATCAAATATAACAACAACGCCGGCAATACTTTGGCAAAGCGGCCTTGACGTGGATTCACACGGCTTAACGGCACTGCCAGCAATGCCATAATCGGCACCGCGAGAATCAAGGTTAGACGCCAATGAAACTCGGTTTTCATCGCCGGCGTATTGGCATTCCACAATTGCATAATGTCCATTTCACCGGCTTCATCGGCATCCTCTGCCACGGTTTTATGACCTAAATAAGCTTGATATTCGTCAAAATGCGTAATGCGAAAATCAGGCAAAATTGCCGTACCTTCAAAACGATCACTATTTTGCAAATTTAAGATCTGATCGCCGTTTGGCAAGGCTTTTAATTCGCCTTTTTCCGCCACAATCACGGAAGGCTTGCTCTGCCCTTTGGGCTGAGTTTGGAAGACATAAACGTTATTGATTTGGTTATCTTGAATGTTATCAATAAACAACACGAAATCGCTGCTATTTGCCGTCATAAATTGACCGGCAGACAATGCCCCCATATTCGGATTGGCTTTCGCTTCTTCTACAATTTCCGTTTGCTTATTAATCGCCCATGGTGTCAACCATAAGGCATTGTAAGCCGCTACCGCAGCAGTAAACAAAGACAGGATCAAGACGACTTTAATCAAAATGCCTTGACCAATACCGCAAGCGCGCATGACGGTGATTTCACTTTCTGCGTATAAACGCCCCAAGGTCAACAAAATCGCGATGAATAAACAAAGCGGCAACATTAATTGCGCCATGGTTGGCATCCCTAGCCCGAGCAAGGAAAACACCAAATCGGCAGGCACTTGTCCATTTGCCGCAGAACCCAACACGCGCACCAACTGTTGGCAGAAAAAAATCAGCAGTAAAATGAACAAAATCGCTATTTGGCTTTTAAAAACTTCTTTCGTTAAATATCTGGTTAAAATCACTTTTTTTGCCTATTTTCTCTTGCTATTTCAGCAAAAGAGATTAAATTCGTTGCATTTGACACGGGCAAATTAAGTGCAAGCCCGAAATAGTAAGTGGCGTATAATACCTTAAATTTGACATTGAAAACAGAAAAATAAGCGAGGAAAACATGAACTACAGCGCGCAACAAGTCGCCATAAACCCATCTGCCGATTGCCTGATTGTCGGCGTTTTTGAAGAGAAAACCCTATCACCAAGTGCGGTTAAAATTAACGACATTTCACAAAATTACCTCAGCCGACTTGTCGAAAGCGGCGAAGTTAGCGGTAAATTAGGCGAAACGACATTATTACGCCATCTTCCCAACATTGCCGCCGAACGTGTGTTACTGGTGGGTTGTGGCAAAGTGGGCGAGCTGAATGAACGCCAATATAAACAGCTTATCCAAAAAACCGTCCAAGCCCTAAAAACTACCCAAGCTAAAAGTGCGGTCAGTTTTTTAACTGAAATTTCACTTAATCAACGGGCGCTTTACTGGAACATTCGCTTCGCTATTGAAGCCATCGAACAGGATTTGTATCAATTCACTCAATTCAAAAGTCAAAAAACAGCAGAAAAATCTACCGCACTTTCAGAGGTAATTTTTAACGTTGGCGCAGATGAGCTGGCATCCGCCGAACAAGCGATTCAGCATGCCTCTGCAATCACCCTCGGCGTACGCCTTGCCAAAGATGTGGCAAATTGTCCACCGAATGTGTGCAACCCTACTTATCTAGCGAACAAAGCCTTGCACTTAGCCGAAACCTCACCACTGATAAAAACCACTATTGTAGGTGAAGCCGAGATGGAAAAACTGGGTATGGGTGCCTATCTTGCGGTATCTCGCGGGGCGCACAACGAAGCAAAATTAGCCATTATGGAATACCGTCATCACCCGAATCCAAATGCCAAACCGATTGTCTTGGTGGGCAAAGGCTTAACCTTTGACGCTGGCGGTATTTCCCTCAAACCGGCTGCCGACATGGATGAAATGAAATACGACATGTGTGGCGCAGCTTCCGTTTATGGCGTGATGAATGCCTTAGCACAATTACAACTGCCGTTAAACGTTATCGGCGTGATGGCGGGTTGTGAAAATCTCCCGGACGGCAATGCCTATCGTCCCGGTGACATTCTCACCACCATGAACGGCTTAACCGTGGAAGTATTAAATACTGACGCAGAGGGTCGCCTCGTCTTATGCGATACCCTCACTTATGTAGAACGTTTCGATCCTGAACTGGTCATCGACATTGCCACTTTAACGGGGGCTTGTGTCGTGGCATTAGGGCAACACAACAGTGGTTTAGTCTCTACCCATGACGACATTGCAGCCGCGCTTGAACAAGCAGCACAACAAAGTGCCGACAAGGCATGGCGTTTACCGTTAAGCGAAGAATACCAAGAACAGTTAAAATCCAACTTTGCCGATTTAGCCAATATTGGCGGACGTTGGGGCGGTGCGATCACAGCGGGGGCGTTCCTCGCCAATTTCACCAAGAAATACCCATGGGCGCACCTTGACATTGCCGGCACTGCATGGCTACAAGGTGCAAACAAAGGTGCTACCGGCAGACCGGTTTCCTTGCTCGTACAATTCCTGTTAAATCAAGTGAAATAAAAATACGACCCAAAACGACCGCACTTAGAATGCCTGAGGATGACTTATGACAATCGACGACATAGATTTTAATGCGCTTTATAAGCAACATCTTATCGCCTGCAATCATTATCATTTGCCTCCGGACAAATGGGATAAAAAAGCGCCCAAAATGGCTGAAAATTTGGTGGGTAAGCCTAGTCGCTATAACGCGCAGTTAATGGCGGCAATGCAAATGCAGCCGGATGAAACCCTCTTGGATATCGGCTGCGGTCCGGATACATTTGCCGTACCTTTGGCGCAACATTGTCGTCAGGTTTACGCATTGGATTACAGCACGGGCATGTTGGCGGCACTGGCTGAGTTCAAACACGCCCTACAACTGGATAATTTACACTTACTCCATAAATCTTGGGCGGATAACTGGGATGATGTGCCGGCGGCAGATGTGGTACTTGCCTCCCGCTCTACCTTGGTCGATGACTTAGATGATATGATCGCGAAGATCCGCGCCAAAGCCAAAAAACGGGTGTATCTCACTTCGGTGACGCAACGCCATTTTTTAGATGAAGGCGTGTTTTCTGCGATTGGGCGTAATGATGTGGGTTTCCCCACCTATATTTACCTGCTCAATCGGCTTTATCAAAAAGGCATTCAAGCGAATCTGAATTTCATTGAAACGGAATCCGGTCGCTTTATGGGCGAAACCTACGAAGACTTACTGGCTTCCGTAGAATTTTCCCTTGGTGCGTTAAATGAACAAGAAAAACAACGTCTTGCGAAGTTTTATCGTCAAAAACAACATCACAATGAACCGATTAAACACGGACAGCCCAAATGGGCGTTAATTTGGTGGGATGTCGCTTAAATGCAGCGAAAATCCCCTGCTTTCATCACGCATTTTATTCATCATAGACGGAGTAACAGACAATGGATTTCGGTTTAACAGAAACAATGATTAAAAAAATCGGTTGGCATTTGCGCCATTTCCCCAATGTTGAAACAGCGATTTTGTTTGGCTCGCGCAGGAAAGGGAATTTTCGCGAAGACTCGGACATTGATTTAGCCTTAAAAGGCGATGGCATTACCGATGACATGTTGCACGACATTCAGCAAACCCTGTCGCAAACTACCCTTCCGTATAAATTCGATGTAGTCATTTATGACAAGATTACCGATCCGGTTTTACTGGAACATATTCAACGGGTAGGCAAAATTTTCTATGAAAAGAAAAATTGCGCTATTCAACATCGTCGCTATCAACTTTTCCGTTATTCCATTCCGGTGGATTCGCAACTGATTTTGCGTAATCGCTTTTTGAAAAAGCGTGAAGGCCTTTTAGTGAAAGTGTGTTGTGGACAAAATGAAGGCTGGGGCGAAATTGCGCCGTTGCCGGAGTTTAGCCATGAAACCTTAGACCAAGCCCAAGCCCAAGCCATTGAATGGCTGGAAAAATGGGATCAATCCCGCAGTTGTAACGTAAAACTGGATTTGACGGCGGATTTATACCCTTCTGTGGCTTTCGGGCTCAGTTGTGCCTTGATGGAAATGAAAGGTCGCTTGGACGATGAAGGCAATTATCAAACGGCACCTTTATGTTATGGCGATCCGGATGAGCTTTATGAACCGCTGGATCAAATGCAGGGTGAAAAAGTAGCGAAAGTGAAAGTGGGTATGTATGAAGCCAATCGTGATGGCCTGATTGCCGATATGCTGTTAGAAGCCATTCCTGATTTGCAATTACGGCTAGATGCTAACCGTAGCTGGACACCGGCTAAAGCGCAAATGTTTGCTAAATATGTAAAACCGGAACACCGTGCGCGCATTCAATTTATTGAAGAACCTTGCAAAACCCGTGAGGAAAGCCGTCAATTTGCGGCAGAAACCGGCATTAACATTGCCTGGGATGAAAGTGTACGCGAACCGGATTTTCGCGTGGAAAAAGAACCGCACTTAGAGGCGATTGTAATTAAACCGACGTTGGTAGGATCTATTGAGCGTTGCGCTGAGTTGATTGCGCAGGCGCACGCGTTAGGTATTAAAGCGGTTATCAGTTCCAGCATTGAAAGCAGTTTTGGTTTAACCCAACTGGCTCGCATGGCAAAACAATATACGCCAAATGTCACGCCGGGCTTAGACACTCTGGATTTAATGGATTATCAAGTCGTCAGATCTTGGCCGGGATCGGAGTTACCTGTCGTTGGCTTGGATTCGGAATTCATCACCGAAGTCATTTTAGATTAAAAGTGCGGTCGTTTTTTCGATTGTTTTTTATAGTGCTTTTTTTACAGATTAGACCAGCCGAAAGCGAAAAATCATTATAATGCGCGCAATAAAAAGGAATGTGATATGTCATCAAAATACAACATTTTGCTGTTAAATGGCCCTAATTTGAATATGTTAGGTGTGCGTGAACCGGGTCATTACGGGCATTTATCCTTAGCGGAAATTGAACAGCATTTGCAACAACAAGCAGTAAAACAGCAAGTGGCATTGGATTGTTTTCAAGCCAATAGCGAAGAAAAATTAATTGAGAAAATTCACCAAAGCTTTCAAAAAGTGGATTTTATTATCATCAATCCCGCGGCCTATACCCACACCAGTGTGGCGTTGCGTGATGCGTTACTTGCCGTTGGCATTCCTTTCGTTGAAGTGCATCTATCCAATATTCATAAACGAGAACCGTTTCGTCATCATTCCTATTTTAGCGATGTGGCGGAAGGGGTGATTTGTGGCTGCGGTGCGCAGGGGTATGATTTTGCGTTGCAGTTTGCGGTAAATTATCTTTCAAAAAAGTAAAATTTGACGAAATTGAACGAAAATCACAGAATTTTATCGCCAAAATGATGATTTTGCGGTAATCTCTCGACCGAAAATTTATCTTAATCCACACCGCGCTTTTTTTCTAAAAAGTGCGGTTTAAATTTAATATGTTTTAGGGAAAACTATGGACATTCGTAAAATTAAAAAACTGATTGAATTAGTAGAAGAATCCGGCATTACGGAACTTGAAGTTTCAGAAGAAGAGGGCTCTGTACGCATTAGTCGTGCTACAGTTGCTGCACCGGCAAATGTTCAATATTCCATTCCAGCAGCGGCACCAACACCGGTTGCGGCTCCTGCTGCACCTGCTGCCGCGCCGGCAGCCCCTGCTACCGCACCTGAGGAAATTGCCGGTCATAAGATCCGCTCTCCGATGGTCGGCACATTCTATCGTAGCCCAAGCCCAGAAGCGAAAGCCTTTGTTGAAGTGGGTCAAACAGTAAAAGTCGGTGATGCACTTTGCATCGTTGAAGCGATGAAAATGATGAACCGTATTGAAGCGGATAAAGCAGGTGTAGTAAAAGCTATTTTGGTAAATGATGGTGAGCCTGTCGAATTTGATGAGCCGTTGATTATTATCGAATAATTAACATAGCACACCATAATTTAAACAAGAATGGATTTATTATGTTAGAAAAAGTTGTTATCGCCAATCGCGGCGAAATTGCTCTGCGAATTTTGCGCGCCTGTAAAGAATTGGGCATTAAAACCGTTGCGGTACATTCTACGGCAGACCGTGAGTTAAAACACGTTCTGCTTGCCGATGAAACCGTGTGTATCGGTCCTGCTCAATCTGCAAAAAGTTATTTAAATATCCCGGCAATTATTGCTGCGGCTGAAGTGACCGGCGCTGATGCAATTCACCCGGGATATGGATTCCTTTCTGAGAACGCAGACTTCGCTGCCCGCGTGCAAGAAGCCGGACTGATCTGGGTTGGTCCTTCTCCCGAGGCCATCGATGCCTTGGGGGACAAGATCCGCGCTCGAGCGCTTGCGGATTCTTGCAATGTCCCAACCATCGCCGGTCAGTCTCTTGAGGGAACAAACGCCGAGGACGCCATTGCGCTGGCCAACGAAATTGGCTACCCGGTTCTCATCAAGCGCGCCGATGGCGGCGGCGGACGCGGAATCACGCGTTTTAATTCCGACTCGGAACTGCGTGAGTTCTACACGAATCTTGCAGATCCCCAGACGCTGTCCCTGTGCTTCATGGAGAAGTTCATCGCACGCGGTCGCCACGTCGAAACACAGT
>ERZ773265.1847-NODE-1847-length-10327-cov-67.333041_pt1 | contig 10327 bp, 9 predicted proteins | sample MGYA00580512_ERZ773265 | MGnify/ENA primary metagenome ERZ773265 (study PRJEB29015, sample SAMEA2738169) | human oral metagenome | biome: human oral; feature: human-associated habitat; material: saliva | place: China | collected 2183 ...
ATGGCATGGTTGTCAAGGTAAGCAAAGTTGAGAAAAAGATAATCAACACAAAGCGGCAAAAAATGATTCCAGCCTGCTCAATCCCCTGAGTAGTAATTTTTATGAACCCCATCTCAAATAGGACCTGACCACCAGAAATAAAGAAAAGTTGAAAAAGGGTGGTAAAGGTAATCAGAAAAAACATCGACTTCAAACCTTTTATGAAAAAAGATAAGGGAACTTCTGATAGAGCTACAAATATGCCTGTTGCAACGAAAAGTATTACGTTTGTAATTGGATTGTTGGCCCAAAAAACGATAATAATCAATAAAATCATTGCCACTAACTTACTCCGAGGGTCCAGACGATGGACAATCGAGTTTCCTGGTATGTAACGACCTAAAATCATGTTATCCATTAATGAACTCCTTAAACTCTTCTATCGTTATCGGCATTTGTTTAAAAGAAACTCCTCGGTCAGCTAGTCTTTGAGCAAATCTTGTGATTTTTGGAACACCCAATTGGATATTTTCCATAAACTCCAGATTTTGAAAGACAAGACTAGGCGCTCCACTCTTAACCAATCTTCCTTTTTCCATCACATAAACTTGGTCAGCAAATTCTGCTACATCATCCATAAGGTGAGTCACCAAAACAATCGTGATGCCGTCTTGATGAAGCTTTTCAAACAAAGTCATCAACTCTTTCCGACCAATCGGATCTAGTCCTGCTGTAGGCTCATCTAAAACCAAGATACTTGGCTCCATTGCTAAAATCCCAGCAATAGCGACCCTTCTCATCTGACCACCTGAGAGTTCAAATGGACTACGTTCAAAAAGTGACTCGTCAATTCCTACTAAATCTAATTTTTCACGCGCAATAGCCTCGGCCTCTTCTACAGAAACTCCAAAATTCTGAGGACCAAAAGCTACATCTTTTAAGACAGTTTCTTCAAATATTTGATTTTCTGCAAACTGAAATACCAATCCTACTTGTTTGCGAATTTGACGAATTTGCTTGTTGACTGATGTTGACGTAATTAATGTATCAAAGACACGGACACTCCCCTTTGTGGGAACCAACAAACCAATCAAGAGTTGTAGAATTGTGGATTTTCCACTTCCTGTATGCCCAATAATTGCAGTATAGGAGCCGTCCTCTATCGTCAAACTAACATCTGACAAGGCTGCTGAAGCAAAGGGGGTTCCTTCCTGATACGTATAACTAACATTGTCTAGAATAATTCCCATAAAGCCTCCTCAAGCTCCTCTTCAGTAAGATAGAGTTCCGGTAAATTCAAACCACTGGCACGTAGTGAATCTTTTAATTTATTTACAAACGGTTGATCGAGGCCAATTTGTTCTAAATCTGATCTAGAAAATAATTCTCTAGGAGTACTAGTTGATTCGATTTCTCCTTTTTTCATCACCAAAATACGATCACTCATGGCCACCTCATCCAAATCATGCGTTATGGAGATGACTGTCATTTGGTGTTCTTGGCGAATCTTCTGGACTATCTTAATCAACTCTAGACGTCCCTCTGGATCCAACATACTTGTAGCTTCATCCAAAATTAAAATATCTGGCCGTAAGGCGACAACACCTGCAATGGCAACCCTCTGCTTCTGGCCTCCTGATAAGCGAGCTGGTTCCTTTTTAAAAAATTCAGCCATACCAACCAATGATAATGCTTCAGCAACTCGATGCTTCATCTCTTCAAGTGGAATTCCTTGGTTCTCTAAACCAAAAGCAACGTCATCTTCCACAGTTGCACCTACAAACTGGTTGTCAGGATTTTGAAAAACCATGCCAATCTGACGTCTTTTTTCCCAGACGTTTTCTGGAGTTAGGCAATCACCGTCTATCCAAATCTCTCCAGATTCAGCCTCAAGTAAACCGTCAATCAAGCGAACAGTTGTTGATTTCCCACTACCATTATGACCAACAATAGACAACCATTCTCCACGTTTCACGTGAAACGAAATGTTATGAACATCATAATGTTCCTGATCTGCCTGGTATCGAAATGACAGATTTTTAATCTCAATAATTGTTTCCATATCTAGCGAAAGGTCCCTTTAAACAAATACGCGCTTCCTTTAAAATAATCATATCCAGAATAAACTGTAAAGAACAAAGCAATATATAGAATTATCTGGCCAAGTAAATTCCAGTGAAGCAACAAGAAGATGATCGCAAACATCTGACTGAATGTCTTGATTTTTCCAGGCATAGCAGCAGCCAGAACGGTTCCACCCGTTTCGACTAAGAGCAAGCGCAAACCAGTAACTGCAAGTTCACGACAAATGATAACAGCAACTAGCCAGGCTGGAGCCATGTTTAAACCAACCAACATGATGAAGGCTGACATGACCAACAACTTATCAGCCATCGGATCTGCAAATTTACCAAAATTACTAACCACTTGCCATTTTCTAGCTAAATAACCATCTAGATAATCAGTGATACTAGCAATAGCAAAAACAACAGCCGCCATTTTATGCAATAAAGGAGACGACCCGAATGATAAAAGGAGGATAAAAATCGGAATAAATACAATTCTACCCAGCGTAAGTATGTTAGGAATATTCTCTTTTTTCATATTATCCTTCCTTAATTTAATTTGAACTCAAATTCATTGTAATCCAACCAGTTTGGCCTGTTAATTTCGAAGTATCGATTTCCTGATTATCGATTTTTATTTTCACACCTTTAACAACACCTAATGTGATAGTTACTGGAGATCCTTTAGAAATTGTTGTTTTAACTGTTTTATTATTTGGATCTAGAGTTGCCCCTCCAGCCAAATCAGTATCTGAAACGCTAACCCAACTTGTTGCATCCGTTACAGATAATTGAAGTTCGGCAGTTTCTTTAGGAGTTTTATATTCCACTGATATGACATCTCCTTGCCCTGTGACTGTCACAGTTGAGGCTTCAGTCGAACTTGATGGATTAGTGGTTTGATTACTACTTGTTGTTTCACTACTTGGTGCATTTGTAGTTGTAGTCACAATATTATAGTTAGCTGAAGCTGTTTCTGTTGACTGTGTTTGAATATAATTCCAAACATAGTAGGTTACGAAAATTAAAATTGATAGGGAGAATAGAACAAAGTAAAAAAGTGGAAGCAAGGAACGCTTCTTACGATTGGAACGTCTACGACCTGTTAGTTCTATCTCATCAACATCAACTTCCTCATAGGTAATCATACTCCCTGAATCATATGCGTCTAAAACAATGTTTTCATCCAACTCAACTGCCCAAGCATATTTCCTCAAAAAAGAACGAGCATAAAAGGGACTAGGCAATTTATCAAAATCATCTGATTCTAAGGCTTCTAGCATATCAAGTTGGATGTCCGTTTTACGCTGCAATTCCTCCAGACTCAAACCTTGACTAATTCTTGCTAAACGTAACACTTCACCAATTGTTTTTTTTCTCATACTTACCATTCCTTCTTTCTAGTCTATTTTACTTGAATGACTATAGTGGAAAAATCGTAAATTCAACGATTTCACTACTGTCGATAAAATGATGTCCTACCTCAAGAACATCTTCCAAGGTCATTTCCTGTATAATCTTTGGCAAATCAAATAGGGTTGATTCCTCAATATGCGACTGATATTGAGTCGCAATAAATTCTAAAGAATTCATGTTATGGATAAACTCTCCATAAATTTCACTTTTTATTAAATCAAGATGTTCTTCCGAAACATCTGCATCAGTCACAAAGTTCTGAATCGCCTTTCGAAATTGGTGCGAAATTGCAACAGGCTCCTTCGTCTCCATTGTCAGCATCAAAAAGTTAAACCGTCGATTGATTTCAACTTCTAAAGCTAATGAAGCATCTAATTTGCCAGTTTCATACAAACTCTGAAATCTTTTAGAAGTCCAACCAAACATCATCGTAAATAAAGCTCTTAGCAAAATACTATATCGGTAACAATCCTGATTACTCATATTGGAATTTGTTCGAACACCAATAGCTAATTTAGGAGAGGCGACATCCATACGACTGCTATCAACCTTCTTTACAGGGTTTAAAGCGATTGTTTCTCTCGAAGTTTCTTCTATCCAATCTCCAACATCCTTTTGTCTGAAATAATTCTGTATCAGTTCTAAATCAAAGTTCCCAACAAGGAAAATATGACTATTGACAGGAGTGTAAAATTCTTCAAAATTGTCTCGTAAATCCTCTAATCTAATATTTTCTATCGAATCTTCAGTTCCAACAATATCTGAAGCCAGAGGACTTTCTGGATATAGATTTGCAAGTGTTTTAAAGAATAAGCAGGAATCCGGATCATCTTGGTACATTTCGCGTTCTTGCTGAATGATATCCTTTTCGCGTTCAACAGATTCTTCAGTAATGTTAAAGCTTGTAACAAGCTCGTCAAGCAAGTCTAAACACTCAGTAACATAGTCAGAAGTTGAAAAAAGATAACTTGTATTTGTAAAGCTTGTAAAGGCATTACTATCTGCACCTAGTTCAGTAAAAGCAGCCATGATATCTTCAGAATTTTCTCTTTCAAAAAGTTTATGCTCTAAAAAATGAGCAATCCCTTTTGGATATATTTTTCTTTTTCCATCTCTTACTGTAAACTCTGTGTCAACTGAACCAATTTGAACAGTGACTACACCGTAAACTTCGTTAAAGTCATTTTTTGGAAGCAAAGTAACTGTCAAGCCATTTTCTAATGTTGCTTGATAAAGAGTTTCCTTTACAGCTGGATAGTATTTCTCGTCAAAAGTAACTCTAGTCATTCTGCTCCTTCCATAAAATAGATAGCTTGCAATTTCAGGCTAGACGCAGCCCTACAGATTGCCTCCTTGTCAACTTGCTCTAGTGTCTCTATCAAAGTATCCAGGTCTAAAACCGATTTACCAAAAAAGATGCTTAAGTATTCTCTGTCAATAATCGAATCTTGATTATCCTGACTCAATAACATCGTCCTACGAATCATTTCCTTAGTTTGATTAACTTCAATATCTGTAAATCTACCATTTTTGATATTGAGTAATTGATCATTCATCAATTTTCTTGCCTTGTTTCGGTTCTGACGATTGATTCCAGCAAATAATCGTAAAAATCCACTAAAAAGATCCAGGTAACTAGATACAGTATAAGCCAACCCTTCCTTTTCCCTTACTTGAGTAAACAATTTAGAGTGAGGGAAAGCTCCAAGCAGACCGTTTACAAGTAGTAAAGCCATTTTTTGATCATCCCCATAACCAATTGTGCTATGATAGCCCATTTCTAGAATAGACTGCCCTAGGTTTTTCCTGTCAATTCCTTCCCTAAGTACATTTGAATATTCTTGTCGATACTGAATGTTTACAGTTGCTTTACGACCTGTCAAGTTCAATTTCTTCAGGTTTTCTAGAACTTCAATTTCATTAAAGTCCCCTAAAAAGAATAAATCAATCCTATCTTCTTTCAGCATTTTTTGGAAACTTGAATAAGAAGTTTTAGAAGTCTCTTCAGAAATTCTGGAAATCAAATCTTTAGGGACTAACTGCATGGATTCTTCTTGGAAAAACAAATGATCTAATTCTTTATGCGCAAAGAAGAAAGGATCCTCTAATTCTGATTCCAGTCTTGCCAACAGTTGTTTTTTCTCAATTTCAAAGGCATTCTTTTCAAATCCTTCCTCATCTGACAAGGGATTAAATATGACTTGATACAATAATTCTAAAATTTGAGAAGTTAGCACGTTTTTCTTACTTAAAAATTCATCTCGAACATACGTTAAACTGACATCTACAAGATGGCTTTGCCCTCTTCTATATGCATGAGTCGATAAATCCGCTCCATATAATGCTGCTAAATGTTTTCTAAGAATTTGAGCAGTTGGAAAACTTTTATTAGCTGTTTCAAGCATACTAGCGCTTAACATGCGACCTGAAATTAAATCCAGAGATAACGGAGCTGTGAAACGCATGGTTATTTTATTAGTCTTAAACTTTTTAGATTGGATAAAATGCACTGCAATTCCAGGGAACAACTCCATCTTTTACCTCCTTTTACATAGAGTTCTATTATACCATGAAAACGAAAATTTTTCTTGTTCTCTTTGACTCTTTTAAAATTAAAATCGTTTTCATATCAGTAGTTTCTTCTCAACTATTTTGAGCAAAATATGGTATAATACCAAAGATTGAGGTGAACTATGGAATACAAATTATTTGAAGAATTTATTACTCTCCAATCTCTTTTGAAAGACCTTGGAATCATACAAAGTGGCGGTGCTATTAAATCTTTTTTATCTGACCACCTTGTATATTTTAATGGAGAATTAGAAAATCGTCGAGGCAAGAAAATTAGAATCGGGGATTCTATTGAAATCCCTGATTTAAAAACTCAAATTATTCTAGTTAAACCAACATCAGAAGAACTAGAGGAGTTTCGTCTAGAAAAACTTGAGAAAGAACGTGTAGCTATGCTTGTAAAGGAAATGAATAAGAAAGTTCAAAAAAAATCTACAAAAAAAGCTCAACCAACAAATACAAAATCTGCACCACGTTTTCCAGGTAGATAATCATGTGGTTGAAAAACTTATCCATTAAACAATTTCGTAACTATCATAATATTGAAGTTGATTTTAACCCAAAATTAAATGTATTTGTTGGCCGAAACGCCCAAGGGAAAACGAATCTTCTTGAAAGTATTTACTTTTTAGCCTTAACAAGAAGTCATCGAACAAAGACAGACAAAAATTTAATTCAGTTTGAAGAAGAACAACTACAAGTTTCCGGTCTGTTGCAGAAGAAAACAGCAACTATACCACTTGAAATCGACTTAACACAAAAAGGTCGTATTACTAAAGTGAATCATTTAAAACAAGCTCGTCTTTCTGATTATATTGGACATATGAATGTTGTCTTATTTGCTCCAGAAGATTTACAACTTGTCAAAGGTGCGCCAGCCATTCGACGTAAATTCATTGACATGGAGTTGGGACAGATCAAACCGATTTACTTGTCAGACTTGTCAAGCTATAACCATATTCTTAAACAGAGAAATACCTATCTAAAAACTACACAAAACATTGATGAAACATTTTTATCCGTTCTTGATGATCAACTTGTTGAATATGGATGTCGTGTAATGATTCACAGGGCTGACTTTATACAGAAAATGGATTTCTTTGGTCAAAAGAAACATTTTGACATTTCAGACCAATTAGAAGAACTGTCAATACGCTATCAACCTTCTGTAAACTTTGTTGACAAAGAACATTTAGCTGATTCTTTTTATATGGAACTTCAAAAGAGTAAATCTAGAGATTTATTTAAAAAGAACACGGGAGTTGGTCCTCATCGAGATGATATGGTTTTCTTAATCAACGGTATAGAAGCAAGTTTTGGCAGTCAAGGACAGCATCGTAGCCTCGTTCTTTCCATCAAACTTGCTGAAATCGAGTTGATGGAAAGCATTACCAAGGAATCTCCCATTCTTTTACTTGACGATGTTATGAGTGAACTTGACAATAATCGTCAACTTAAATTATTAGAGACTATCTCTCATAACATTCAAACCTTTATAACAACTACAAGTTTAGACCACCTTCAAAACTTGCCTGATAACCTAAGCGTCTTTACAGTAAATGATGGTCAACTATCTGTAAACTAAACTTTACATGCATGTTAAAACAAAAAAGCTCCTGTTTAACAGGAGCTTTTTTTAATTACATTGAGTAATTTGGTGCTTCGTTAGTAATTTGCACATCATGCGGATGACTTTCTTTTAGACCTGCACCAGACATTTCGATAAACTGAGCATTATCATGCAATTCTTTAAGATTCGCAGCACCACAGTAACCCATACCAGAACGAATACCACCAATCATTTGGAAGACGATGTCAGCCGCTGCACCTTTATAAGCAACACGACCTTCAATTCCTTCTGGAACCAGTTTGTTTGCTTCATTAACTGAACCTTGGAAGTAACGGTCGCTTGACCCCTTCTTCATAGCAGCAATTGAACCCATACCACGGTAAGTCTTGAACTTACGTCCTTGGAAGATTTCAGTTTCACCTGGAGCTTCATCTGTTCCTGCAAACATTGATCCAAGCATTACTGCATTTCCACCAGCAGCAAGGGCTTTAACAATATCTCCAGAATACTTGATTCCACCGTCGGCAATAATCGTTTTACCATATTCACGCGCAACTGCTGCAGCATCGTAAATTGCTGTAACTTGTGGAACACCAACACCTGCAATCACACGAGTTGTACAGATTGAACCTGGACCAATACCAACTTTAACAACATCAACTCCTGCGTCATAAAGGGCACGTGCTCCTTCAGCAGTAGCGATATTTCCGGCAATCAATGTACGGTCTGGGAAGTGTGCACGGATTTCAGCGATTTTGCGGAGAACTCCTGCAGAATGTCCGTGTGCTGTATCGATGACAATCGCATCTGCTCCTGCTTCAAAGAGGGCTTCAGCGCGTTCAAAGGTGTCAGAAGTAACACCTACCGCACCTGCAACTAGAAGACGACCAAATTCATCTTTAGCTGCATTTGGAAACTCAATCACTTTTTCAATATCTTTAATAGTAATCAAACCAGAAAGGCGACCTTCTTCGTCAACCAAAGGAAGTTTTTCAATGCGGTGTTCTTGTAGAATACTCTCCGCTGTTTTTAAATCTGTACCAACCGGTGCAGTAACCAAGTTTTCACTAGTCATGTGTTTTGAAATTGGTTGGTTATAGTCGGAAATAAAACGAAGGTCTCGGTTAGTCAAAATACCAATTAACTTGCGGTTTTCAAGAGTTTCAACTACAGGCACACCACTGATACGATAGCGACCCATTAGCTCATCTGCTTCAGCGATTGTATGTTCTGGAGTCAAGAAGAATGGATCGATAATAACACCATTCTCAGAACGTTTTACCTTGCGAACTTCGTCAGCTTGTTGCTCAATAGACATGTTTTTATGGATAACTCCAAGCCCACCTGCACGCGCGATTGCAATTGCCATTTGGCTTTCTGTTACAGTATCCATTGCAGCTGTAATAATTGGGATATTTAAAGTCAAATTATCTGCTAATTTTGTTGTTAAATCCGCATCATTAGGCAACACATGACTCTCTGCTGGAATAAGTAATACATCATCAAAGGTAAAACCTTTTTTTAAAAATTTAGTGTCCCAATTAGACATTGAAGTTTCCTCATTTCTTTCTTTATTGAGCTTAACGATTTTTGTATTGTATCTATCATACCATTCTATGAAAATTTGTCAATTAAATTTATAAGAGAACAAATAAAAAAACTATCCCTCTAATTTTAAGAAAGAGATAGTTTTATAGCTCACCTTTTATCTATTAATGAAAGTAATTTAGACCCATTGCTGTTTTGACCTCAGAGAGTGTTTGACCAGCAACTTCTCGAGCTTTTTCACTGCCTTTTTGAAGCATGTTATAGACTTCACCCATATCTTTAGCAAATTCAATACGACGTTCACGAATTGGGCCAAGTTCACGTTCTAGGATTTCAAGGAGATAACGCTTGGTCTTAACATCACCAAGACCTCCACGTTGGTAATGCTCTTTCATTTCAGCAATTTCTTGTGCATCCTCTGGGCGACCAAAAACATCTAAGTAATGGAAAACCATATTACCTTCAATCTTACCTGGATCCTCAACACGAATATGATCTGGATCAGTATACATACTCATCACTTTTTTGCGTAAAGTATCCGCATCGTCAGCTAGGTAAATACCATTATTAAGTGATTTCGACATTTTGGCATTACCATCTAAACCTGGCAAACGTCCTGCACCTTCATGCTCAGGATAAATTCCTTCTGGCTCCACTAAAACATCACAATTGTAGGCATGGTTAAAAGAACGAACAATTTCACGTGTTTGTTCAATCATCGGCTTTTGGTCATTCCCTACTGGAACCAAGTTAGCCTTAAATGCTGTAATATCCGCAGCTTGCGCAACTGGATAAACCAAAAATCCTGTTGGGATACTTTCTCCAAAACCTTTCTGAGCAATTTCTGTTTTGACAGTTGGGTTTCGTTCCAAACGGGCCAAAGAAACCAAATTCATGTAATACATGGAAAGTTCTGCCAATTCTGGTATCTGACTTTGGATGAAAATCGTTGATTTATTAGGATCTAACCCCACTGCAAGATAGTCCAAAGCAACATTCCCAATAGACTCTACTATTGTTTGAGGATCTTTTGCATGGTCAGTTAAGGCTTGTTGATCAGCTAAAAAGACAAACATGTCATATTTATTTTCTTCCTGTAGTAAGACACGATTTTTTAAGCTTCCAACGTAGTGCCCAATATGTAATTTCCCCGTTGGACGATCTCCTGTTAAAATAA
>ERZ773265.1850-NODE-1850-length-10321-cov-5.772063_pt1 | contig 10321 bp, 14 predicted proteins | sample MGYA00580512_ERZ773265 | MGnify/ENA primary metagenome ERZ773265 (study PRJEB29015, sample SAMEA2738169) | human oral metagenome | biome: human oral; feature: human-associated habitat; material: saliva | place: China | collected 2183 ...
TCAAAAAGAAAATCATTCCAGCTATGGAGCGTCGTATTCGGACCGAGCTGACTGAGGCCGCTGAAGATGGAGCGATTCAGCTCTTCTCAGAAAATCTCCGTCATCTCCTTTTGATTGCTCCTCTCAAAGGCCGCGTAGTACTGGGCTTTGATCCAGCCTTTCGGACAGGAGCCAAGCTGGCTGTTGTTGATGCGACAGGAAAAATGCTGACGACCCATGTCATCTATCCAGTAGCGCCAGCAAAGCCAGCTCAGATTGAAGCATCTAAGAAAGAGTTATCGGAGCTGATTGAACAGTTTGGCGTGGAAATCATCGCCATCGGAAACGGAACGGCCAGCCGAGAAAGCGAAGCCTTTGTAGCAGAAGTTTTGAAATCCCATCCAACTGTCAGCTATGTCATCGTCAATGAAAGCGGAGCATCTGTCTACTCTGCTAGTGAACTGGCTCGTCATGAGTTTCCAGATTTGACTGTTGAAAAGCGCTCAGCTATTTCCATTGCCCGCCGCCTGCAAGATCCTTTAGCAGAGTTGGTTAAGATTGATCCTAAGTCTATTGGGGTTGGTCAGTACCAGCATGATGTCAGCCAGAAAAAACTGTCTGAAAGTCTGGACTTTGTCGTAGATACCGTGGTCAACCAGGTCGGAGTTAATATCAACACCGCCAGTCCTGCCCTGCTGGCTCATGTAGCTGGTCTCAATAAGACTATTTCAGAAAATATTGTTAAGTACCGAGAAACGGAAGGTTTGATTCGGTCTCGCGAAGCCATCAAGAAAGTGCCGCGTCTGGGCGCAAAGGCTTTTGAACAGGCGGCCGGCTTCCTGCGTATTCCCGAAAGTGACAACTTGCTAGACAATACAGGCGTTCACCCAGAGTCTTATAAGGCGGTGGAGGAGCTCTTTAAGCGTCTGGAAATCAGCAGTTTGGATGAAGCTGCCCAAGCTAAGTTAAAAGCTGTTCAGACTGCTAGTTTGGCTGCAGAGCTAGGCTTGGGAGAAGAAACCCTCAAAGATATTATTGCGGATTTGCTCAAGCCTGGCCGAGATTTGCGTGATTCCTTTGACGCGCCAGTTCTGCGGCAGGATGTCTTGGATATCAAGGACCTGCGCATCGGTCAAAAGCTGGAAGGGGTCGTACGTAATGTCGTCGATTTCGGAGCCTTTGTAGATATCGGTATCCATGAAGACGGTCTTATTCATATCTCCAAGCTGAGCACAGACTATATCAAGCATCCTAGTCAGGTCCTATCTGTTGGCGATTTAGTCACTGTCTGGGTGGATAAACTGGATGTGGAGCGGGAGAAGGTCAACCTCTCTTTGATAGCACCAAATGAATCTAACTAACTATGTCAAGCAGGTTTCAGTTGAAGATTTTGGCTGGGAATTCCGCCACCAAGCTTATTGGAACAAGCGTCTCCGCACTACGGGGGGACGCTTCTTTCCTAAAGACGGCCACCTGGATTTTAACCCCAAAATATATGAAACTTTTGGGCTGGAGACCTTCCGAAAAATTGTCCGCCATGAGCTGGCTCACTATCACCTTTATTATCGAGGCAAAGGTTACCGCCATGGGGATCGAGATTTTAAAGACCTGCTCAAGCGAGTTGATGGTCTACGTTACGCTCCATCCTTGTCCGATTCGCAATCTTTTCTCGTCTATGAATGCCTGAGCTGCGGAGCACTTATCCGTCGTAGACGTAGAGTCAATCTTCAAAAATACCGTTGCGGACGCTGTATGGGCAAGCTTCGTTTGTCAGAGAAAGCTTGATAGATTAGCAAGAGAGTTCCTTGAAGAACTCTCTTTTTCAAAAGAATGAATTTTCTAAGGTATAATCAGCCTTTGGCCCGATTGTTTTCTCATGAAATATGGTAGAATAAAGTAAATATGATCATTGAGGTCTCTATCATGAACGTGAAATTCTATAAGTTGAAAAAGAATCGACTGATTTCCGGTGTCTTGTCCGGTCTATGTGATAAATTTGATTTTGATCTGAGCCTGGTGCGCTTCCTCTTTATTATCTTTACTGTGGTCAATTTCGGCTTGGGAATTCTCATCTATATCCTGCTGGCTATGGTTATGCCCTATAAAGAAGACATAGAAGAAGAAATGTATGGAACCGGCCCGCGCAAACGAAAAGAAGCTGAAGCTATCAAAGACGATAAAGACGGTTGGTTTTGGTGATTCTTAATAAAATAGAAAATTTCGGGATGCGCTCCCGATTTTTTACTAGATTGAAGAGGAGAGAATGATTTTATGAAAAAATTTTCAATCATATGGTATGCACTCAAGTTCTTGCTTTATATTATTCTGTCATTTATTGTTAGTTTTGGAGGGCTTGGTCTTCTGGCTTTTCTCCTTAAGTCTAATTACGGCACTAGTCTGACAATGTCTTTTCTAGGGATGATGATTTTTGGCTATGGCTTTTTGAATTTTTTCTTCTTTCTATTTACACCGCCAACTAGTCAATCTCTGAAAAAAAGTGTTTTGCTACTATCTATTTTTATGCATCCGCTTTTTATTGCAGTTTCTGTTTTCTTTTTGAATATTTCTCATGAAAATGGTCTAAGTAATTGGCTCAATAGCTTTAAAAGTATGATTCCAATATTATTCATTTGCCTTCTAGTTAATACTTCCATTTATTTCTTAGCCTATTCTATCAAAAAGGCACGTGAGCAGGTACATATAACTAAACAAATGGAAAAGGCTGAGTCCCTTGATTTATCAGATCATTTTGAAGATTAGAAAGGCAGTATTATGAAACAATTTTCTTTACCGGTGTATTTGTGGAAATTTTTCCTGTATTTGATTATTAGTTTAATTCTACATATAGTTCTTATTTTTGCTGCTGGCATGGTAGCAGGAGGATATGCTGGCTTGTTTGTTTTCTTTATAGGTATTCTAGCTTTTCCATTTGGCTTGTGGAATTTATTCTTTTTCTTGAAAGTATTATCCCCGGAGCAAAGCTCAAAGCGTTTAGTAGGACTTGTATCTATCTTATTTCTGCCAGTTCTAACTCTCATAATTTATGGTTTTGTTGGAGGTTTCCAAATAATTATAAACTCCCTTCCTAGCAGCCTATTTTATATTTTTGGTATGCTAATTTCAAATACAATCGTGTATTCTATGGCTCATTCAATCAACCTTTCTAACTATAAAAAGCGAGCTATTTATCAAACTGAAATAGACTAAACATGGAAAATTCTACGAAATCCTAAGCATTTATCCAAGGAGGAAATATGATAGAAATTTGGAATGCCTATGACTTAAATCGAAATCAACTCCCTCATCTCCTGGTTCGAGGAGAAAAAATTCCTGAAGGACAGTTTCATCTCTGTGTTAATGTCTTGGTTCGTCACCAGGATGGTGATATTCTCTTTATGCGGCGGTCAGCCAATAAAAGCCTTTATCCTGGCTATTATGAGTTCGGAGCAGGTGGCAGTGTGCTGGCTGGAGAGGATAGTCTGACAGCCGCCTTACGTGAATTAGAAGAAGAAACAGGCTTGGTTCCTGACAGCATCAGACTTTTGGAGCAGGTGTGCTCTGTCAATGATCAGTGCCATTTCGACTACTATGAAGTGGTCGTGTCTGGCGATAAGAGTCAAGTCCGCTATCAGGAAGGCGAAACAGATGCTCATGTCTGGTTACCCCTGAAAGAGGTCCCAGATTTTGTAGAAAACCATCCCTGTTTTAATAACCAAAAGAAGATTCTTAACAGCCTGATTGATTGATGTCGTGGCTGTTTTTCTATTTTTACTAAAAATTTTGATTTAAATCAAAATATTTTTTTGTTCTAAAATCAATCTTAAAGATTCTTTTGGGGTAAAAATTTGCTATAATAGAAGCAGACAAATTTGAAGGGAGAAGACAATGTCAGTAAAGGTCAAAGACCTCTTAAAAATGTCTCGTCTGTCTCAGGAGTACGGAGATAAAGTTTTACTGGAGAAAGAAATAAAAACTTCAGATATTTCTCGGCCTGGACTTGAAATGACCGGATATTTTGATTTTTATACACCCGAGCGGATACAGCTGATTGGGATGAAAGAGTGGTCTTATCTGATGAAGATGAGCTCTCATAACCGCCATCAGGTGCTGCTGAAAATGTTCCAGCCTGAGACGCCGGTGATTATCATTGCTCGAAATTTAGAGATTCCTAAAGAAATGATTGATGCGGCTGATGAGAAGCAGGTTGCTATTCTTAGAAGCAAAACCTCCACCAGTCGCTTGTCTGGAGAAATTTCCAGTTATCTTGATTCTCGGCTGGCTGAGAGAACCAGTGTTCATGGTGTCCTGATGGATATCTATGGCATGGGGGTTCTCATCCAAGGGGACAGCGGAATTGGTAAAAGTGAAACAGGGCTTGAGTTGGTTAAGCGTGGCCATCGGTTGGTTGCGGATGACCGAGTGGATATCTATGCCAAGGATGAAATGACCCTTTGGGGAGAGCCGGCTGAAATCCTGCGCCACCTATTGGAAATTCGTGGTGTTGGTATCATCGATGTCATGAGCTTATACGGAGCCAGTGCAGTAAAAGATTCTTCTCAAGTTCAGATAGCTGTCTATTTGGAGAATTACGATACTCAAAAAACTTTTGACCGTCTAGGTAATGATACAGAGGAGCTGGAGGTTGCCGGTGTCAGAATTCCACGTATTCGGATTCCTGTAAAGACTGGCCGCAATATCTCAGTCGTGATTGAGGCTGCAGCGATGAACTATCGAGCTAAGCAAATGGGCTATGATGCTACAAAGATATTTGAAGAGCGCCTCACCGATTTAATTAGCCGAAATGAGGTGAAACATGATTGATCCAGTAGCTATCCAACTTGGGCCTATCAGTATTCGCTGGTATGCCATCTGTATTGTCACAGGCTTAGTTTTAGCCGTTTATCTTGCCATGAAAGAGGCTCCGCGTCGGAAGATTATTCCTGATGATATTTTGGATTTTATCCTAGTGGCTTTTCCCGTAGCCATCGTGGGTGCCCGGCTTTATTACGTGGCCTTCGAATGGGATTATTACGGTAAGAATCTGATAAAAATCATTGATTTTTGGAATGGCGGAATAGCAGGTATTGCGATTTACGGTGGGCTGATAGCTGGTGCTATCGTTCTCTATTTCTTCTGTCGGAGAAGGCTGATTCACCCAGTTGATTTTCTGGATATTGCAGCACCAAGTGTGATGATTGCCCAGAGTATTGGTCGCTGGGGAAATTTTGCCAACCATGAAGCCTATGGTGCAGCAGTCAAGAGTTTGGACTATCTGCCTAGCTTTATTCGTGAGAATATGTATATCGAGGGCAGCTACAGACAGCCAACTTTCCTCTATGAATCTGTATGGAACCTAATTGGCTTTATCTTGATTATTGTTCTCCGCCGTCGGCCTAAGTTGCTGAGGCAGGGAGAAATCGCCGCCTTCTATCTAATTTGGTATGGATTTGGTCGGATGATTATTGAGGGTATGCGGACGGACAGTCTTATGTTTGCTGGTCTGCGCGTTTCCCAATGGCTGTCGCTGATTCTTATTTTTGTCGGAATCGGCATCATCATTTACCAAAGAAAAAAGAAAGCCCCTTATTATCAAGAATAAGAAATGCTTAGAGCCGCTGACTCTTGTAAGAGATGTCTGCAATGAAAGGAGAGAAATATGATAATTGAAATTGCTTATGCATTACTAGCGATAGCGCTCATTATCTTCGTGATTTACTTGACGATTACTGTCAAAAATCTGGGCGAGAAAGCTGGTAAGATGCTAGATGAAACAGAAAATACCATCAAGGTCTTGACTTCTGATGTCAACGTGACCCTTCACCAAACCAATGATTTACTGGCCAAGGTCAATGTCTTAACTGACGACATCAATCAAAAAGTCGCAACCATTGATCCTTTGTTTACAGCTGTGGCGGACTTATCTGAATCTGTTTCAGATTTAAACGTTCAGGCGCGTACGCTGAGTAAAAAAGCAGTGTCTGCTGGTAAGGGAACAGTCAAAACTACAGCTGGTTTATCTGCTTTGCGTTTTGCTTCAAAATTGTTTAAAAAATAAGAAAGAAGGTCTATTATGGGAAAATTTTCATCACTGTTATTGGGAGCTGTCACTGGTGCAGCTGCTGCCTATTTCCTGACCAGTAAGAAAGGAAAGGAAACGACAGATAAGGTTCGGGACTTTGTAAAGGAATATCAAGAAAATCCTGATGATATTCACGAAGCTGTCGTTCAGTCTGCTAAAGACTTTTCAAATCAAGCTGTCAGCGCAATTCAACAAACCAAAGAAAAAGTTGAGAAAGGCGAGATTACAACTGAAACAGTCATCGAATCGGTCAAAGAAACGACCAAGTCAGTCGTGGACTACTCGCAAGATAAGTTTAACGAAATCAAAGAAAAATTTGAGAAAGAAGAAAGCAGCTTAGCTGAGGAAGAACCTGTGATCTTCGAAGAGGAAGAAGAACCTTCAGAAGAAATCATCATTGACTTCGGAGCAGAAGCGACAGAAGGACAAGAAGAAAAGGCTCTTGAAACAGACAGTCAAGAAGAAAAATAAAACAAAGAAGACTAGCAATTTTGCTAGTCTTCTTTGTTTGCAAGAATGAAAAAAAGAACCGAGGACTTAAAGCGTCGTCGGTTTTTCTTATATTTTTATTTTAAAATCGTAGAATCACAAGGTCGGTTTATTTGCTAGTTTGGCGTTTCTTTGCGAACAGGCGATAAGTTTGAATGCTAATCAGGCTAGAAGCAATAGCCAAAGTGAAGGACATAAATGTATTCATTTTTAAACTCAAAAATACAAAGCTAAACAAAACTGTCAAGACACAGAAAACAGCAATATTTAAGAAGAAAAAGAGTTCGCTTAATCTTGGTGATGTTTCTGCTTCAGGTAGGTATTCTTGATAGAGCGGTGTTTGTTCAGATTCAATTTCTTGATAGTAGTAGTCAGTTGGGTCATCATATTGTTGGTATTTTCTTACGTGCATAATTCTCTCTCCTTACAGTACCCTCTAATTCTACCATTTTTTTGCAGTTTTAAATATTACAAAAGGATTACAAAACGAATAAATTCGAATGAAAAACCACTCCTTTATATTTTTTTGCTATAATGGTTTTATGAAAAAGATAATTATTACAGCAACAGCTGAAAGTATAGAACAAGTTGAGGAACTATTAGAGGCAAATGTCGATCGAATTTATGTCGGTGAGAAAAATTATGGCCTTCGTTTGCCTCATAATTTTAGTTTAGACGAATTAACTCGAATTTCTGACTTGGTTCACCAAGTAGGAAAAGAGTTGACCGTTGCAGTGAATGCGCTCATGCATCAGGAAATGATGGATAATATCAAGCCCTACCTTGATTTTTTGCAGGAGATTGGAGCAGATTATATTACCGTTGGGGATGCTGGTGTTTTCTATGTGCTGCAGCGCGACGGCTACAAATTAAAAACCATTTACGACGCATCGACCATGGTTACCAGCAGCCGTCAGATTAACTTTTGGGCTAAGAACGCTGGAGTTTCAGAAGCTGTCCTAGCGCGTGAGATTCCTTCTGCTGAGCTTTTTAAGATGCCAGAGATTCTGGAAATTCCTGCTGAGGTCTTGGTTTACGGAGCTAGTGTCATCCATCACTCCAAGCGTCCTCTTTTGCAGAATTACTATAATTTTACTCATATCGATGATGAAAAGACACGGGAGCGAGACCTCTTTCTGGCGGAACCAAGCGATCCACAGAGCCATTACTCGATTTTTGAGGACAATCATGGTACTCATATTTTTGCCAATAATGACTTGGATTTGATGACCAAGCTGATAGAATTGGTTGACCATGGCTTCTGCAACTGGAAGTTGGAAGGTCTCTACACACCTGGTCACAACTTTGTCGAGATTGCTAAGATTTTTGTAGAGGCGAGAGATCTGATTGAAGCAGGCAAGTTTAGCTCAGACCAAGCATTTGTGCTGGATGAGGCGATTCATAAACTGCATCCGAAAAATCGTTTTCTCGATACAGGATTTTATGACTATGATCCCGATATGGTAAAATAAACATTGAAACTAGAGCTCCTTTTAGGAGTTCTTTTTTGAAAACAAAAATAATATTTCTAAAACATGAGTAAAAAATAGATGTTTCAAACTGTTTTTTGAATTAATTCGAATAATCTAAAAATTAGAATTGTGAAAATAATTCAGAGAACCTTGCTTTTAGGTGTAAATTACTATAAAATAATAAGGATTAGACATCAACACTTTTATATTGCAAATAGGAGAAAATGATGGCAAGAAAGTTGAAACGACCAGAGGTGTTATCACCTGCTGGTACTTTGGAAAAGCTAAAAGTAGCTGTTCGATATGGAGCAGATGCTGTTTTTATTGGCGGACAGGCCTATGGTCTGCGCAGCCGGGCTGGGAACTTTACCTTTGAACAGATGGAAGAAGGGGTTCAGTTTGCGGCTAGTTATGGTGCCAAGGTCTATGTCGCGGCGAATATGGTCATGCACGAGGGCAATGAAGAGGGAGCTGGTGAGTGGTTTCGCCGTTTGCGAGACATCGGGATTGCGGCTGTCATTGTTTCAGATCCAGCTTTGATTGCTATCGCAGCATCAGAAGCACCTGGTCTAGAAATCCACCTGTCGACTCAGGCCAGTGCGACCAACTATGAAACGCTTGAGTTTTGGAAGAACTTAGGACTAACACGCGTTGTCCTAGCTCGCGAAGTGTCAATGGCTGAGTTAGCAGAAATTCGCCGACGGACTGACGTTGAAATAGAAGCCTTTGTTCATGGAGCAATGTGTATTTCCTACTCTGGACGCTGTACATTATCCAACCACATGAGTATGCGAGATGCCAATCGTGGAGGTTGCTCGCAATCCTGCCGTTGGAAATACGACCTCTACGATATGCCTTTCGGACAAGAACGTAAGAGCTTGAAGGGGGAAGTTCCGGAAGAATTTTCCATGTCCGCAGTTGATATGTCCATGATTGACCGCATACCAGACATGATTGAAAATGGAGTAGATAGCTTGAAGATTGAGGGACGGATGAAGTCTATTCATTATGTTTCTACGGTGACTAACTGCTATAAAGCAGCAGTGAACGCTTATCTAGAAAGTCCTGAAAAGTTTGAAGCTATCAAGCAGGACTTGGTCGATGAGATGTGGAAGGTTGCTCAACGCGAATTGGCCACAGGATTTTACTATCATACTCCAACAGAGAATGAGCAGCTGTTCGGAGCGCGACGCAAGATTCCAGAATACAAATTTGTAGCAGAAGTAGTAGCCTATGACGCAGACAGTCAGATAGCGACTATTCGTCAGCGAAATGTTATCCATGAAGGAGATCAGGTTGAGTTTTATGGACCGGGCTTCCGTCATTTTGAAACCTTTGTCACAGACCTTCGTGATGCTGATGGTAACAAAATTGATCGAGCTCCTAATCCGATGGAGCTTCTGACCATTCACTTGGAGCAGCCTGTAGAAGCTGGCGATATGGTGCGGGCTCGAAAGGAAGGCTTGATTAATCTATACAAGGAAGATGGCACTAGCGTGACCGTCCGAGCTTAATCTTATATTCATAGGTGGTTTTTTAATCTAAAAGCCATCTTTATAAATACAGGTTTTCAGAGAGGAAGTAGCATGATTCAGGTTTACGGAGATATTCTTGATGAGGAGACTCGTTGCCAGCATTATCACAGTGAGAGAGATGTCATAGCTCTTAAGTGCTTTGCTTGTCAGAAATACTATCCTTGCTCTCTCTGTCATGACCGCTGCGAAGATCATGCTTTTCTGGCCTATCCTGTGAGTCGGTCAGAAGATCGAGTTGTTCTTTGTGGTCATTGCAGGACGGAGCTGACTATTTCACAGTATCTTGGCTGTGAGGATGCTTGTCCTATCTGTACTCATCCTTTTAATCCAGGCTGCAAGAAGCATCGAACGATTTATTTTCAGACAAACAAATAACTCTTCCATCCAGCTGGATAGAAGAGTTATCTTTTGAAACGATGGCTGGTGATGCGAATGTCCTTCTTTTGGGCTTCACGGATATTATTGGGTACGAGGCTGATTCGCTTGATGTCCTGCACGCGGATAATAGTGGTCATACTTTTCTTGAAATTTTTGATAATCAGCTGCTGGCGCTCGCGATCGTATTTAACAATATCGCCAGTAAAGCTTTTATCCAGAAAGATAACGTGGACACCAGATTGTTTACGCAGAGCTAGCTCGATGGTACGCAGGATGCGGCCGCTGTCCTCTGGTCCTTGTTCATTCTTTTTGCCACTGATAAATTCGTTGGCTCTTTGTAAAATCATTTCGAGATATTTTTTCATAGCTAAAATCTCCATAACTTGTTA
>ERZ773265.1851-NODE-1851-length-10320-cov-5.808086_pt1 | contig 10320 bp, 8 predicted proteins | sample MGYA00580512_ERZ773265 | MGnify/ENA primary metagenome ERZ773265 (study PRJEB29015, sample SAMEA2738169) | human oral metagenome | biome: human oral; feature: human-associated habitat; material: saliva | place: China | collected 2183 ...
GGGGCTATGGGCGGTAGGGCACTTACTCCGCCTTACCGGAGCCTATGTGGTAGTAGGCGCAGTGGGGGTATTCGTAGGCGTCAAGGCCAAGGTAATCTACCTCCATCTTATAGAGACGGCTACCATCTTCTTCGTACTTCTGCCCAGGGACTATACGAATATATGCCCTTATATAGAAGGTCTGCAGATCCAATCCCAGTGTATTCTTTCGCTTCTCAAAGCTCTCTGCTCGGTCAGCGGGGACGCTGATGAAGGGAACATTCTTCTTATATGTTAGGAAGGGGTGGATCGGTAGATCTCCCTTTGTAGAGAGGAAGGGTAGTGCATATCCCAGTCGATCATCCCAAGGATATCCTGAGCGAGTGAAGTCATATCCCTTGGTGTGGAGCTTATGTCGCAGGTAGTAGACTCGGTTCAGATCAAACTTCTCGACGGCTGCTTTCAGCTTCTCCAGTAAGGTTGCTCGCTGTCTCTGATACTCGAAGGGGTTGCTTGTAGCATCTGCCATCTGCTCTGTGCTTTCCACAGATTCGGCGTATACCTTGATCGCTTGATCTGTGTAGGTTAGGCAACCAGCCTTGATAAGTGCGGGTATATAGTCCTCTTGGAGTAGCTCTACAGCCTCAGGATAGAGCGTTTTGTGCTCTATGGGGGCCGTTATAATTTCCCCCTTTTGTATGGCACGTTCGGGATAAAGGATGAGGCTATCCTTGGGGAATTGTGGCAGGCTTAGGAAATATATGATCTGTGGTTGACCGATGGGATCTCCGAAGAAGTCCTTCTCTGCTGGGATGATGCGCTTCTTGAGCTTGCCTTTTGCGAAGGCGGGGATCTTCATATCCCTCTTGCTCCAGCCCATCGTTTGGTACCCTTCGCCCGGCTCATGCGGCAGGCCGATGGTGAGGCTATCGCCTACGTGGAAGGAGATGGTAGTGACGGATTCTTGGGCAGCAATGGAGCTCGTACCAAGCAGAAGGAATAGGATGAAATAGAGGTGGTTACGCATGTCAAAAATCCTGTATTTGTGTGAGTTTATACTGGGAGATGATGTCTTTTCTTAGGGGTAAAGTTACTCTTTTTCCGTGGGTTGCGGGAGGCGATAGGTCGAGTGCGAAGCGATACCCTTTCGTAGGATATGACCCGCTGTGACAAAGGTCTTTAGCTCTGCCGTGGCGGCCGTCGGGGAGAGCCCCGTGAGCTTCACATATTCGCTCCGGGTGAGGATGTGGTGGATGTGTAGATAGCTGAGGAGCTGGCTAAGGCGCCGCTCACGACCCTCTCGAGGGCGCGTGTAGCTGCGATGCGGGGCGCGCTGGAGCCTGCAGGCCCTACGGGTGCGCTGTACGAGCCTACGGTCAGCGTGGAAGCGCATATCGGCTATCTCCAGGCTGGCGGCATTGCGCGTCGCGGTCTCTTCGCCTTCGGGGGGAGTAACCTCCTTGCGGTAGCCGAGCTTGGGGCGAAAGCTCCCCACGCCATCGATATATACGATATAGCCCTCTGCAAGCCTCTTAGCGAGCTCTTCGCCGAGGAGCTGGAGTACGCCTTCAATTTCGGCGCGTGAGAAGGTACAGCCCTCGGCCATACGCTCGGAGAGATCCTCGGTGCTGAGTCGTCCTTCGCTGATCAGGCGAGGATGCTGGCTGGGATGCTTCCCAAGGCCTTGAGGGACTTGCCTCATCGTGTACTTTGCCATCGTCGTGTCGTGTATTGGGGTACTTGTCTTACTGATAGGAGAAGCTCTCTGCTCTTCCTGAGGCAAAAGTACGGCGGGGCGGAAAGAAAGGGCGGCACCTTTAGTGCTATTTGGTCGGCTATGTGCGTAGTCCTATCATCTACGTGCCTAAATCCAAAGATCCACGCACGTGGACGATAAGACTACCGACGTGGACGGAGCTTATCTCCCGCTGCTTCGCAAGAATCGCACCGCTGGGGTGGGGGAGTGCTTGTATTGGGTGGGGATTTTTCCTCAGGAAGGGGCTACTTGCTCCTCGTAGATGTGCGGAGCCCCGTGAGCTACAAGAGCCGCGTATATACGGCACGTCCCGACAGTCAGATGACTGCCGGGACGTGCTGTATAAAGTGATGGGGTAGGGGAGACCCTTACTGAAGGGCTACCCAGCGCACAAGTGCGAAGTCCATACGATGTGGGAGCTCGGGGTGCGAAGGTAGGATACGCAGAGCGCGCTTGTAGTGCCCAGGACGCGCCTGCTTGAAGCGGAGCTCATAGACCTCACGTGAGCCATTGCGCTCGATGAGTGTCAGGGCAGTCTTCGCTACGAAGCGGAGTCGACCCTGAGAGTCTTCGCGTGCGTCGACGAGCTCGACCTCAAGATCCGAGGTAAGTGCACCCTTGTCGAGGACAAGGCGTACTGTCTCTTCGTCGCCCGTGTGGCGCTCGTTGGACATGTATGCTGCGCTCTCGGAGCACTCGACAGAGATGACCTGCATACTATCCCAAGCCTCAGCGGTAGCGCGCTTCCACTCGGTGAGCTCGCGGGCGATACGGTTCGAGTCAGCGTGCAGGCGAGCTGAGCGCTCAGCGAGCTTGGTGTAGAAGCGCTCGTAGTAATCGTCCATCATACGGCGCATGGTGTAGTGAGGAGCGATGAAGTTCATCGAGTTCTTCATCGTCTGTACCCAACCATCGGAGTAGGGCTTGCCGTCGCGCTGGAAGTAGAGGGGTACGATCTCCTTCTCGAGAAGGTCGTAGATCGTCGTGGCGTCGAGCTTGTCCTGCAGCGACTGATCAGCGAAGGTGCGCTTGTCGGTGAGCGCCCAACCAGCACCCTTGCGGTAGCCTTCGTACCACCATCCGTCGAGGACGGAGAGGTTGAGGACACCATTCATCTCGGCCTTTTCGCCCGAGGTACCCGAGGCTTCGAGAGGACGAGTAGGGGTGTTCATCCAGATATCTACGCCAGCGATGAGCTTGCTAGCAAGGCGCATATCGTAGTTCTCGAGGAAGATGATCTTCCCGAGGAACTGGGGCAGGCGGCTGATCTCGAGGATGTGCTTGATGAGGCCCTGACCACCACCATCGGCGGGGTGTGCCTTACCCGTGAAGAGGAACTGTACGGGGTACTTGGGGTTGTTGACGATACGCTCCAGACGCTCGAGGTCGGTGAAGAGGAGGTGCGCACGCTTGTAGGTAGCGAAGCGACGACCGAAGCCGATGATCAGAGCGTTGGGGTTGATACCTTCGAGGACGGATACCGTCGTCTCGGGATCACCGCTGTTGTGGAGCCACTTCTCGCCGTAGAAGGTGCGGATATGCTCGATGAGACGGAGCTTGATAGCCTGGTGCGTCTCCCAGATCGTCTCGTTGGGGAGCTGCTGGATCTTCGCCCAGGTAGCTTCCTCGGTCTGCTTCTTGATGAAGTCCTTGCCGAAGTGCTTCGTGTAGAGCTCCTGCCACTCAGCAGAGGCCCATGTAGGCAGGTGGACGCCGTTGGTGACGTAGCCGACGTGCAGCTCTTCGGGGAAGAAGCCCTTCCATACGGGGGCGAACATCTCCTGCGAGACGCGGCCGTGCAGCAGGCTCACACCGTTGGCTTCCTGACAGGTATTCAGTGCGAAGACGCTCATGGAGAACTTCTCGTTGCTCTCGGGATTCTCACGACCGAGGCTGATGAAGTCATGCCAAGAGATGCCGAGACGCCCAGGGATGTGGCCGAGGTACTTGCCGAGGAGCTCCTCGTCGAAGTAGTCGTGACCAGCGGGGACGGGCGTGTGACAGGTGTAGATCGAGGAGGCGCGGACGAGCTCGAGAGCTTCGTCGAAGGGAAGACCTTCACCCTCGACGTAGTCCAGGAGGCGCTGTACGCTCATGAAGGCAGCGTGACCTTCGTTCATGTGGTAGACGTCCTTCGAGATGCCAAGACGGTTGAGGAGGAGCACACCACCGATACCGAGGAGGTACTCCTGCTTCATGCGGTTCTCCCAGTCGCCGCCATAGAGCTGGTGCGTGATGGGGCGGTCCCATTCGCTATTCTGTGGGATGTCGGTGTCGAGGAGGTAGAGGCTGATACGGCCGACGTTGACCTTCCATACGTGGCTGTATACGGTGTGACCAGCATAGGGCACCTCGAGGATGAGGGGTGTCTGTCCGTCTTCTTCGAAGATCTGCTCGATGGGGAGCTGAGTGAAGTCCTGGGCTTCGTAGTTCGCCTGCTGCTGGCCTTCGGGGCTGAGGCTCTGGGTGAAGTAGCCGTAGCGATAGAGGAAGCCGACGGCGGTGAGGCGGACGTTGCTGTCGCTGGCCTCCTTGAGGTAGTCACCAGCGAGGACGCCAAGACCGCCGGAATAGATCTTGAGGATATTCGTCAGACCGTACTCCATGCTGAAGTAGGCGACGGAGGGGCGTACTGCGTCTGCAGGCTCGTGCATGTAGGCCTGGAAGTCGGCATAGACTTCGTCCAGCTGCGCCATGAAGTCCTTGTCAGCGACGAGGGCTGCCATCTCCTCAGCGGAGAGTAGGCGAGTGAGCGTGATAGGATTGCCTTCGGTCGACTCCCAGAGTTCGGGAGAGATGCGGCGGAAGAGATTCTGTGCCTTGGGGGTCCATACCCACCAGAGGTTGTGGGCGATCTCGTCGAGTCTACGCAGCTCAGCGGGCAGCTGGGCATAAGCATAGATGTTCGTCCAGACGGGATCGTTGGCGCGCTTTGTTACGATCATAAATATATTCCTTCTTCTAAGCAATCGGAGACAGTCGGTCGACTATCATTTTTTTTTAAACGCTGCAAAGGTACTGATAATAAACCACTGCCCGTTACTTTACGACAAGATCATAAAGTAAGGGGCAGTGGTATCTCTGTGAGGTGGGGTAGGGGAGCGCCTATTTCTTTGCAGGGGTGAGCCCGAGGGCGGCTGCTTCACGGAGCATAAATTCGTAGGCGGGCTCGTATTCGTTGGGGATCGTGCCGTCGAGGATAGCGTCCTTGATAGCGTCCTTGATGAGTCCGACCTCGCGGCAAGGTGTGAGGGCGAAGGTATCCATGATGAGCTGTCCCGAGATGGGCGGCTGGAAGTTGCGGATGCGATCCTTCTCCTCGATGTCAACGAGCTTCTGACGAACGACCTTATAGTTGTCGAGGTACTTGCGTACGCGCTGGGGGTTCTTGCTCGTGATGTCGGCTTCGACGAGGAGCATGAGGTCGTCGATATCGTCTCCCGCCTCGAAGAGCAGACGGCGCACAGCGGAGTCCGTCACGCCCTCATCGACGAGGGTGGCGGGACGCATATGCAGGTCGACGAGCTTCTCCACGTAGTGCATCTTGTGATCAAGCGGAAGGCGGAGGCGGCGGAAGATCTTCGACACCATCTTCATGCCGATGAAGTTGTGGTTGTGGAACGTCCAGCCGAGGCGCTGGTCAAAGCGCTTGGTGCGGGGCTTCCCGATGTCGTGGAGGAGCGCTGCCCAGAGGAGCCAGAGGTTCATCTCGTGCCCAGGGCGGGCGGTGGAGAGTGCCTTGGCCATATTGTCCACGACCTTGTAGGTGTGGGTGAGGTTGTCCTTGTGCCCGATGCCGTCGCGCGTCTCGGCGCCCTTGAGCTCGAGGAGCTCGGGGAAGACGAGCTTCATCAGACCGGTCTTCTCAAAGAGCTCGAGGCCGATGGATGGGCGAGGGGAGAGGAGGATCTTATTGAACTCTGTGGTGATGCGCTCGGCGGAGATGATCTCGATGCGCCCAGCATTTCGCCCGATAGCAGCGAAGGTGTCGGGGTCGATGAAGAAGCCGAGCTGCGAGGCGAAGCGTATGGCACGCATCATGCGCAGCGGGTCATCGCTGAAGGTGATGTCGGGATCAAGTGGTGTGCGTAGCGTGAGCGCCTCCATATCGTGCAGGCCGTCGAAGGGGTCGACGAGCTGACCGAAGCGGTCGGCGTTGAGGCAGATGGCCAGAGCATTGACCGTGAAGTCACGGCGCTCCTGATCTTCCTCCAGCGTACCGTCTTCGACGAAGGGCTTGCGGCTGTCGGGTGTGTAGCTCTCGCGACGAGCGCCTACGAACTCGATCTCCAGATCGCCCTGCTTGACCTGTGCCGTGCCGAAGCGAGCGAAGACCGAGATGTGTGCACCACGCCCAAGACGCCCCGCTACCGCCTGCGCCAGGTCGATGCCGCGGCCGATGGAGACGACGTCGATATCCTTCGAGGGGCGGTAGAGGAGGAGGTCACGCACATAGCCCCCGACGATGTAGGCGTCTACGCCGAGTTCGTCCGCGGCTTCGCCGATGAGGTGAAAGAGGGGGGTGTCTACCTTGTCGTAGATCTCATCTTCCTTTTCGTAGAGCAAGTCTTCGCTGAGCATCCTTTCTTAGTTGGGTTTCTTCGGCTGCAAAGATACGGGTTTCTTGCGTGGGGAGTGCGGTCGCCTACGCTTTGCGAAAGAAAAACATCGGGTGCAGTTCCACGTGGAAACGCACCCGATGTCCTCTCGCGCTTTGCGCGCGTACGTATATAGTCTGCTTAGGGCTCGATGTCGTGGAGCACGCGATCAGCGTCGGTGATCTCGCGAAAAGGGCGGCAAGGATTGCCAACGGCGATGACGCCTGCAGGGATGTCGCGCGTGACGACGCTGCCAGCTCCGATCACGGCGCCCTCGCCGATGGTGACGCCGCCGAGGATCGTTACCGAGCCGCCGATCCACACGTTGTCATCGATCTTCACGGGCTTTCCTTGCTCGTAGCCTGTGTTGCGCTCCTCGGCGAGTAGGGGATGGGTCGGGGTGTAGATGCTGACGTTCGGCCCGATGAAGACGTGGCGGCCGATGTCGATACGCCCCGCATCAAGCGCGGTGAAGTTGCTGTTGACGAAGCTGAAGTCCCCGATGTGGACGTTCGATCCGTAGTCAAAGAAGATGGGTGGTACGAAGTGGCACCGTTCGCCCACTGTGCCGAGGAGCGAACGGATAACCTCGCTGGCTTCTTCGTGCTGGTTGGGGCGCAGGGCGTTGTATCGCTGGATGAGGTCTTGTGCTCGCAGTCGCTCCTCGTGGATCTCGGCATCGATGGCACAGAAGTATAGTCCTGCTTGTCGTCGATCTCTCTGGGTCACAGGGTGTGGCTTGGTGTAGTGATGTGTGGGTGGAGTGGGTGAGTGTTCCACGTGGAACGTACCTCTGCTTTCTTTGCTTTCCTGCGGTGCGCTTCGTTGTTTACTCGCGCGCCTTGCTGTCGATCCAGATGGTCACGGGGCCATCGTTCGTCAGAGATACCTGCATGTCGGTGCCGAAGCGACCCGTACCGATGGGGCGACCGAGTCGCTCCTCAAGAGCACGGACAACCTCATTGTAGAGGGGTTCGGCGACCTCGGGGCGGGCGGCACGGATGTAGGATGGGCGGTTGCCTTTCTTCGTCTCTGCCATGAGGGTGAACTGCGATACGGCGATGATGTCCCCACCGACGTCGAGGATACTGCGGTTCATCACCCCGTCTTCGTCGTCGAAGATACGCAGCTGTGTGGCCTTCTTCACGAGGTACTCGATGTCCTCTGCGGTGTCTTCGGGGGAGATGCCGATGAGGATGAGCATGCCGAGGCCGTGGCTCTCGGCGACGGCTATTCCGTCGATGTGGACGGCTGCGGAGCGGGTACGTTGGATGAGGAAGCGCATGGATATGAGTGGGTTATCCTTCGGGGTGGAAGGCGGTATAGATGATGCGGGCCTTGGCGGGACCGATGACGGCGGTGAGGTCGTCAAGGCTGGCGGAGGCAATGGCTTGCACGCTGCGGAAGGCCGTGAGGAGCTCGTCCTTCGTCTTCGGGCCGATACCCTTGATATAGTCGAGGCGCGAGGAGAGCTGGCTCTTACTGCGCTTGTCGCGGTGGAACGTGATGGCGAAGCGGTGCACCTCCGCCTGGATCTGCTCGAGGAGACGGAAGGTCGGGCTGTGGTGGCGCACGGGGATCTCGTCGAGGGTGTCCGTGCCGAAGAGGAGCCCTGCCGTGCGGTGGCGGTCGTCCTTCACCAGCCCCGCTACGGGGATGGCGAGGCCCAGCTCGGCGAGGGCTTCGCGTATGGCGCCTATCTGCCCCTTACCTCCGTCGGCGAGGATGAGGTCGGGGAGACCTTCGCCTCCTGCCTCTTCGCTCAGGCGGCTGTAGCGGCGCGTGACGACTTCGCGCATCGAAGCGTAGTCGTCGGGCCCTTCGACCGAACGGATGTTGAACTTCCTATAATCTTTCTTCGACGGGCGCCCGCGCTTGAAGACGACGCAGGCGGCTACGGGATCGGAGCCTTGGATATTCGAGTTGTCGAAGCACTCGATATGTAGGGGGAGCTTGTCCAGATGCAGGAGGTCCTTCAGCTCGGTGACGATCTGCATCAGGCGCTGGTCGGGGTTGAGCCGCTCGGCACGCTTGTATTTGTCGACCTTGTACTGGCGGACGTTGCGCTCGGAGAGCTCGAGGAGCTTCTTCTTGTCGCCACGCTGGGGGATGGTGATCGTCACGCTGGCATCGTCCTGCCACCCGGGGTCGAAGGGCAAGATCAGCTCCTTGGCGCGTGAGGCGAAGCGCTGGCGTAGCTCGGTGATGGCGCTGGCGAAGAGCTCTTCGCGCGTCTCGCCCTCGATGAGGCTACGGTACTCGATGGTATAGACCTGCGTGACCATACCTTGGGTGAGGTGCATGAAGTTCACGTAGGTCGCGCCGTCTTCGTCCTCATCGAAGCTGAAGACGTCGACATTGTGGATGTGGTGCGGGGCGACGGTGTGCTTGACCTGATAGTTCTCGAGGTACTGAAGGCGCTCCTTGTAGATCTGCGCTTCCTCGAAGCGAAGCTCCTCGCTGAGGCGAAGCATCTCCTCACGATAGAGGTCGATGACGTCACGGAGGTTCCCACGCAGGAGGCTCGTGATCTCGCGGATGTTGTGCGCGTAGTCCTCGGCAGTCTGGTAGCCGACACAGGGCGCCTTGCACTTCTTCATGTGGTACTCGAGGCAGACCTTGTACTTGCCCTGGGCGATCTTGTGCGGGGAGAGGTCGAGGTCGCAGGTGCGGATAGGGTAGAGGTCGCGCACCATAGCTACGGCAGCGTGCGCCATACCGACGTTGGGGTACGGGCCGAAGCGCACAGAGCCATCGTGGGCGGGGCGGCGCTCGACGCGGACGCGGGGGAAGGGCTCATGGCGGATGACGACCTCGGGATAGGTCTTGTCGTCCTTGAGAAGGATGTTGTAGCGGGGCTGATGCTCCTTGATGAGGGCGTTTTCGAGGATAAGGGCCTCAGCTTCGGAGCCCACGACGACGTACTCGATACCGCGGATCTGGCGCACCAGAAGGCGGGTCTTTGAGCTGGGTACGTCGCGCTGGAAGTAGCTACTGACGCGGCGACGCAGGTTCTTCGCCTTCCCGACGTAGATGATCGTGCCCTCCTGGCCGATGTACTTGTAGCAGCCGGGGGCTTCGGGGAGCGTAGGGAGGATCTTGCGTATTTCGTCGAGCGTCATCGTGTCTTATCTGAGGGAGGTGGGGCAAAGTCGCCCCTATTACAACAAAGATAAGGGAAAGATGGTGCGCTCCCGCTTGCGCGCAAGCCGTCGGCTCACGAAGTGACTACTTCGTGGGGTGCTCGTAGCGGTCGATGTCTCGCTGGAGGTACTCGCGGAAGGCGGGGAACTCCTTGTCGGTGTACTCGAGGATGCGCTCCCGCGCCAGCTGGGGGATGCGGTCCAGACGAATGAGCTGGTCGTACTCACCGAACTTTGGATAGTCCACCCAGAGCTTCTCCAGCTCCTCCGCTGAGATCGGGGGATAATCCGTGCGGATCTCCTCATAAGTCCCATCATACGACTCCCCTTGGTAGAGGAGAGATGAGTAGTCTCCTTGTTTAGTATATCTGAAGTCTATACGTATCTTCTTCTCTGTCGTCCCAGGGTAACATTCGAATAAGGTGATGACTTTTAGGAAGAGCTTCCCACTATGCTCATCTTCCCTATACTCATATAGCAAATAGTTTTCGTATTTATTTCCGAGGAAGTCGAGCCCGAAGTACCCGACGTTGGACTCCATCGCACAGTAGGGGCTACCATCATCGTTGAGGATCGTGGCGAAGTAAACCGCCTGCCTCTCGTGGGCTTCGCGCGAAGCCAGCTCCAGCAGACCCTCCTGCTTCTTACGACGCGAGTAACGCGTCTTGTTGTAGCGATCTAATCGTGCTAAGCAAACATGCTCTTTGTGGAACTCTTTGTATGGTAAATTCCACCTTATCAGTGTCAGCTTCATTTTTCCTATACTATGGATGATCCCCTTAATATCTCTGATTTGAATATCCCACTTAAGTGCGTAGTGCAATCCTTATGTGCGGGTCGTCGG
>ERZ773265.1852-NODE-1852-length-10317-cov-12.989573_pt1 | contig 10317 bp, 7 predicted proteins | sample MGYA00580512_ERZ773265 | MGnify/ENA primary metagenome ERZ773265 (study PRJEB29015, sample SAMEA2738169) | human oral metagenome | biome: human oral; feature: human-associated habitat; material: saliva | place: China | collected 2183 ...
AATCAATCACTTGTCGACGTCCCTCTTGATTAATATCATTCTTAATAAACTGCTCCATATGATTTGACTCAGAATACTTGATGGTCATATCATAGCCTGCATAAATACTTGGTATAGCCATAATAAGACCAATCACAAGAAATATTAGCTGATTACGACGAATAAGCTCTTCTGCTTGTTTATGGGATGGCAAACTATATACACCCTTTAAAACAATGAAAGATGCAACGAAGATGAAAAATGCATTTATAAAGAATAGATAGGCAGCCCCAAAGAAATAGTGCCAATTTCCATTAGCAAGTCCATATCCTGCCGTACATAGTGGTGGCATAAGTGCAGTCGCAATCGCAACCCCTGGTATAACATTATCTAAAGTCTTACGCGTTTGCCCAATAATCCCAGCTAGCCCACCAAATATAGCAATAAATACATCAAAAATATTCGGTTCTGTGCGCGCTAATAGTTCAGATGTAGCCGTCTGAACAGGGGAAATATAAAAATACAAAGTAGATGCTAAAACAGCAATCGTAATCTGTAAGGACAATCTTAAAATAGCACTTTTTGCAACTGTAAAATTAAGCGTAGCGAAGCCAAAACCAGTTGCTAAAATAGGTCCCATCAACGGCGATATAAGCATAGCACCAATAATAACTGCCGTACTATTCATATTCAACCCAATAGAGGCAATAAACATGGAGAGGATCAGGATAACCAAAGCAGGACCCTTAACCTTAGCCCCACCTATCAACCTTTTAGCAATAGTTGCATCATCGGCTCGTTCAAAATGTATATCAAAGTATTTATTTAGTTCCATTCTTCTACCTCATAATTTCATCAAATCTGCAAAGGTGCCCACATTTACAAACATATATTGTGTAGTCTTTAACATTTGCACCATCAAAATGGCTCCCGTGCCTTCGCCCATCGACATTTGTGCTTGTATAGGAACCATGTCTTGAGTGATTCCCACCTCAGCCAAAGCCAATTCCGTGCCTTTTTCTTTAGAATAATGCGATGGTAATGCATAGTCCACAACACGAGCGTTTATATGTGCTGCACAAGCAGCTGCTACAGCTGTAATAAAACCATCAATGACAAAAGGCTTTTTAAAATCTGCACAAGCTAGCATGGCTCCAAGAATAGCCGCAATATCAAAACCACCTACATGAGCTACGATTTCACGAACTCGGTCTGATTCACTTTCAGAACCAATATTAGCCTTGTGCTTGTCTAATACAGAACGTACAAAGTCAACTTTTCGTTTCATCAAATCTGGTTTATCTGGCCAGGAACCAGGACCCACGGTTTCCGTCGGATCAGCCCCCATCAATGCAGACAACACACACGCAGAGGTCGTCGTATTCCCTAACCCCATTTCACCAAAGGAGAACAGATTGATTCCTTGTTCTACATAATGCTGAACCCGTTCATAGCCAGCTTGAAAGGCTCTATTAAATTCATCGTCAGTCATGGCCGGATGGTGCAAAATATTCTTTGTACCCTTAGCTACTTTGCGATTAACGCCGATACCATCATCTGAGGCAATGCCTACATCCACGACCTCATAAGGAATATTGTTAAAGTTGCAAAATTGTGTGGCTGACGAGCGACCTAATAACATATTACAGGATTGCTTTTGTGTCACCTCATAGTTATAGCCCACATAGCCTTCTATATTGCAACCATTATCGGCAGAAAATATGATATGCTGTGGTCGAATTTCACCATTAATCTCGCCCCATGCCGTACAAATCTTACGGAAATATATTTCCCATAAACCAAGACCACCTGGGATAAGGCATTTTGGTTGGAGAAATTTATTTAATTGTTTCTCTATCGGTAATACTGACTTATCTTTCATTTTATTCTCTAATCCGCACCTAATGTGCCAACTAGCCTTCTATTAATTCGATATTATTCTATCTGAAAGTATAACATAAAATGCATATCTAGTAATGTGACTATTATTAGTTTTTAGAAGTATAATTTAATTTTGAAATATAGTATTCTAACGGCATTATTTCTAATCGAAATTATCATTACACAATTACAACCACTCTAGTAAATAAAAAAGGTTATCCCCTTACAGGATAACCTTTTTATACTATATAATGATGTATTTCTTACGCTCCTTTTCCCTCTAGAGTTAAGCACCTTGGAATTGAGGCATATCGTCGCCGCTAGAATCGTCCAATTTGCCTTGAAGGTCATGGTCAACCATGGCACATACAGATGCATCAGACCATACGTTTTCAGCGGTTTCAATCATATCGATAATCGTATAGATTGGCAAGATGATACCAAGCAAACCAATTGGTGCACCGATGGAACTCATCAAGGATAAGGTTAAGAAATAACAACCCATTGGAACGCCCGCATTACCAATCGCAGCGAGAACAGCAATAAATAACCAAGCCACCATTGTGCCCATAGTCAATTCCATTCCCGCATTTTGCATTACGAATAAAGATGTGACAAGAATGAAAGCTGCGCAACCATTCATATTAATAGTTGTACAAATTGGCAATACGAAACGAGCTACTGCAGGATGAGCTTTCAAATTATCCTCAGCAGATGCCAATGTAACAGGCAAAGTTGCAGCAGAAGATTTAGTAAACAACGCAACGGCTACGGCTGGAGACATTTTGCGGAATACATCCACAGGGTTCAAACCGCGGAATAACAAGAACAATGGAATTACGATAAAGAATTGAATCAAGTTACCACCGATAACAACAGCCGTATATTTACCTAAGGCGCCAACGATTACGCCCGCTTCGATTTGCGCAGATAATTGACCTGCAAAGGCGAGGATACCGATTGGCAATACATAAAGTAATGCTTTAATCAATGTAAATAGTAATTCTTGTAAACCGAATAAGACTTTCAACACCGCTTCGCGATTTTCAGTACGTGGCATGAACGCAAAGGCTAAACCAACGGAAGCAGAAATAAACATTACAGACAATACATTGGCTTGTAAGTATGGTTGCAAAATATTGTTTGGAATAACAGATAAGAAATGATCATAATACGTAACATTGCCAAGTTTTTCAGGCACTTGAGCTGCACCGGCACCGATTACATCAAGTGGTAAATTACCTGGTGCAATCCATAGGAATAAGCCAAGTCCTACAGCTGCTGCACAAACTGTAGTAAGCAATGTGTATACTACGGCGTGTCCAAAGATACGGCCTGTATCCTTTTTAGCTCCTAGCATGGATAATGTAGTAATTACTGCTAAGGATACGGTTGGAATTGCGATAAATTGGAACAAACGGGTAAAGACCGCTGCAATAAAGTTAAAGAGCTCATTTAAAGCCGGAATATGTTGCCATCCTAAGATAGCACCAATGATGAGTGCCCCCATCCATAAAATGAACTGACGCAATTTACCTTGACCACGACTTTTTAAGGTAATCTCTTGCGCTAAGGCATCCACATTCTTGTCGTTTTGATCTGCCATAATAACACCTCTCTACAAACTAAACTACTAGAGACTAAAAAAAGAAATCCCAGCCCTAGGGCTGGGATAATGAATATCCGAGTCTCTCTTTAATTCACATTATAGAGATATGATTTAAAATTGTCAATTCTAATATTTGAACATATTATAATATATTCAAGTATTATTTCAATTTTTATAGACATTCTAATAAAAACTAATGATACATATCTATATCTACAGTAATCATTCGAGTTCGCTCTGGATTAAACATAAAGTAAATCACTCTTGGCTGGTCATGATCAAAGTTATGGTAAACAACATATACTATATATTTCTCAGCCGATATCCTAGTACTATAATAATAATCTTCATTAGAATCATTACCGACACTCTGCCTGCCATCAATTAACCAGGGAAATAATTTCCAGTTTTGTCGTTGAATAGTGATAATCTCATAATAATTATTTATGTCACTAACCAATACATTTTTATCTTTTGGATATGTAAAAGAATTAAGTGCTTCAACTGTAGTATCCTTGTCCCTGCCATTTATAAACGAATACCAAGCATTAGATTTAACAGTTTCCTCATACCTTGAAATCGTAGATTCATCACCATCTAATACCAAGCAACTATAACTCCCACCCAATTCAATTACCTCAGCAGAAGAAACTACTTTCATGCCCTCCGGTAAAGACTTAGGTGCTTGTAATAGGGAAGGGATATACCCCGCCTTAGATGAGGGCCATGTAGAATGCCAACGTTGTGTATCATAATGGGATATTCCTACAGCAGAAAATACTAAAGTAACAGCTAATGTAGGAAGCATACACAGAAAAAAGATAACATAAAAATATGATAAAAATCTTTTACGTACAGTTTTCTCACTATCAATTACTCTACATTTTTCAAGCAATAATACAATCGTGGCAATTAATAAAATCAGATAGTACACCCCAGAATACGAGATATAATCTGAGAAGAAAAATGTTAATACCCAAAGAATTATAAAAAACCATATACTCTTTCTATAAGAATCAGAAAAAAATAATTCCTTCAAGTAAATTAAACACTGTTGCATTTACGCTCTCCACAACAATACCTACTCAAATTACTTAGATTGATAAAACACAGCTCGTGTCCCATCATTACTGATCAAAAGTTCCACAAAATGAGGTCTTTTAGTATTCCCATCGTCTACAAAAACATATAATCTATGATTTCGAGTAGAATTATATGTGTCCTTTACCACTGTTTTTGTTTCTTTTCGAGGTGCAAAGCGTAGCCACTCAATAAAAGTCTGTTCTGGCAAATTGAGGGATTCTTCTTCTATACTCTCTACAATATTATAGCTATTAGGGTGAGATATAAAACGCTTTTTCTCCCCAGTATCTAAATCACGCAATACACCATCCGCATCAATTTGCGCTGTATAGGCAGCATGTTGTTTTGCAATTACCTCATATTGAGCAATTACTTTAGGATCCCCCTCAAATACAGTATATCTCTCTTGATATGCATTAGCCCAAGCTAAACTACTTCGATAAGCGGACGCTCTATAAATACCGTCTGGAAGTTTTTCTGGCCGTTTTAACCCTTCTGGTAATTCGCTATTATTAGGCCATCCCCGTTTCCAATCAGTGGTACCGTACTCAAAATCCTCAAACTGATCAACGCTTGTATTAATATCATACATAACCCAATCAGCTACGAGCCAAGATATGCTAAGGGTTATAACAATAAATAAACCACAAGATAATCGGCTATGTGTTTTTTCAGATATGGACTGTTTCTTAAAGCGCCTATATTGTAAAAATACACTTGCCACTATGGCTATACTAAAAACAATATATGTAATAGGCGCTATATTAAATAGCACTACCACAATTGCAAACAACACGCATAGCATAACCGTTAATAGGCCATAAAATCCTTGGAACAAAACTCTCTCCTATTATGACAACACTTAAAACATTTTCTTGTACAACGCTTCAATATCTTCACGGCTTATTTCAGCTACTGTATTAGCTATATTGCCTGTAGCTACAACGTATACATTATCTACGAGCCATGGAATGTCTTTTTTCGTAAATCCTAATTCTGTAAGATTTGTAGTAAGGTCTAGGTCATGTACGATTAGGCGTAATGCTTCACCCAGCTCAGAACCATCACCATGGTTGAATATACGTGCCAATGAGTTGAATTTTTCAGGGTTAGCACTCCATGTGTATTCCACTACAACAGGTTCAATAACTGAAAGACCAACACCATGGGTAATATCTTTAAGGCCACTAGCAGGGTGTTCCATACCATGACCAAGTGTGACGCCTGCTGTATTGATAACCATACCGCCAATAGTGCTAGCCAATGTAACGGACTCCCATGCTTTTGTTAATTGTTTTTTGTTAAGTACGGCTTCTTGACCATTCGCAATCGCTTTCACATGTTTATATAGAGGTACAAGATATTGTGCTAGTAATGTTGCTGCATAATGAGCTAGTGCATCGGTGAAAGGTTGCGCCGTTTTAGAGGTATAGGCCTCAATATTATGGCACAATGCATCGAAACCAACAGATGCCAACACATGAGGAGGCATAGTCCCCATTACAGCAGGGTCCACGATAGATACCTTAGGCACGATAGCATTACAGCGTAAAGATTTCTTATCCCCTGTTTCAGGGTTCGTGAGGACACCAAAACCATTACCTTCAGAACCTGTGCCACAAGTGGTTGGAATCACAATAAGCGGTAACGCATTATCACTCGTTTTACGGTTAAAGATATAATCATTAATGTCACCGTCATTCACAGCCATAAAAGCAATGCCCTTTGCACAATCCATAATAGACCCACCGCCGATGGCAATAACCATATCACAGCTTTCAGATTTAGCTAAAGTAGCACCATCTAAGGCAGTCGTAGTCAACGGATTGGCATCCACTTGGTCAAAGAGAACATGTTCAATATGGGCCGCATCAAGCTTAGCTACTACGCGGTCATATAGACCAGATTTTTTGGCACTAGTACGACCAGTTACAATAAGTGCTTTCTTGCCATACGGTGCAGCAAAACCAGAAACATTATCTACTTTATTCCAACCGAATTGGATGTTTACAGGTAAAAAATAAGAGAATTCCATGTGATAACCTCTTTTCTTTGAAAACTAGTTCTTAGTGTTATTGTAAAGGATATTTAAAAGCATGTAAAACCTCATAGGGCTTTCACCAGAAAACAGGTATACTAATAAGAAGAGGGGGGTATTTATATTTATAGAGGGAGAGAACATCTATGAAATTTGCTATTAAACATGTATGGTCTTCGCTGCGGGACCTAGCAACGCAGTCGCCTATATTACTGGCATTAATTGCCATATTTTCATGTACACCGTTGTATATTGAACAAGATTGGTTTGCCGAAATCGACATTAAGCTATACTCACTGTATTTCTTTATCGTTATATTACAAAGCTATATAACAAGAATCCGAAAGTTTTCCATTTTATATACCTTAGTAAGTATCGGAATCAGCGTTGGCCTTTATATGATTCACGAAAGCTACGGCTATGTGCGGGGTATTGAACTAGCTACGGAAAATATATCGTACCTATGGCTGTACTCCATGATTGCCTTGTATTTCACATCGCCTGGTGAACACTACATCGGTGAAATCATTAACCGCATCAAACGGATTGGCATCACCCTTGTTACGTCTACTCTATATAACATTGTTATCATCATGAGTTTATGGTTCTTCTTCATCATCGTGGACCAACCATTCAACTTTGAAGAAACCATTTTTAAGGTACTCGCATCCATTAATATATTCATTTGTCTATCTATGGTATGTTCTTACAAAGAAGATCCCGCAGGTCCTCCAGCACCAAACTCATTTTTTACTGTTGTATTCGGCATCATCTTGCCTAAGGCATCCATTATTACAGGCATTCTAGCTAACATCTATTTGGTCTTGATTCTGTTAGGGCTTCGAGAGGATACGCGTTTCTTCTACACCTATTATCCGTATGTAGCCATTTTCTACCTATTCTACTTGGCTAGCTTTAGATCTAGTGAAAGTAGCAGAACACAGCAAATCCTATGCTTCTTGTTCATTACGCTAACTACACTGTGCTTAGCTCTTATTGGTAAACGTGTGATTAATGAACCAATTCTCTGGCTCAATACGATTTACGTGATTGCATTCAATTTAATCTTCTTAGTACACAATGTATACTCTCTTGTGAAAGGTTTAAAACCTTCTGTACACACAACCGTTATGGCTCTTGCCTTAGGTGCTGTTCTCTTGACGCCATTCATAGGCTATACAACGTATCGTGAATTTGTGACCTATACTAAAGTTGATGGCGAATGGCATACAAGCCTACCAATAGCATCCACTTTTGATCCTAACTTCACAGACTACGGCACACCATATGTACCTGTAGATGATTTAAAACTGCCAGATACCAACCCAACAAACGGCAGACGAGTTGAATATATTAATTTTGATGCTATAACTGCACCAAAGGTTATTTCGATTGCAGGCTACGATAAATACATTGAAAACATCGAGTTAATTGTATACGAACAAGATCTTAAAGAATACCAGGTAGAGTCTGCCAACTTCGACTCCATCTCCTTCAAGTTCCTCAACAACGGCCTTGATTTAGAGGTATCTCTACCAAATGGAGTAACAGAGGTCCATCATATTTATGATAAGTTCCTTACAGTCGATAAAACAGCTGTCGATCCTGTCATTATAGAAGGCAATGGATATAAGCTATTGATTACGTCGTACTTCATAAACCAATTCGATACACGTAAACTTAAATTTAATGTACTTTATAATTAAGCATATAATACAATATAGTAATAATTACAACATCATATATAATATGACAAAAGCAGTACCTCACAGGGGTACTGCTTTTATTCATCGATCTAACTTGGCTAGAATATGTTGGGCAAAATCTTGGGCCGCTTTAAAATCGTCTTCATTTGGGTGTACTGCAGCTTGTTTATGGCGTGCATCGCGATCAGCAGATTGGCCGTGGCTATGCCCTTTTGGAAACATCTTATACATCATTTCGATAACCTTAGGATCTACCTTACCTTGGCAGATGAAGGACCCTACAGGCTCTACGCCATCGGGTAAACAATTTGCTGCATTGATTAAACTCTCCTTAGCATGTGCCATTTGCGGTGGAACACCAGCCGTGGCAAACAGCGCAATGTGAGGGTTATGTAATGTGCCTAGTACATCACGAGCCTCCTTATTAGCTGTCCCTTTATCCACCCAAAATCCTGCAAATACTAGATCATAGGATGATATATCGGTGGGCAATTCCTTCATAGATACACATGGTGTACCTGCTGACAATACGCTAGTAATAGCCTCAGCTACTTGTTTAGTATTTCCCGTAAGGGATGAATATATAACGATAGATTTCATATCTGACCTCCTATTGTAAAGCTATATTTATTATAAATCATATAGTATCTATCTATAATAAAATTAATCACAAACTACATCGATAAATTCAATCTAATCACATTGATAAATTCAAAAAAGTCAATATTGAATATATAGATTTTTTTCGCTATAATCATAACATAATGTATTTAATAAATAAGAAAACTACCATATATTGTAGTTTTCTTATTTTTCTGATTAGAACTAGTTTAAAAGAGTACATCTGATTTACGCTAGTTCTATAGATGATTTTACATAGATTTACAATGTAAGGGGAACCATAATGGAGATTATGATCAAGAAACGGGATGGCCATTTTGAACCGTTGTCCGTTGAAAAAACGAAACGCATGATTGCCTTCGCATGCTTAGGGTTAGATTCTTGTGATCCACTAGAATTAGAAATGGATGCGAAGTTACAGTTCGTTGATGGTATGACGACTAAAGAGATTCAAAAAACTTTAGTACAAACAGCTATCGAAAAAGTTATCTCTAAAAAGGACGACGGTTTCGGCAACCAAGTTAATAAAATGAACCAAGATTGGCAGTTCGTAGCGGCTCGCCTCTTCTTGTTCGATCTCTATAAAGAAGCTGCTATTACTCGCCGCTATAAAGCATTCGGCTACGGCAACTTCCCAAATCTTGTACACATGCTTGTAGAAGAGAAAAAATACGCTGACTTCTTCGTTACTGAATATACAGCTGACGAATTGCAAGAGTTAGGCGATTACATCAAGCCTAAACGAGACTATCTCTTCAACTATGAAGGTCTTAAATTATTAGCGGACCGTTACTTAGTAAAAGGCTTCAACAAAGAAATCTTTGAATTGCCTCAAGAACGTTTCATGGCTATCGCGATGCACTTGGCATTGGTAGAGGGTGAAAACAAAGTAGAATACGCTAAGAAATTCTACGATTTGATGAGCCAGTTAAAAATGACAACTGCTACACCTACATTGGCAAATGCTGGTACACCATTCCATCAATTGTCCTCTTGCTTCATCTCTGGTGTAGATGACAACTTATGGTCCATTTACGATGTAAACAGCAAGTTCTCTCGCGTATCTAAACACGGTGGTGCTCTTGGTATCTACCTTGGCAAAGTTCGCGCATTGAACTCCGATATCCGCGGTTTTAAAAACTCCTCTGGTGGCGTTATTCCTTGGATCCGTTTATACAACGATACAGCGGTTGCAGTAGACCAATTGGGTAAACGTAAAGGCGGTGCTACAGTAACACTCGATATTTGGCACAAAGACTTCTACGAATTCGTAGAGCTTCGTACAAACAATGGCGATGATCGTCGTAAAGCTCATGATATATTCCCAGCCATCTCCATTCCAAACATCTTTATGGAACGCCTATTAGCTCGTGAAAACTTCACCCTCTTCGACCCTCATG
>ERZ773265.1863-NODE-1863-length-10287-cov-12.523358_pt1 | contig 10287 bp, 8 predicted proteins | sample MGYA00580512_ERZ773265 | MGnify/ENA primary metagenome ERZ773265 (study PRJEB29015, sample SAMEA2738169) | human oral metagenome | biome: human oral; feature: human-associated habitat; material: saliva | place: China | collected 2183 ...
GGCTGCGCCAAATCCTCATCGGACTGGGCGCGGCGGGCATCACCTACCTGCTGGGCCTAGCCTTCGGCACCACGCTAGGGTAGGGAGCTGAGCCCTTCAATTCCTACGCCTATCCTCTGTGTATTCCTACTATAGAAAACTAATGCTCAGATACTCGGGCAATTCTAGTGATTCCATCCAAGAATCCTGCAGATTGATTCCTATAAATAATAATTATCTTTATCGAATGACATTTTGAAAGTAGATATGGGCGTACAATATGACGGTAAATGAATTTTGATTTTCTCTTTATAAAAAGAGCTAGTTTCAGTAGACACTAAATAAAAAAGTGAATGGTGACGAATTATATCTCTAACTACACAATCATGAGGATGTTTATACGTATATACAGGATCTGCAGCGGCGATACAATATACTCCTGAACCATCTTTCCCAAAAAGCTCTATAAATTCTTTACTCCAATTATTTTTAGATCCATGATGAGGAACTGTTATAGTATGAATATATTTTTTTCTCCAATCAAGATTTATTTTAAGGACATCGACGTTCGTAGGTTCTTTTAACCGAGCATCACCAGTCCCCAACCACCCCAAACAAAAAGAATTCCTTCGAGCAGGGGCTACATAATCATATGGACCATAATAACAATATGGGCCGTATGAACGATAACTATATGAATCTTTAGGCGGCCCGCTATAAAGTATTAAAGAAGAAGAATTGCATGCATCGTTTTCATCTACCTCAGCTTCGCTAACATCACCTACAGCACTCTTATACACATCACTAATGGCCGACCAATTATCATATATGGATTCCACATCATTATTCTCTATGTCCTTGCGCAATTTCGCACCAAGAAGGCACTTAAATTTATTGGACAAACGCTGCTCAAATCCACTTCCAGGAATAAGCGAGAAATAAGCAAACTCCCAAAATGGATCCTTGCTACTGAACTTTCTAGAACTCCCCGAATCTGTGGAAGTTATTAGAGTTGAATCTACAGCTTCAATTTGAATACTCTTCAATTCAGATTCAGCAATAATAACTTCAATCTCACTGCGTAAAAAGATACTATCCCTACTACCTATAACATAATCTAGAAAGTTACGATTATTTTGTATATTCATCGAAGTATTAAAAGAAATTTTTTGACTAATAAAAATCGATAATTTTTTAAAAATATCTAAATATGGGATAACGACTTTCTTTATACGAAATTTATCTGCGAGATTTTTTATACCATTTAAATGGTCCTTATCGAAATGGGATATAAATAATAAATCTATAGTATCAGTAGTTTCTTTTAAATCATCCATATATTTATCTAGCAGGCCATCATGACTTTTGGATACAGACCCACAGTCATACACACAGGTATATTTTTCACTGCCATATGAAATTTGCTGGGAACTGAAGAAGCCTTGCCCAACAGGATAATGATTCCGAATTATTTCAACGTCCATTTATCTTACATCCTCATAAAGACTACTAGCACTTTTGTAAAGGTATCACCGATTTATATCTAATACAAGAACCATATATCGGTGTGGTGACTATGCAACCGTGTAAATATTACACGCTTCAAATAAAAAGGACGGTAAGAAATACGATATACGAGACCCCCGGCGGCGCGAGCGTAATACTCGCACCGCCGGGGGTCTTATTAGCTGCCCGAACCGGGCGGGATGCTACTTGTTGGCGAAGATTTCGCGCATCAGATTAGCGGCCTCGGAGGGGGTCTTGCCAACCTTCACGCCAGCAGCCTCCAGGGCCTCTTTCTTCGCCTGTGCGGTCCCCGAAGAACCTGAGACGATCGCACCAGCGTGGCCCATGGTCTTGCCCTCAGGAGCGGTGAAACCAGCCACGTAACCGACTACGGGCTTGGTGACGTTCGCCTTGATGTACTCGGCGGCACGCTCCTCCGCGTCGCCACCAATCTCACCAATCATCACAATGCCCTCGGTCTCCGGGTCAGCCTCGAAAGCCTCCAGAGCGTCAATATGGGTGGTGCCGATAATCGGGTCGCCGCCAATACCGATAGCGGTGGTGAACCCAATGTCGGCGAGCTCGAACATCATCTGGTAGGTGAGGGTACCCGACTTAGAGACAAGACCGATCTTGCCCTTGCCGGTGATATTCGCCGGAGTAATGCCAACCAGGCACTCCTCAGGGGTGATAATACCGGGGCAGTTCGGCCCGATAATGCGGGTAATCTGCTTGCCGTTCTCGTCCACCGAAGCCTTCGCGGCAGCCCAGAACTCGGCGGTATCCTGCACAGGAACGCCCTCAGTAATGACGACGACCAGACCGATCTTAGCCTCAATAGCCTCAAGCACGGCGGCCTTGGTGAAGGCGGGCGGCACGAAAACGATCGAAACGTTTGCACCGGTTTCGGCAATAGCCTCGGCAACGGTACCGAAGACCTTCAGCTCAACATCGGAGCCGTCCTTTGCCTTGTGGGTAACGGTGGTGCCAGCCTTGCGGGCGTTCACGCCGCCCACAATGTTCGTGCCAGCTGCGAGCATACGAGCGGTGTGCTTGGTGCCTTCGCCGCCGGTGATGCCCTGAACGATGACCTTAGAGTCTTTGTTCACAAAGATAGACATAGTTTTTCCTATAAATCCTTCGGTGGCGATTACGCCTTGTTAGCGAGCTCTGCTGCCTTGTCGGCGCCTGAATCCATGGTGGTTGCCTGCACCACGAGCGGGTGGTTTGCCTCAGAGAGGATGCGGCGGCCTTCCTCCACGTTGTTGCCGTCCAGGCGCACCACAAGCGGCTTAGTTGCGGAATCGCCCAGAATCTCAAGCGCCTTCACGATGCCCTCAGCCACGGCATCGCACGAGGTGATACCGCCGAAGACGTTCACGAAAACGCTCTTAACCTGCTCATCGCCCAGAATAATCTCAAGGCCCGCAGCCATAACCTCAGCGGATGCGCCGCCACCGATATCGAGGAAGTTGGCGGGCTTCACGTTGCCGTGCTTTTCGCCAGCGTATGCCACCACATCCAGGGTAGACATCACCAGACCGGCACCGTTGCCGACAACGCCAACTTCACCGTCGAGCTTCACATAGTTCAGGTCGTGCTGCTTAGCCTTAGCTTCCAGCGGGTTTTCGGCGGATTTATCGACAAGCGCCACGTGATCGGGCTGGCGGAATTCCGCGTTATCGTCGAGAGAGACCTTGCCGTCAAGAGCCAGAATATCGCCTTCGGGGGTCTGCACGAGGGGGTTAACCTCAACGAGGGTTGCGTCTTCCTTCTTGAAGACATCACCCAGCTTCACGAGAACCTCAACCACCTTAGGCTGTAGTTCAGCAGAGAACCCGGCGACCTCAACGATCTCCTGTGCCTTAGCGGAGTCGATGCCCACCAGCGGGTCCACCTCAACCTTAGCGAGAGCCTCGGGGCGTTCAGCGGCGAGCTGCTCAATTTCCATGCCGCCCTCTACCGAGCACATGGCAAGGTACGAGCGGTTTGCACGGTCAAGCAGAATCGAGAAATAGTATTCTTCAGCAATGTCAGCACCCTGTGCGACCAGCACGCGGTGAACGGTATGACCCTTGATATCCATACCAAGAATCTGCTGAGCGTACTCGTATGCCTCGTCAGGGTTTTTAGCGAGCTTCACACCGCCGGCCTTACCGCGGCCACCGGTCTTAACCTGAGCCTTAATGACGGTCAGGCCGCCGATTTCCTCAGCTGCTGCCTTTGCTTCTTCGGGAGTGGTCGCAACAATACCCTTGAGCACGGGTACACCGTGCTTTGCGAAGAGATCGCGCGCCTGGTATTCGAAAAGGTCCACAGGTGTCCTTCTTCGTCGAAGTGATGCCGCCGCATGGGGTGCGACGGCCTGGTCTCATGAGGTTCATACGATGCGCCTTGGCACCCGTGCGGGCGCGCGAAAAAGCTTTCGAAATCCTCTCATCTCTACTTTATCGGAAATATAGGTTAGTGTGCACTTATGGGTGCACATCAACCCGGTTTTTGTGGGTGGCATCACGTGTTCAGATGCGCCCTACGGGTCGGGGTCTACGAGACTTTCTCCAACGGCGCATACCGCAGCAGCAAACGCTTCTCTTCGGAGGCAAAACGCACCTTCGCCACGGTCTTATCGCCGGTGCCTTCCAGAGCGAGAACTCGGCCCTCTCCAAACTTGGTGTGGCGCACCGTATCGCCCACCTTCAGCTGCGGAATTTCCTTGCCTTGATGCACCCGCGAACGGTTGCGCACCGCTCCGGATGCGCTGGCTGCGGCCGCCAAACCGTAGCTTGCCGAACCATTGACCTCGGCGGTTGATGGTTCACGGTTCGCTCGGGTGCGGGATTCATCGTATCCTGTGCCGTAGCCGCCCGTGCTGCGCCCGTCTAACCCGCGCCCATCAGCATTGCGCCCACCGCCGGAACTGTATCCGCTCGCCCCGCGATAGCCGCCCTGCCCGTAGCCTCCATACCCGCTGGCACCGTTGGCGTATGCGCCCATCCCGGAGGCACCAAACCCGGCAAAACCGCCCAGGCGGCGCCACTCGATCAGCTCCTCGGGAATCTCTTCCAGGAAGGGTGAGGGCGGGTTGAACTGGCTCTTGCCCCACATCGTGCGGGTCTCAGAGCGGGTGATATAGAGCCGCTGCATCGCGCGCGTGAGCCCCACATAGGCAAGGCGGCGTTCCTCGCTCATCTCACCCTCGTCGGTCAGCGCCCGCTGATGCGGAAACAGCCCGTGTTCCAGCCCGGTCAGGAAAACAACCGGGAACTCCAAACCTTTGGCGGTGTGCAGGGTCATCAGGGTAATCATGCCCTGCGCCTTCGCTTCTGCGGCCTCGGCGGCAATCTGCGCGGCGGACGGGGTCTGACCGTCGGCGGAGGCGCCCCGGGACGGAATCGAGTCGGCATCCGCCACCAGAGAGACATGCTCTAAGAACTGTTCTAAGTCCGCGCCGGGGTTCTCCGCCTCAAACTCGACCATCGCATCCAGCAGCTCCGAGAGGTTTTCCACCCGGGATTCGTCCTGAATATCCTTAGATTCGCGCAGGGCGGCGAGATAGCCGGACTGTTCGAGTACCGCCTCTAGGGTTGTGGCGGCTGATTCAGTGCGCGCAATCTGGGCGAGGTCGTCCATGAGCTTGACGAACTGAGCATACTTTTTCACGGCGGCAGCGCCCAAACCCGGCACACTCCCCGGCTCGGCGGCAGCGGCACGGGCGGCGGCGAAGAAAGAAATTCGCTGTGCCGATGCGTGATCGGCAACCACGGTCTCAGATTTCGCACCGATACCGCGTTTAGGTTCGTTGAGAATACGCCGCACACTCACGTCGTCGTCCGGGTTTGAGAGGGCGCGCAGGTAGGCGAGCGCATCCTTAATTTCTTTGCGCTCATAGAACCGGGTGCCGCCGACCACGCGGTACGGCAGTCCGGCGCGCATCAGCAGTTCTTCAAGGGCGCGGGATTGAGCATTGGTGCGGTAGAAAATCGCCACATCCGAGGGTTTGATGCCGTGTTCGTCGGCAAGCCGGTCTATTTCTTGGGCAATGTAGCGTGCCTCCGCATGTTCGGATTCGGCGACGTACCCCACGATTTTGGTGCCCTCCCCCGATGCCGTCCACAGCTTCTTGGGGCGGCGGTTGGGGTTGCGTTCAATCACGGCGTTCGCGGCGGAGAGAATGTTCTGCGTGGAACGGTAGTTCTGTTCCAGCAGAATAATGTGCGCATTGGGGTAGTCACTCTCGAAATCCGTAATATTGCGAATGTCGGCGCCGCGGAAGGCGTAAATCGACTGGTCTGAGTCGCCCACGACGGTCAGTTCGCCGGGCGGCGGAGCATCCGGGTACGGCCCCTGCTCACGGGTGTTTCCCTGCGGATGCGCCCCCACCAACTCCCGCACGAGCGCATACTGGGCGTGGTTGGTGTCTTGGTATTCGTCCACCAGAATATGCCGAAATTTGCGGCGATAATAGTTTGCGATTTCGGGGAACTTCTTGAGCAAAAACACGGTTTTGCCAATAAGGTCGTCAAAGTCGAGGGAGTTCGCGGCGCGAAGGCGCTGGGTATAGACGGTGTAAATCTGCGCGATAGTCTTTTCCCACGGGTTATTCGCGGCCGCCGCACTGTATTCTTCGGCGCTCACCAGCTCGTTTTTGAGGGCGGAAATCCTGTGCCCTACGGCCTTGGGGGCAAACTTTTTGGTGTCAAGGTTCAGCTCTTTGATAATGAGCGTGAGCAGGCGCTGCGAATCCGCCGAATCGTAGATCGTGAAGGTCGATTTGAGCCCGAGTGCCTTGGCTTCTCGGCGCAGCACGCGCACGCAGAAGCTGTGGAAGGTGGAAATCCACATGTGCTGTGCGCGCGGGCCGATCAGCGCTTGGATGCGCTCACGCATTTCCGCTGCGGCCTTGTTCGTGAAGGTGATGGCGAGAATCTGCCCGGGGGTTGCCCGCCCGGTTGCGAGCAGATGGGCGATGCGGTGCGTCAGCACGCGGGTTTTGCCAGACCCGGCCCCGGCGACGATCAGCAGAGGTGAACCGGCGTGTAAAACAGCTTCGCGCTGCCGGTCGTTAAGCCCGTCGATCAGGGTTGCAGGGTCGATGGTGCTGAGCGAATAGGTGCGCTCCCCGTAAGGGTCTTCGGGATTGTACTCGCTTCCGTACCCGCCCACTCGGTAGGCGGGCGGCATGAACTCGCCGAGCGCATCCTCATGGGCGGTGACGGTTTGGGAGGTCACCGCTTCAGGGTTGAGCTCTGGCATAAAAGATTCGTGGGCGAAGGGGTCTTCTTCCGGTGCGGAGCTATCTTCCGGCGGAATGTGGGCATCATATTCGGGGTCGTAGGGCGGCTGCGTGTTTTCGAGATCGGCAAAGAGGGTATCTGCGGCAGGCTCAACGCCGGATGCGGAGTTGGTGGGTTCGCTCATGATCTACCTCGCTGCCTAGAATACACGTTCGATATTCCATGCTACCGTATTTGCCCTCTCGCTCCCACCCATCGCGCCCGTTTGCCGCGCATAATTCGCTCTTAGCGGTACCCCACCGCGCGGTGTAGACATGTTACGATGACCGGATGGATCAGGTCATCACTCCCGCTATTTGGTGCGACGGCACCGCCGACGAAGCAGCACAGTTCTACGCCAATGTTTTTCGCGATGCATCCGTGATCGAGCAGGCGCCCGGGCTCGCGGCGACGGTCAGCATCCACGGTTTCAGGCTCTCGCTCATCAACGGCGGTAACCAATATGCCCCGAACCCGTCGATCAGCTGCATCCTGAACTTTGATCCGCTCTTATTCGGCGGAGAGGAACAGGCCCGAGACTACCTTGATGAGCTCTATGAGCGGCTCAGCACCGGCGGCGTACTCATGGAGCTGGGTGAGTACCCCTTCTCCCCGCGCTACGCTTGGGTTCGTGACCGTTTCGGCATGACCTGGCAGCTCATGCTCACCGACCCGGACGGCGATCCGCGCCCCTTTGTTATCCCATCCTTCATGTTCGGCGGTACTAATCACGCTAATGCCGAGGAAGCCACAGACGCTTGGATCGCCCTGTTTGATAACGCCCGCCGCGGTGCTCTGTACCGTTACGAGGAAGGCGGACCGCTGGATGCGGGTACGGTCATGTTCACCGACTTTACCCTGCGCGGCACCTGGATGGCAGCCACGGACTCTGGGACCTTCCACGATTTCACCTTCACGCCCGGAGTCTCCATGATCGTCTCCTGCCGCGACCAGGAAGAGATCGACCGCTACTGGGCGGGGCTCTCTGCTGTGCCCGAGGCCGAGCGCTGCGGCTGGTGCGTCGACCGCTGGGGTGTCTCGTGGCAGGTCGTCCCCCACAACATCGCCGAACTCATGGCCAACGCCGCCACACGCGATAAGATCCTGCACATGGGCAAGATCGACCTGGCCAAGCTATAGGGTACTGACATCATCTGACCCTACTATGAGGACTCCTCAGTAAATAGTAAAAGGAATTTCCACCATGAAGCCCCTTGGCGTAATCGGTGGTATAAGTTCCGAAAGTAATACCCTGTACTATCAGATTATTACGGTTGATTCCTCCTATGTTTTATTATGTGAGCTCAGTGTTGAAGATGAGATTCATACGTTCTCGAAACACAAAATATGAGCTGAAAAATAAGTTAGGAAAAACATGAACTGTGTTGTTCGTTGGGCAGATATAAAGCACGAATGGGAACCATTTGAGAATGTTTTCTGCAGCAGCGATTGGCCATTCCATCTTGAACATTACGTATCGCATGAGAGCCTCATACGCCGGTTTGAAGAGCAGGAATTCTCCGAACCTAATAACCGTGTTGCCTTTATTCACAGCGATGGAGAGCACGTCGGTATTGCCATAGTGCACGGACTGCAAGATTCCACAGCAGAAATAGATATGCGTATGGCAGCAAAATATAGAAATCAAGGGATCGGGAGTATTGCGCTCATTAAGCTAACTGACCTTATTTTTGAATCCAAAAGCTCCATTATCCGCGTTGAGGGCAATACACGAAGCGACAATATTGCTATGCGTCGTGCTTTTAACTCTGCAGGTTGGGTTCACGAGGCGCATTATCGAGAAGCTGGAGTTACCGCTCAGGGTATCAGGTGCGATGTCATGGGATATGCGGTGATCCGTAGTGACTGGGAAAGCGGAGAGAGGACAATTGCGAGTCTGGGTGAGTAATACGCGCAAGTAAAGAAAACTAGGCATGGTATGTCAGGATACAACCAACTTTGCGGCTGTCAGTTTCCGGTAGGAAATAAGAGTATCACGCAGCAGAAGACCAAGAAGCCTGCCCCGTATATATACTCCACAGCATTCTTTTGGTAAAGGCCCCACGCTGACACAACCAGTCGCTCTGCGCAATAATGGAAGGTATGGGTCTATCACAAGGTCAGAAGAAGCGCCTGTACGGCGAGCAGGCACAGCAGGGGCAGAACCGACCGCAGTCCGGGCGAAAACCCCAAGAGCATAAAATTCATGAGCTCAAACAGGTCATGGATGACCGTGCCGTGCGCGCGAACGCACCCGCCGAACAGCAGCGTTCGAAGACCTTTCTGTACGTGGCGGTCACGATTTCCCTGCTGCTGGGCGCCTATGTGGCGTTCTGGGTGCTGCCAAGCTACGGCAGGCTGGCGAACGCCCAAGTCCCCGACCTCTCCCCCGTCACCTCAGCCGAAGCCCTGTCCGCCTTCGCTTCCGGACTGGGCGACAATCTGGGTGCGTATACGTATGCGCATCGTTCGGTGGGCATAGTTTTTGCGCTCTTTTTTGGGCTTTCGCTGGCGTTTCTGGCGTACACGTCACGCCTGCCGAAGGTACTGCAGGCACTGTTCACGGCGGCTCCGGTGGGCTACCTGCTCGTGCACATTGCCACGATTTTTATGCTGGATGCAGCGCTCGCCGACCCCGCGCATCAGCCCGGCGCTCTGAACGTGCTGTTACCTGTGGATTGGGCGCTGCTGCTTCTGTCTCTGGCGGGTATCGCATACCAGCTGGTGCGCAGCATTAAGGATGCGGCCTCCACCTTTATCGCGGGCGGGCCAAACGCCGGGGCAGACGGTAAACCCGAAGAATAACTCCCCCTCGTCCTCTCATAAAAAGGAACCCTAATTCACGATTAGGGTTCCTCCTACTTCACGATTAGGGTTCCTTTTTCATGGGAGGACTCATGCAGAGCCCGCACGGAAGACGGGATCAGCGTTGGCTAAACTTTTGACGAAGCTGATGGACTACTTGTGCTCTCCTCACCTTCCTCTTTAATCTGGGTAACGACCCCTAGAACCTCCCACACACCATGCTTGTACTCGGCAAGCAGACGTCCCGTAAACTTTTTGGTAACTTTAGCGCCGCCGGGCACAAGTTCTTCTGCGTTACCGTCATTGACCTCAAACGCACCATAGTCAACAGAAAAAGTGCGGTCCCACGAGTAGTACTCACCCTCAGAATCTGGCACTTCGGTATCTAGGGTGTATGTGAATTTAGCGTTATCAACCCACCGTTTACCGTTGCGTACTTTTTCGAGCTTTTCTTTGGTCTCTGGGTCTAAATAATAGTTCTGCTCCACTTTATCCATGTTGCTTTGCTGGATCAGAGAATAATCACCCGTATTAATCGCATACTCAACCGCCGCCACCGCGTAGGCAATACTGTCTCTCAGTCCTTTAGCGGATTTTTCGTTCATAGTCGACGGTTTCTTGGGTTTGGGGGTGTTTCTCTGAGCGTGTTCCTTGGTGGCGGGCTCAAAAGTACCCGACTTCTCGTATTCGAGCACGGATTCAAAGTTAATATCGCCCTTGTAGC
>ERZ773265.1864-NODE-1864-length-10287-cov-2.590794_pt1 | contig 10287 bp, 7 predicted proteins | sample MGYA00580512_ERZ773265 | MGnify/ENA primary metagenome ERZ773265 (study PRJEB29015, sample SAMEA2738169) | human oral metagenome | biome: human oral; feature: human-associated habitat; material: saliva | place: China | collected 2183 ...
TATTAAACGGGTTTTTCCGCCAGGCGTCTGACCCTTGTCAGCACTTCTTTGAGCCTGAAAACGGACTAAATCGGTGCAAAGTTACGTAATTTTGTCGAAATCAAAAGGGTGACAGAAGATAAATCTTTGCCTTTTAATACTCGTTAACTATTTGACTTCGTATGTTTCAACTTGCGTGCTTTCTGTTTCTGAAGGATTGTTATTTGCTGTTTATCTGTTGGTTTACAGAGCCGTATACGTAGATATTGGTGAAAACGCCGAAAGTGAAAATATAGCTTGCAATGAAACAGATGATGCCAACAAAAGCAATCATCATAGGAACAAAATATGCAGGGAGACCATCTGGATCAGCAAGTGTCAGCATGCCCCAAAGGTTGTAACCATAGGCCATAAACAGGATGGATAGGGGCAAAGCAAGGATTGTAAGTGGTATGATAGCACAGAATATTGTCAGAATTTGCCCGATGAAAAGGAATCCCCAGTGGTGCAAACCTACCTTATAGTCTTTACCGAACGCTTGGATTAACTTTGCTTTTGGTGTACAGATGTAGTGTGTCAGGCTATATCCAAGCGGTAACATGAATGCGAGGATGGCTAAAATAATCAGGCCAAATAACACGACCCCTGCGATAACAGCTTGGATAGGGGATAGCAGTTTGCCTGTGGACAGTAATTGTGCAAGGCCTTTTGAAACTTCCGGGACAAGGATAAGAGCAGCCAAAGAGAGAACTGTCAATAAGATAATCGTAATAAATGCTCTTAGGAAAACAGGTTTGAGAGCGTGCTTGAAGAGCAGGGTGACGATATTGGCTGTCATGTAGGATGAGGCTGTCAGGCTGAGCAGAAGGGCACAAAGCGTAGGGATAGCTGTTGCCCATACTGAAGGTTCATTGGCTGTAACAGTGAGGGCGAACTTGCCAAAGAAAAAGACTAAAGCTGTCAGGCAAATGACCCATGCAAGGCTTCCAAGCCATGTTTTCTTGAAAATAGTTGCAAAATTGATAGTCAGCACATCAAAGGAAGTTTTGATACAGGCTGATATGCTTCTGTTTTTATAGATGTCGTTTTCCATATTAATGATTTCCTTTCATTCTTCTTATGGTTTTATCTTTCTGATGATTTATTTTATTCTTCGTCTGAATTCTGCACAGGTGATAGCTGTTGCTATTGCTACATTGAGCGACTCTGCCGTGGGAGCATTGGGTGGATAGTTGGGAATAAGCAGTGGACAGTTGACCATTTGCCTGACTTGGGCAGATATTCCATTGCCTTCATTGCCCATGATGATGAGACCATGAGCAGAAAGTTGCTCGTTATAGATATCGTTCCCCTCGAGCAGGGTGCCATAAATGGGAAAGTCTGCTGGGAGTTGTCTGAGCATAGGTTCAAGTGCTCCATAATGGAGTCTTACGCGTGTGATACTTCCCATTGTAGCCTGTATGACCTTGGGATTATACATATCAGCTGTTTCTTGTGAGCAATAGATGTCGTTGATACCAAACCAATCAGCAATACGAATAATCGTTCCAAGGTTTCCCGGGTCTTGGATGCCGTCAAGCATCAACGATAGGGTTGATGTGTTGATAGCATGAGTGTCAGAAGCAAAGAAAGGGAATAGTCCCAGCACTTGTTGTGGATGTTGCAGCAAACTGACTTTCCTAAGTTCATCAGAAGTCACTTCTATCACTTCATCTGCAGGTGGGGTAGAGTGATTGGCAAGCCATTCTTGAGTGGCAACAAGAGTATGTGCTCGACTCATGGCAAGCAATTCTTCGACAAGTTTATGTCCTTCTGCAATAAAAAGACGTGTCTGTTCTCGGTTCTTCTTCAGCTGAAGGGATTTGATGAATTTGATTTTTGTCTTACTTATCATATTGCAAACTTACATATATTTTTGTAAAAACACGAGCATTTGCCATGTTAGTGAATGTTAAGAGGCGTAATATTACTGTTTTAAGGCTTGCTTTTCACAGAATTTTATAACTTGCATATATCAGAAAAAGATATTATCTTTGTGCAGTTTATGAAGTATAAATGGATTTACATATTAACGGTTTCGTTGCTATTGGTGTCTTGCAATGCAACGAAGTTCGTCCCCGAGGGAAGTTATTTGCTTGATGGTGTCAAGGTGGAGTCGGCCGACAAAGAACTTGATGCTTCAACACTTCAGGACTATGTGCGCCAGAAAGGGAATTCCAAATGGTTTTCTTTGTTCAAGATACCTATGGGAACCTATGCACTTGCAGGCCGGGATTCAACGAAATGGCTTAACCGTATGCTCAGGCATATCGGTGAAGAGCCTGTGGTCTTTGACTCTTTACAAGCCCAACTTTCCATGGATGACCTCACGACAGCCATGCACAATATGGGATATATGCATGGTCGAACCGAGATGAAAGTCACGCGAAAAGGGCGTAAGGTCAAGGTTGTCTATCGGCTTCTTCCAGGTGAACCTTATCGGATTGCCATAGTACATTATGATATTCAGGATAGTCTGATCAAGAAGTTGATAGCCACATATAGGGGCAGGAATGCTTTTAAGCCCTCATTAAAGAGTGGAAGTAGATTTACAGTTGATGCGCTCAATGCGGAACGCACTAAGTTGACGTCTTTCCTTCTAAATCATGGTTACTATAAATTCCATAAGGATTTCATTCAATATAGTGCCGACTCGGCACGTAATAGTCGGGATATCAATATCACACTTCAGTTGCTTCCTTACCGTACAACCAATCTCTCATCTGATACACTGCATCCCTGTTACACCATAGACTCTATACGTTATTTGAGCGGAGACGATGATGAAAGGCTTCATTTGAGAAAAAGTGTGCTCCGTAATGCAACGATGCTCGATGCACATACACCTTATAGCGCTGATGGTTTACAGCAGACTTATAACAAGTTTGCCCGTCTTCAGGCTGTGAGATATACGAATATCAGTTTTCGTGAACATCCTGATACAACTCTGCTTGATTGTGATATTCAAATCAGTACTAATAAACCTAACACGATTTCTTTTCAACCGGAAGGAACGAATACGGCAGGCGACTTCGGTGCTGCGGCCAGCTTAACATGGGAAAACCGTAATCTTTTCCGCGGGTCAGAGTTGTTGAGTGTCCAGCTTCGTGGTGCTTATGAGGCTATTACAGGGTTGGAAGGCTATCAAAATCAGAATTATGTGGAGTATGGATTGGAGTCAAAGCTTCAGTTTCCAAGGTTTCTTGCCCCTTTCCTTTCAAGTACATTCAAACACAGAAGTCTTGCAACTTCAGAGCTCTCTTTAAGTTATAACCTGCAGAATCGGCCTGAGTTTCATCGTCGGGTGTTCTCTTCTGCATGGCGTTACCGCTGGTCTGAGCCTCATCACCATATCAGTTATCGTGTTGACATGCTTGATCTCAACTATATCTATATGCCTTGGATTAGTTCTACTTTCAAGCGTGATTACCTTGATGACGTTACCAATCGTAATGCCATCTTGCGCTATAACTATGAGGACTTGTTTATCATGAAGATTGGTGCGGGCTTGTCTTATAGCGATGGAGAGAATGCTGTGCGTGCAAATATAGAGACTGCAGGCAATATTCTTCGTGGATTATCTAATGCTTTTCGGTTCAAACAGAATAAGAATGGACAATACACCTTATTTAATATAGCCTATGCCCAGTATGTAAAATTCGATATAGACTACACGCATCTGTTTCATTTTGACAGTCGAAACTCATTGGCCGCCCATGTGGATTTGGGTATAGCGTGGCCTTATGGCAACAGTACTGTATTACCTTTTGAAAAGCGTTATTTCTCGGGTGGAGCCAACAGTGTGCGTGGTTGGACTGTAAGAGGACTCGGACCTGGTAAATATCGCGGTAGTGATGGACGTATAGACTTCATCAACCAGACAGGAGATGTGAAGTTAAACCTTAATCTTGAATACCGCTCTTACCTTTTCTGGAAACTGAATGGAGCAGCCTTTATTGATGCAGGTAATATCTGGACGCTACGCAACTATGCCGAACAGCCGGGTGGTCAGTTCAATATTGTTACGTTCTATAAGCAAATCGCTGTGGCCTATGGCTTGGGCTTACGACTGAACTTTGACTATTTTATCCTTCGTTTTGATGTGGGTATGAAAGCCATTAATCCAGGTTATAGAATCCGTAATGAGCATTATGCAATCTTCCATCCTGACTTTGGGCGTGATATAGCTTTCCATTTTGCTGTCGGTCTGCCGTTCTAAAGACGACTTCTTGTTAGGGAAGTAGTTCTTTAGAGCAGCTCGTATACCCCTGTTGGCACTTTGCGTTTAAGCACTTCAACGGTAAAGTCAACCCCTGCAATAATGCCATGACTGCGCAAAATGTCTTCAATGGTCTTCTGGGCTAAAATAGGATGGTTGTTTTCTTCACTTAGATGACACAGCCATACTTTCTTTAGTTGCGGGGTGGCATCGTCTGCAATAGCCTGCGCACAGTCTGCATTACTTAGATGACCATTGGGGCCAAGTATCCTCATTTTCAGATGTTGAGGGTAAGGACCTTGTGACAACATCTCTACATCGTGGTTAGCTTCAATCACAAGATAATTGGCTTCGTTGATATAGGGCTGCATTTCGGGTGTGATATATCCGATATCTGTCATCAGTACAAAGACCACATCACCATAGCAAACTTTATATCCCACATTGTCGGAACTGTCGTGAGGAACGCCGAAAGGAGTCACTTTGAATTCTCCTAACTTGAAAGTTACACCCTTTTCTACTATTTTCACGTGTGTGGGCTCAATCTTCTTCTTAACGAAGTAATTGTGTTCGATACCTACATGTACACTGTGAGTTGTATAAACGTCAAGTCCATAGTCCTTGCTCAGACTGCCTACCGATTTCACGTGGTCAGCGTGATCATGTGTGATAAGCATGTGGTGGACATTATCCAAGTGCAGTCCGTAGTTCTTAAAGTGCTTCTTCAAGGTGCGTATTCCCACGCCGGCATCTATGATAAGTCCATCGGTTTCAGTGTAAAGATAATAGCAGTTTCCACTACTACCACTGCCGAATGATATGAATTTTAGCATTATCTTCTTAATTCTTTCTACATAATATAGCTTAGTCAACACCCAATAGAAACATGGCCTATTATAGATGAGGGTGTCGGCTTTTGCCTTACAAAATTATTAAGAAAAGATGAAAAAGCCAAAGAATTTATCTATCTTTGTCTTAAAATAAATTAGTATATGAGTTTTATTCTGTATCCATTTGTCAGGAAAGCAATGACGATAGGTTTGCTTAGTCTGTTTTGGTTTGGTTTCGGTTCGTGTAGTCATCAGGAAGAAGGCGATGCTGTCAAAATGAGCGTAGATTCCTTTTCGCAGAACTATTTCAATTGGAAGTTCCAACAAAGCATGCCTTATGTTACACATTCTTCTCACCAATGGTTATATTATGCGGCCAGTCAAGTGGAACAGGCTGACGTTGACCGACTGCGCAGCATGGTGCAGGGAGCAGAGTGCCAGATTGTAGATGTCGAAGAAAATCCCGAAGATTCAACGGCGATTTCGCATGTTGAAGTAAATGGTTTCTTGTGTATGGATACGGTTGGAAAGGCTGCTCATCTTGTGGATAAAGCTACCTATGAACTCAAACTCCGTTTTCAAAATGGGAAATGGTTGGTTGAGCTTGAGGGACTCCCTAAAAGAGTGAAATAAAATATCCCAATTTATATAGTTTGTAAAGCTTTAAGTTAGGATGCGTGCCACAGAGTTTTGCACGCCAACTCTCCTTTCTTGTTTTCCAAAAAGACAAGAAAAGACCTTGCAGATGAAAACGTTTCATTTCATGAACCGTGTCTAATAATGGCGAAAAGCCTTTTAGGTCTGTTTGGAAAGTGTAGAGTGTCCTCATGGCTTCTTCTGTCTTTTCCACGAATCTACTGTTGCTTTCAAATTTGTCAAACAGCAGGGGATTGTTTATTTGGGCAAAGGATATATCATCTTCAGACAGCCTTTTCCCTAAGAGCACATCTTCATATCCATAGTGTTTGAAGCGTTCATCGAAAGGGTGGGCAAGGGCTGTCGTTCGGTTTATCAACAGATTTGCCGTGTGAAGATTGCTGTAAGCGTTCTGCTTCCTGGGTTTTGGAACCAAGCCATTCCTACGCTTTTTGCATAAAATAAAAATATTATTATAGCGGTATACATACAACTTTGATTTTTCTCATAAAGATACCTTAAATTGGATATTTCTCCATTCCCCAATTGATAACCTCCGTATGCAACTTTGAAGCTGTTGTCAAGTTCTATATAGTGCAGAATGAAGTCGTCAAGGAGCATTGTCATGTCACTGTCGATAAACAGAAGCCATTCATAGGAGGCTTCATCAGCAAGGAAATTGCGAATGGCAGCACGTCCTACATTCTCTTTACGCAGAATATAACGGGCATTTTCAAGTTCAAGTATCTCTTTGTTGATATGGCATGTATGTTTATCAGTACTGCCATCATCAGCCACGATAATCTCATAACGCAAGCCTTCAATGTCTTCACATTGCACGTCAAGCGCCTTTACCAATTCTACACATTGACAGTTGTAGCAGGGAATGAGTATGCTTAGTTCTGTTTTGATAAGTTCAGATTCTAAAGTTTATCCTTTAAGAATTTTGCCGTTATACTTTCCTTACACTTTACAAGTTCTTCCGGAGTACCTTCGAAAACGAGATTTCCACCTTTGTCACCATCTTCAGGACCAAGGTCTGTCACATAGTCGGCACACTTGATAACATCCATGTTATGCTCTATGACAAGAATGGTGTGGCCTCGTTCTATCAGTGCATTGAAAGCATTTAGCAATCGTTGTATGTCATGGAAGTGAAGTCCTGTTGTAGGCTCATCGAAAATGAACAATGTGGGCTCTTGCTTCTCCTGACCGATGAAGTAAGCTAATTTCACGCGCTGGTTCTCACCACCGGACAGCGTACTTGAATTCTGACCAAGTTTGATATAGCCGAGTCCTACATCCTCTAAAGGCTTCAGACGGTTTACGATGGTCTGTTGTTTATATTCTCCAAAGAATTCAATGGCTTCAGATACAGTCATGTTAAGCACGTCATTGATGTTCTTGTCATGGAACCGTACCTCCAGAATGTCATGCTTAAAACGCTTGCCATGGCAGGCTTCACATTCCAAAATGAGGTCAGCCATGAACTGCATCTCAACATTGATAACGCCAGCTCCCTTGCATTCCTCACATCGTCCGCCTTCGGTGTTGAATGAGAAATATTGGGGCGTGAAGCCCATTTGCTTAGCTAACGGTTGGTCGGCAAAGAGTTGTCGGATGGTTTCATAGGCCTTGACATAGGTGGCAGGATTAGACCGAGTGCTCTTTCCAATGGGGTTTTGGTCAACGAATTCCACGTGTTTGACAGCCTCCCAGTCACCTTCAAGAGCCGTATATTCGCCGGGGGCATCGGCCACTTCGTCTAAATGACGCTTCATGGCAGGATAGAGAATGCCTTTGATGAGGCTTGATTTGCCTGATCCAGACACACCTGTTACACAGTTAAAGACATTGAGAGGAAACTTGACATCAATGCCACGGAGGTTATTCATGCGTGCTCCTTTCAGTTCAATGGCTCTGTTCCATTTGCGCCTTGACTTGGGAGGAGCAATGCTTTCGTTCCCGGTGAGATATTTAATAGTGTAGGAACGTGGGTATTTCTTGAGCAGCTTCTCTGCTGTGTTGTTCAGTTCTTCGGTACTTCCCTGGAAGACAATCTCACCTCCATGGCTTCCGGCATCGGGGCCGACGTCAATCAGATAGTCGGCAGCACGCATGATTTCTTCGTCATGTTCAACCACCATGACCGTGTTCCCAAGTTTCTGAAGGTCTTTCAGTACATGGATTAATCGTTCGGTATCCCTACTATGGAGACCGATACTCGGTTCGTCGAGAATATAGAGTGAACCTACTAATGAAGAGCCTAACGATGTCGTGAGATTGATGCGCTGACTCTCTCCACCGCTGAGTGTGCTTGATTGGCGGTTGAGTGTGAGGTAGCCCAGCCCCACTTCAACCAGAAATCCTAATCGGTTCTTAATTTCAGTAAGCAAGCGTTTGGCGATGTCTGCCTCATGTTCTTCGAGTTGAAGCTTATCAAACCAATCTTTAAGTTTACTGATTGGCATCTCAACAAGCTCGGTAATGCTTCTTCCGCCCACCTTTACCCATGTGGCTTCTTTCTTCAGTTTGGTTCCATGACAGTCAGGACATACAGTCTTTCCCCTGTACCGACTCATCATTACACGATATTGAATCTTATACTGGTTCTCTTTCACCATTTGGAAAAAGGCATCAATGCAGACTTTATCATGTATGTCTTTTCCCTTCTCGCTGGGCAGTCCATGCCAAAGCATGTCTTTGTGTTTGCGGTCGAGTTGATAGTAAGGTTCAAATATGGGGAAGTTATCTGTAGCCGCACGTCGTATGAATTCCGTCAGCCATCCCCCCATTTTATCACCATGCCAGCATTGTACACAGCCGTCATAGACACTGAGTGTAGAGTTGGGAATGACAAGTTTTTCATCAATTCCAATAACGTTTCCAAAGCCTTCGCACGTTGGACAGGCACCCAATGGCGAGTTGAATGAGAACATGTTGTCATTGGGTTCTTCAAACTTGATGCCGTCGGCTTCAAAGCGTGTAGAGAATTCATAGGTGATATTACTGGGCAGAAATACCAGTTTCAGCAGGCCATCGCCCTCGTAGAATGCCGTCTCTGCAGAGTCGGTCATACGCGAAATGGCATCTTTTGTGTCGTCAACACTCATGCGGGCTATGACCAAAAAGAGGGTTGAAATGTCTGTTTTCTCAATATCACCTTCATTCAACATATCTTCAATACGCACGACTTCGCCTCCTTTGTAAAGGCGGGAATAGCCCTCCTGCATATACATTTCGAGTTGTTTCTCTAACGTTCTGCCTTCGATGATATGCAGTGGTGAGAGCATCATGAACTTCGTTCCTTTGGCATATTCCATGATGCAGTGAATGACATCTTCAGGCGTATGACGCTTTACCTCTTCTCCACTTATGGGCGAGAAGGTGTGTCCTATACGTGCAAAGAGCAGGCGCATGTATTCGTAAATCTCTGTATTGGTGCCCACAGTAGAGCGGGGATTGCGCGAAATCACTTTCTGTTCGATGGCAATGGCTGGTGGAAGCCCTTTGATAAAGTCGCATTCGGGCTTGCTCATACGCCCTAAAAACTGTCGGGCATAGGCCGAAAGACTCTCTACGTAACGGCGTTGTCCTTCGGCATAGAGCGTGTCAAAGGCTAAAGAAGACTTGCCTGAACCTGATACCCCCGTTACAGTGATGAATTGATTGCGAGGAATGTTGAGCGAAATGTTCTTGAGATTGTTGACGCGTGCTCCTTTTATTTCTATATATTCGTCCATAAATGAAATGCAATGTTTCAGAAAGTAGCAAAGGTACTTGTTTTCTATGACAAAACAGCCAAACATTCATTTTAATTGTCTTATACCGTATTTTTTTTGCTTTTTAATGGTAGAAATTAAAATAAAAGTGTTAGTTTTGCACCGCATTTAGAAAAAGGAAAGGTGCTCGAGTGGTTGAAGAGGCACGCCTGGAAAGCGTGTAACCGCCTAAAGCGGTTCGTAGGTTCGAATCCTATCCTTTCCGCAAAATGAAAGTGAGATGCTTTGTTTGAGTGTCTCACTTTTTGTATAAAACAGGTTGACAAGATTTGAGAAATACATTGTTATGTAAGATTTTATTCACTAAAAAAGTGCATCTGATTTTCCATGAAATAGAAAAGAACTTAGTGGAAAATATACTCTTATATTGCCTTTTCGGTTATTCTGTGTCGTGATTTGTGTCACATTACACGGTGTTTTGCGTCACTTCAGCCTCTGCTCTGTGTCATTTTGCAGGCTAAAGTGAGGCTTGTTGCAAGCTGTTTCCAATGCTTTTCAATGTTGTTTGGCATAGACTGAGTTGATATTTTGCCTGATAATTTAAGCTGTTCTCCTTGCTTTGGAGTTATATTGCTGGTTATCAGAGGTTTATTTATGTGGCTCATAACTCGCGTATTTGCATCCTCCTTGGTTTTATTTTGAAACAGAGGCCTTCTTGAGAGGGGTTTTGTAAGATAATTTGCATGTCTGAGTTGTGTGCAAATCAACCTTACTTGATATCGCGTTTATGTGTAGATGAAGAATTCCCATGTAGGAAACGAGTTTGTTATTACCTGCAAATTGGTGGATAAGATTTATTTAA
>ERZ773265.1873-NODE-1873-length-10253-cov-18.256227_pt1 | contig 10253 bp, 6 predicted proteins | sample MGYA00580512_ERZ773265 | MGnify/ENA primary metagenome ERZ773265 (study PRJEB29015, sample SAMEA2738169) | human oral metagenome | biome: human oral; feature: human-associated habitat; material: saliva | place: China | collected 2183 ...
TAAATTTGGCCTCAATATTATCCGCGTGAACGCTCAGGAACGTTTCCTATCGAAATTAAAAGGCGTTAGCGACCCTGAACAAAAACGAAAAATCATTGGAAATGAGTTCGTGTACGTATTCGACGACGAAGCGGCAAAACTCACGGACGTGGATTTCCTTGCGCAAGGAACGCTTTATACAGATATCATCGAATCCGGAACGAAAACCGCGCAAACCATCAAATCTCACCATAATGTAGGGGGACTTCCAGAGGACATGCAATTCGAGCTCATCGAACCTTTGAACACGCTCTTCAAAGACGAAGTGCGCGCGCTTGGAACGGCGCTTGGCATGCCAGACTCCATCGTATGGCGCCAACCATTCCCAGGCCCAGGACTTGGTATCCGTGTGCTTGGTGAAGTGACTGAAGAAAAACTCGAAATCGTTCGTGAATCAGACGCTATCTTACGCGAAGAAATCGCAAAAAACGGCCTTGAACGCGACGTATGGCAATACTTCACGGTTCTTCCAGGCATCCGCAGCGTTGGGGTAATGGGAGACGGCAGAACGTACGACTACACGATTGGTATCCGTGCCGTAACCAGTATCGACGGCATGACGAGTGACTTCGCTCGCCTTCCATGGGAAGTGTTGCAAACCATCAGCGCCCGTATCGTAAATGAAGTAGCGCACGTAAATCGCGTCGTCTACGACATCACGAGCAAACCGCCGGCTACAATTGAGTGGGAGTAACAGAAGCAAATATGTTACTGTTATGAAGCGTTTGAAAATACTGTGTTTTAGAGATTTGAAAGCATGAGTACTGCTTTAGTGATACTATTATGATATTAAAAAGCCCCAAAAGTAGGTTCAAAAGGGAGTAGTAGAATTTAGGTGAATTTTAAGAAATCCTTCCATCATTATGGTGGGAGGTTTTTGTGGAATTAGTGGGTGACAAACCTGAATTTGTGGAGGAGATAATATGATTGGCAAAGTTTTAAAAGTTAAAATAGATCGTCCGCTAGGGAGCTCTCACCCTGATTATCCGGAACATATTTATCCAATCAATTATGGTTATGTTGAAGGAATAATCGCTCCTGATGGAGAAGAACAAGATGTGTATGTACTTGGCGTTGATAAAGCAGTAGATGAATATGAGGGAGAATTAATTGCAGTTATCAAAAGGGACGATGACGTTGAAGAAAAATGGGTTGTTGCTCCAATAGGAACAAAATTTACAGTAGAAGAAATTGAAGAAGTTGTTAGATTTCAAGAGAAATATTTCAAGTCGCATATTGAGATGATCTAGGAGGAAACCACGGCAAAGAAAACAACGGAGGCTCAAGCTAGAGCCTCCAAAAAATGGGATGAAGCAAACAAAGAGCGCAAGAGATACATCGTCAAGCCTCGACCGCCAAGTCGTTTATAGCAACATGCGAGATAGAAGATTTAGAGGAGCTAAAAAGGCTCATAGTAGAGAGACGGTCAAAGATTTAATGACCCCTTTTTGACCCCTAAAATTTAGAAAGCGGTCAGAATGGGGTCTCTTTTTGAACAATGTGAATAATAGGAATAACGTAAAATAGCTAATGTTATTCATTAGGTATTGAGTTGGAATGACAGTAACAAAATCATTTCTGTTGTATAATAGAAACAAATTTTAAATATTGGAGAAAATTTATGATTATAGCAATTGGCGGTGGAGAAATAGTCAGTAATGAAACTTATGAAATAGACAAGTTTATTGTCGAGTCAGCTAAAAAGGAAAATCCTAACTTTTTATTTATACCTACAGCAAGTAAAGATGCTGAGGCTTATATAGAGACTATTAATGATTATTTTGGGAGTTTAGGATGCAAAACGGATACCTTGTATTTATCTAATGTAGAAGTAAAAAGGGAAGAAGTTAATAAAAAGATTGAAAGTGCAGATATCATTTATGTAGGTGGTGGTAATACTGCTTATATGATGAAAGTTTGGCAAGAATATGCTGTAGATAAGGCCCTAATGAAAGCTTATAAAAGTGGGAAGGTGCTGTCAGGTTTAAGTGCAGGTTCTATCTGTTGGTTTATAGCGGGTCATTGTGATAGTGAGTTTATTGAGGGTAGAGAGAATCCAAAACATAAATGGGTTAAGGGTCTAGGTATAATTCCTTATCTACATTGTCCACATTATGATGAGCCTGATAGAGCAGCTTTTGATGAGTTTTACTCTGGACAGATTGCGGATGCCATCGCCCTTGAGAATCAAGTAGCTATTGTTTGGGATGGTTATGAAATAAAAGTTATTAAGTCTAATCCTAATAAAAACGCATATAAACTTTCTTGGAGTGATACAGGTTTGAATAAAGAAGTTTTATTATAGGATGAAACTGACCCCCGTAAAGGAGAATTAAATAAAAACACCCTAGGGCTATGAAGCAGAACCCATTTTGCATCAAACTTTTAAGAATAATGTTAAATAAGTCGAACTCTAATATAGTAATTCGCAAAAAGATGAAGTACAATATGAGTAGATGAAAGCGGTTAATTTTCGAGTTGTAAAAATCCTAGAAAAGATGAATCCACAATAAATTATTTGACTTAAGCATACTAAACAAATAGGTGGTGATTTCAGTTGAAAACTAGAAGTAAAAGATTACAACTACATTTTTTGATATCTACTATATTTATTTTAGTAGGTATTATACTTGCACAAAATAAAGAATTTGTGGCTTTTGTGATGTCAAATTCAACTCTATTTTATTCTTTAATTTTTATTTTCAATATTTTATTCATGATTTATGTTTGGCGAGGAGAAAAATAATTCCCCCAAAATTATTTTATTAGGAAAAAAGGAACTAGTATGAGTAATTTTTTATATAGTATTGTCGAAAAGAGTAAAGGGGTTTGTTAAAATCAGACAATTAAGCGGTATTAGAGTTTTTCTTTTTGGTTTTTTATACCACGTAGCGTTATTTTTGTTTGTGAATTTGTTTTTCGGGTTTGAACAATGGAATCGAGGATTTAAATTTGTATTCATGTTCTTAATGTTTTTGTCATTTTCTATATTTTTAAACAAGGGTTATTTGATAAGTTTTTAAGCAGAAGGATTGAATAGCGTATAGACTGGAGATGAGTGTAATGAATCGTATCTTCAAATATCTTATTTCAAGCATAATTATAGGAGTTACCGTATTCTATGCCGTTTATTATACAAAAGGTGAATATAACTATATGGCAATTCCGACAGCTTTCCTTATTAACGGACCAATTTATTTTAGTAGGAAGAAAACCTAGTTTAGTAAGCTAACTTTTAAAAATAAATGGAATAGGCTCTGGAATTTTAGTTCCGGAGCCTTTATGATTGGGATTGAGAGCCTGTATTTGAAGGGAGTAGTCGGCATGGATGAAAAGATTGAAATTAAGAAGCAAGATTTCTATGAGATGATGTATTTAATGGAGAAAATTCTGTATATCGCAGAACGCTCAGGGGCCAGAGAGGATAGCGACAATAACGCGTATTCTCTAGCCATCACCTTTGGAAAAGAGAACGTTGTGCAGGAGATGCTATCGCTTCGAAGAAAAATGGTTGATTATATAGATGAGCAGAGCGAAGCAGAGATAGAAAAATCCTCGAATCAATCGATGACATCACCATTCCCTATGATCTAACACTCGAAGCCTTACGAAAAGAACTCGAACCGTACTTGTCGAAGAGGGTTGAGGGATAAAAAAACAGTTAATAAAAAACCGTAATTTGATATGCTTTATACCGATTTGCTTGGTAAGAGGAATATCAGATTACGGTTTTTGTGTGTGGTTTAATCTTGCAGCGGGAGTTATTCTATAGTCGTTTTATATACTGACTGACAGATGTTTTGATTGTATCTAAAGAATCAACCATTCCTCGATCAATCCACTTAAAAATAACGTTCCAAATGGCTCCGATATTAAATGCAATTAGATAATCAGGATCAAGGTCGACGATAACTTTTTTGAACGGATTGTTAGAGTCATGAATCTGGTCAATATAGGTAGGAAGAATCTCGTTCATTCTTAGAAGGAAGTAGTGAAACATTTTATTTTTATGGAGTAATGAAAGAAACTCTTTATTTCTACTACAAAAATTAAAAATAATTGAGATAGGATCATTATCGGAAGAAGAATTTTCCTCTGTATATTCGAGAATTAATCTGTCAATAATGGAATAGAGTACATCATCCTTGTTGTTGAAATTTAGATAGAATGTTTTTCTAACAAGATTAGTTTCCAATATGATTTGTTTTACAGATATTTCAGAATAGGGGTGTAACTGCATCAGTTTAAGTAGAGCCTCGGATATTTCTCTTTTGGATCTTAAAGCAGAAGGATGCTGTGTTTTTTTCATAAAAATCTCCTTATAAGATACACATAATTGTAAGATTGTGTATCTTGTTCATAATCTATTTACTTTATTTGTTTTATAGAGTAGCATAACTCAAAAAGATACACAAATGTGTAATGCTGATTTTCGGTGGTGCAATAGGTAGAGTGGCACTACGATGTTATGAATGATAAGTTGAAATTTTTAAGAGATGTCAACGGTTGTAAAAATTATAAGGGCTTTTAAGAAAGGGCGAATATTAGTGAGTTATGAAATTGTGATTAACGATCCTAAACAAATCATGGATGAAAGATTAGATATCTATATAAAGGGGTTTGAAGGTTTTGAAAAAGTAACAATTATATTAGAAACAAAGTGCTTTTATAATATTAATGCCCCAATGAATTTTTCTGAGGCAACATATTGGAAATCAGAGGTTATTTATTTAAGTGATGCATCAGGTGTTGTATCCGTAAATACTTCAACGGCAATAGGAGGAGATTATCTTGGGGTTAGAGACATGGGTTTGTTTGAAACACTTCGGCCTATGGAAGTAGTGAAACAGAAAAGAGTGATAGATTTAAATCGTGTGCAATTAAAAGAAAAGGTTACTTATCAAATAACAGCCTTATTAGCTAATAAAATCATTGCACAAGAATCATTTGACCGTTGGTATAAAAAAGAGAGTATCCAATATATGGATATCATAAAAAATGCATGGCAGGGAAGACTGTTTTTTGAGGAAGCCAATAATCCTAGGCCGGCAATTATAATTTTATCAGGAAGTGACGGAGGAATTGAAAAAGCTCAAAATATTGCGATGTTATTATCGAATTACGGATTTGTGACTATGGCTATAAGTTACTTCGGGATGCGTAAACAACCGTCGGATCTTAATCAAATTCCAATTGAAAGTATAGAAGAAGCATTGCAATATTTAAAGCAATTGAAGTTTGTAGAGGCATCAAACATAGGGATTTATGGACGATCTAAAGGAGCAGAGTTGGCTTTATTATCCTTAACAAAATATTCTGGATTAAAATGTGCTGTTTTAAACTCACCAAGCGATAGAGTTTATGAAGGAATAAGAGGCAAAATGAATGCAAAACATTCTTCCTGGACATATGAGGATAAGGAGGTTCCTTATAAACCTTTTAGATGGATTGAAGCTATTAAAAATAAGTTGTTTAAAATTCCGATGAAGGATAAAACAGGAATAATGGAATTAGAAAAAGTGAAATGCCCGTTATTATTGATTAGCTCATTTAGAGATGAGGTGTGGAATTCTTTTGATGCCGCAATGAATATCTTAACTAAAGTGAATTCTTTAAATAAAAAAATGGTCCTTACAACAGAACTAGGACATATGAACACAATCTCCTATCTACCCAATATAAGATATAATAATAGAAGTGATAAAATATATGGGGAAGCAGTAGTATCTTGGGAAAGTACGGTATCTTGGTTTATTGAGCATTTAATGAAAGAATTTAAGACGGAAAACGTGATATAAATAAATGTAGTGACACTATCAAAAAATGTGAGAAATGCAAAATACAAAGTGAAAATTTTTATGGGATAAATTTTTACTATTCATTCATTATCTGTTATCCTCGAGTTTTATAATGGCTTTAAAAGGATATAAGAAAGAGAGGCGCTCTGAATAGGGCGTCTTTTTGTTTTAAGCAATTTTGAAAGAAGTTTATATTGAAAATTATCATTTAAGAAAGACAAAAAGGTAGATAGTAATAAAAAGTAAATCATTTTCGAAAACGATTAAATTTAATTAGTGAAAATGATATAATGAACTCAAATGCTTCATAAAATTCGCAATAAGAGTTGAAAGTCTAGGAGGGTTAATATGATTGAAGCTGTATTGGGTGTCGTTGCTTCGTTGGGGAGTGCTACAGCACAAAATGTTTTATTTTCTGTAGGGGAACAAGCAATAAAAAAGTTCAAAGATTCACAGGATTGGAAAAAATTGGTCGTTGAATCTGGGGAATTTTTTATTCAGGATGATCAAAAGGAAAGTGATTTCTTTAATGATTTATTATTAGTCTTGTCAAAAGATAATTTGTCTGAAATTGCAAAGAATTTAGAAAGTGCAGATGGATACGATTTAAAAGATAGGTTATTTAAGTCTTTTTCAAAATTAATGAATAAATATGAGATTCCTTATGAGATTGCAGAATCTTATATAACAAGAATTATATATGTAATCTTAGAAGGGTTGAAAACTGTTGATCCACAGAGATATCAGCAGTATTTTCTTCGAGAATGGAGAGATGATGCGAAAAACAGTTCGTTGGAATTGCAGCAACGTATTGATAAAATGTCACGTGACATTGAACTACATAATCGCGAGAAATTGCAAATCTTATCTTCAGGAGAAGTAGATGTTAATCTTAGAAGAAGTACGATCTCACCCTCTATAGGGATAGACTTTTTCGTTAACGATGATGAAAATTTTCAAGAGCAAATTAAAGATATGAGGTACGAGGAATTAGTCTTTGTAAGAGGCCGTAACAGAGAGGAAACGATTTATTGCGTTCTTAATGAATTATGGAAAATTAAAGATCATCGTCCTATTTATGTAGTGAGAACACCAGAATCGTGGAAGAAATTACAATTAATGGGGAGGGAAGGGAACATTTATATACCTTGGTTTTATGCAGATGAGATAGTAGCGATTGAAAATAATACCAATATTTTTGTGGTTGATGAAAATACTCCAACGTTCAGAAATCCTGTTTTAGAATTGCGCCCAAGAACTCGAGATACATTATTAAATTGTTTGCAAGATGCAGGACTAGAATACAGTAAAGCTTATTCTTTATTATCTGATACACATGGACTGTATAGCCAAATGAAGAAGCAGATATTTAAAGGGGGATACCTAAAAGTACCCTCTTGGATGAATAAAGTCAGCGAAAAGGCAAAAAAAACATGTCTTTTAATTGGAAGTTGGGAAGAAAATGAAGGTGATAAAAAGGTTATTGAATCATTATATGAGGATTCATACGATAAATTTATTGAAGAGGTTCTTCCCTATGTAAAAGGTGAAGATCCATTGTTGTATAAAGTTAAGTGTAATGGTAAGGTGTCATATTATTTAGCAAGTCTTGAGAATATATGGAGTTATTTAGATGTATTATTCAACGAAAAAATTTGGGGAGTATTTACTGAAGAAGTATTTAAGGTCATTAAAGCTTCAGAAGAATTATTTACATATAATAGTACCGATAGACTCCGTGCTCAATTCAAAGGTGAACGATTATTTTGGTCTGTAACAATAAGAAAAGGGATGTTAAAGACGTTACTTATCAAGGCAACTTTTAATGGAGATGAAGAGACTCAATTGCATCTTGATAATTTAATTGAGACAATACTAAAAGATATAAAGACGGATAAACAGTGGATTTACATATCAAATTTTTGGCGAGAATTATGTGAGATTTCCCCTATATCGGTAATGAAAAGGATTGAAAGCGAGTGGGATGATGATACGGGGTTACTATCTCTATTTCAAAATCAAACAAATGATCTTTTTTTTGAGAGGAACCCCTATATTGAAATTTTGTGGGGAGTTGAACAGTTACTTCTCCAAAAGAAATTTTTTTGGCGCGCTTTTAGATGGTTTTTAAAATTGGATTCTAAACAGTTTCGGTATGAAACAAACTCTCCTAAAAACACCTTAATAAATGTATTTTGCACATCAATCAATGTCTGTTGCTTACAGTCTGCAGATGAGAAAATTAAAGCAGCACGAATTGCTTTTGAAATTAATTATAATAATACGTGGCAATATTTGTTTACATCAATTAATCACAATATTAGTATTGGAATTAGTGAGTTATCTGCACCAAAATATCGTGAATACTGCAAACTGCAAACAACGACAATAGAAGAAATGAAAAAGTCAGAATTAGGGTATTGTCAATTATTGTTGGAACATATGGATTTTTCAGTAAATCGATGGAAAAAGCTGCTTAACTTATCAAGGACAGTAACAAATAATCTCAGAAAGAGTATTTTTGAGAAGTGTTTAAATGAATTAAGTAAAATGTCTGATGAAGAGGTAATACTAATAAAAAATGAAGTTCGTTATCTAATTTATAAACATAGGTATTATTCCTCGTCGAATTGGGCAATGGCTGAAAATATTATTGTTGAATATGAGAAGTTTCTTGATGAAATATATATTGAAACTAAAGAGTATGAATACAGCTATTTATTTAATCGCGATTGTCCATTAAGAAATCCTTCACCGTATGATAAAGAAGGGAATGAGAAAGTTACAGAATGTCTGATAAAAGATAAAATATCAGAGTTTCATTCTAAAAATTATAATTTGGCAAAATTAGTAAAAATATGTGCTAAAGAGCCACATTCAACCCTAGGTATTTATCTAGCGAAGTTTTGGAACAGCGGAGAATGGGATTATAAGGTATTTAAGTGTTTGTTAGAAATACAGCAATCAGGTGACTTAGCACTTGATTATTTAAGAAATATTAGTGGAAGTAAATATATAGACTATGGCGAAATTATTGAAGAACTAACAAATTATAGTTATTCAACAGAAATATTGGCAAGAGTATATAGAAGTGAAGCGGAAAGAGCGACGGATATTCCGCTAGTAGAACAAGCTTCAGAAATAATTAAGAAAGAGTTCTGGAGAACGAACGTGTATTGTAAGGAGTGTAATGATTCCTGGGTAATATCCGAGAGTAAGGAATATGCGAATTTAAATGTGTTTTTAGATCAATTACATCAAATACATCTTAGTAGACCACTTACAGCAGAAAAGATATTTAAGTGTTTTGAGGGGATTGAAAAGATGCCCTATTCAGAAAGTTATCCCTTAACACGTTATGGTGTTGAAGAATTAATTAGTATAATTCAGACTGAATATCTGGATGATATAGATAAGTGTAACAGAATTATTCAAATAGAATTATTCTTTATGAATTTATTGGGATGGAAGCAAATGAAGTGCTTGAATAAAAAAATTAAAAGTTCTCCAGAAATATTTACTCAGTTAGTTTGTGGGATATTCAAAAGTGATCATGACAAAGCAGATGATTTATCAATTGACAAAAAGTATATTAAAAATATTTTTTCAATTTATGATATTGCTCATTTTTGCCCTGCAGAAATTAATGGTAGAGTAGATGAAAGTGAACTAGAAAACTGGATAAGTAAATATATGGCTTTACTAATTGAAAATGATCGGAAAAGACTCTTTACTTCTACTCTGGGTAGATTGTTTTCTTTTTCGCCATTGGGTGATGATGGTCATGAACCGTGTGAAAGTGTACGAAAAATGATTGAAAAATATGGCGATGATAAGATGTTAAGTAGTTATCAGATAGAAGTATTCAATCGTCGGGGTGTTTTTAGTCCATGTGCGGGAAAAGCAGAGTTGAAAATAGCAGAGAAATTTAGGTCCAACGCTGAATTTTTAGAATCAAGTTATCCAAAAACGGCACAAATATTTTACGAATTGTCTAATCGCTACGAATTCGAAGCTAAAAAACAAAGGGTGGACGCTGAAAATGGTGAAGAGGTTAGAGGCAATTTATGAACGCTATCTAATTACAACTTTTGAGGGTACTTGAAACAAAACGATATAAAGGAATTGTATTTTAATATGTCGGCGAGGTGCTCTTACCGTTAATTATAATATGACAAATCTCACTGATTTTGGTCAACGAGACATGGTTTTGACTAAGAATAAATTACTAATATTGAATTAAGTGTGTATTTACAATTCATGTGCTTTAGAGTAGAAAAGATTGATTACAATTATTGTCTTACGTTTGCTATCCACCCGTCCCTAATCGTATACTAACGATGTACAACCATTAAGGAGGTTTTTTATGTTTTTATCGGAAGAGTTATTACAAGAAATTCATGAGCGTGCACCGCG
>ERZ773265.1875-NODE-1875-length-10247-cov-16.057202_pt1 | contig 10247 bp, 8 predicted proteins | sample MGYA00580512_ERZ773265 | MGnify/ENA primary metagenome ERZ773265 (study PRJEB29015, sample SAMEA2738169) | human oral metagenome | biome: human oral; feature: human-associated habitat; material: saliva | place: China | collected 2183 ...
CGAAGCGGTCGGGCTGGTTGAAGTCGTACTGGATCGTCGACATCTGCCAGGTGCGACCGATCGCGTCCTTAACCTGCACGGAGACCTTGGGGCCGTAGAAGGCGGCGCCGCCCGGATCCGGAACCAGGTCGAGGCCGGTCGCCGCGCAGGCGTCCTCGAGGGCCTTCGTGGCAGCCGCCCAATCCTCATCCGAGCCGATGAACTTGTCCTTCTTCTTGCCGTCCTCGTCGCGCGTGGACAGCTCCAGGTAGAAGTCCTTGAGGCCGAAAGCCGAGAGAATCGACAGGAAGAACTCGATCTGCGTGCGGATCTCCTCCGAGGCCTGCTCAGGCGTGCAGTAGGTGTGCGAGTCGTCCTGCGTGAAGCCGCGCATGCGGGTCAGGCCGTGGACGACACCGCTCTTCTCGTAGCGGTAGTCGTGGCCCAGCTCGTAGAAGCGCAAGGGCAGCTCGCGGTAAGAACGTCCGCGCGAACGGAAGATCAGGTTGTGCATCGGGCAGTTCATGGCCTTGAGGTAGTACTCCTGGCCTGCCCTGGTGACGTTGCCATCCTCGTCGCGCTCTTCGTCGACGAGCATGGGCGGGAACATCGTGTCCGCGTAGTAGGGCAGGTGACCCGACGTGTGGAAGAGACCGCCCTTGGAGATCTCGGGCGTGTGCACGAAGTCGAAGCCGGCCGCCTTGTGACGGTCGGTCACGTAGGACTCGATCTCGTGGCGCAGGATTCCGCCCTTGGGATGGAATACGACAAGGCCGGGGCCGATCTCCTCGGGGAAGGAGTACAGGTCCAGCTCGGCGCCGAGGCGACGGTGGTCGCGGCGCTCGGCTTCCTTGATGCGCTCCTGGTAGGCGACGAGGTCATCCTTGGAGGCCCAGGCGGTTCCGTAGATGCGCTGGAGCTGATCGCCCGCCTGGTCGCCCTTCCAGTAGGCGGCCGAGGCCTTGGTCAGCGCGAAGCCGTTACCGATGAGCTTGGTGGAGGGCAGGTGCGGACCGCGGCACAGGTCCTTCCACGCGACCGAGCCGTCGCGGCGGACGTTGTCGTACATGGTGAGCGTGCCGCCGCCGACCTCGACGGAAGCGCCCTCGGCGCCCTTACCCTTCGTAGTGACGAGCTCGAGCTTGTAGGGCTGCTCGGCCAGCTCGACGACGGCCTCCTCCTCGGAGATCTCGCGACGCACAAAGCGCTGACCTTCCTTGACGATGCGCTTCATGCGCTTCTCGAGGTCGCGCAGCAGCTCGGGGGTCACCGCATCGATATTGCCGAAGTCGTAGTAGAAGCCGTCGGTAATGAAGGGCCCGATGCCCAGGTTCACGTCGGGGAACACATCCTGGACGGCCTGCGCGAGCACGTGCGTGGCGCTGTGGCGCAGGATGTTCAGGCCGTCCTCGCTGGCCAAGGTGATGGCCTCGACGGTCGTTCCTGCTTCAAAAGGCGTCTCGAGGTCACGCGGCGTACCGTCAACCTTGATGGCGACGACGTCGCGCGACTTCTCGAACCACGTTGTGCCCGTGGTCCCCGCCGGTACGGTCTGTTCGTGTCCGTCAATGACGAGCGAGATATCGGGCACTGTGTCTCCTAGTTTCGTTAGATACGCGAGATTGTGTTGCGAATTGAATTCTAGCCCCGTGGAGCGAACGCTTCAGGAGCGGGCGCGCCAGTCCTTCACGGCCTTCGCGGCGATCAGGGCACGGTAGGTGGACTTCTTGATGGGCATGTCCCAGCCACCGGGCACGTCTGTGAAGTGCGTGGCGAAGGCGCTCTTGTACTTTCCGACGCTATAGAGGTCGGGGCAGCGCGGCGAATGCGCGCCCATCAGGTCGAACTCACGCACGCCGTCGCGGGCGAGGAATTCGGCCGCCAGGAAGTCCAGGACCGGAGGCTGACGCAGACGACGACCGGCCTCGGTGGAGGCGCCGTACTCGGCCTGCGCGCGGATTCCCTCAACAAGGCAGAAGTCCCAGCACAGGATACTTCCGTCGGCATCGCGCATCGAGAAGATGCGCGCGTGCTTCGGACCCAGCGTCTGAAGCAGGCTGAGGTAGTACTCCTTGGGGTGGGGGCGGAAGCCGTCGCGCTTGGCGGTCTCCTCCATGACCGCGTAGTACTCGTCGATGACGGCCTCGACATTGGCAGTGTCCTCGTGGAAGGTCACGCCCTCGGCCTTGCCCTTCTTCAGGCCAGAGCGGATCGAACGCTTACCCGCCTTGGGCATGGCGGCGAGGATTGCTTCTTCGGTCTTGCCAGAGGTGTCGATGACGACGGTGCGGTCGTAGGAGATCGTCTGCAGTGGCATGCACAGGTCGGGGTGCTGGTAGATGGCGTGCAGGCGCACGAAGGCGACGGTCTTATCCTTTGCCTTAATCTCGCGCAGGAGGTCGGCGCGCAGGGCGGCTTCGCGTTCGGGCGTTGCTTCCTTGACCCACGCGGGTCCCCACTTCGCCCACAGGTAGTGGACGCCGCGCACCGAATACTTGTACAGGGTGATGAACGCGATCTTGGAATCGTCCTCGCACCAGGCGTAGCGACCCCACACTCCATGGCCCTGGGATTCCTCGAACGCCTCCCACACGCACGTCTGTTCGATAGGCAGGGAGCGGTCCTGGAAGCCAGAGACCGCGGCGATCTTGTCTTCCTGAGAAATGGGCACGAGTGCGGTTGTCGTCATGGTGTCCTCGTTAGTCGGAATTATCGGTCGCGTAGGGGGTCAGTCTATCAGGGCCTCCTCCCCCACCGACGAGGCCGGGGCGGTGGGAGTCAGTACGACGTCTCCGTCGGCTCCGGGTAATATCGGGCGAACTTACGTCGGTGGTTTTGCTTTTGGAGCCAGACGATGAGGTTACGTCGCAGATCCTTCTCCGTCGGATTGAGGAGCAGATCGAATCGCCGGCCCTCACGGATGATGCGCTTGACGCGCGCGCGCAGATCCTCATCGGTGATGTAGTGCAGCAGAAGGGAGTCCGGGACGAGGGTGTAGAGAATCTCGTCAGTTGCACGGGTCTGCTCGCAGGCCTTGCCGTCGATAAGGTCCTCGACCATCGGGATCATCGGGTTCGCGCCGGCGGCGGCCATGTACCAGTTGTTGCGGCCGATGCGCGGGTTCACCTCAAAGAAGAGCGCTCGCCCGTCCCGGGGGTCGATCTTCACGTCGAAGTTTGCGAAACCGCGGTAGCCGTTCTCGGTCAGCAGGGCACAGGCGTCGCGCCACAACGCCGGAAAGTCCTCAGTGATCATGGCGACGGGGTTGCCGATCATCGTGGGCGCGTGGTCTTCGAGGAGGACGCGCGCCGACCCGATCAGGGTCACCTCTCCGCGCGAGTCCACGTACGCCGTGATCGAGCGCATCGCGGTGTTATCGCCGGGAATCAACTCCTGCACCAGGAAGGTATCGCGGAAGCCCGCGGCCTTTAAGGTCTCCCACAGCTGAGTGAGCTCCTCGGCCGTGTCGATGAACCAGATCTTGCGCTTGCCCTCGAACTCGAGCACGTCGTAGGGCTCGCCCTTCGCAGACTTAGCAACAACCGGGAAGCTGAAGGGAATCTCAGGAGCAGCCCAGGCCTCGTCCTCCATGCCAGAGAAATCGACCTCGACAGTACCCGGCGTGGCAATACCTGCCCGCTCGCACTCACGAGCAAACTCCGCCTTGTCGGTGAGTCGTTCCATGACTTCCTCGGTGGGGAACGGCAGCGCGTAGTGGCGCGAGAGCGTCTCCATGTTCCGAGCAACGAACGCCGAGAAGATGTCGTGGTTGGCCATCAGGATCAGCTTCTTATCCGGATGCTCGCCCGCAATGGTCATGAGGATGTCCAGGAGCTGTGCGTCACTCGCATGGGCACTCACGTGGCGGACATCAAAAAAGTGCGAACGGGTGATCGACTCGGTCGGCTGCGATCCCACGCAGATGCACCGAGAACCGAACGCTTCGTTGAAACAACGCCCAATTCCGTATACGCCGAAGTCTCCTCCGATAATGACGGGCAGGATGTCTTCGCGGGGCATCAGCGGTCGCGTCTGAGTCAGATAGTCGATCGTCATGCCACAAGCCTAGCGCCTGGTAGGATACAGAACGTTCCCTGAGACCTCTCTCACCAACACGGAAGTACACTATGAGCACGCCCTATTCTCCCGAGAATCAGCAGCCCTTCCAGCCCCAGCAGGGTGGGTACCCCCAGCAGGGCGCATACCCACAAGGTGACTTTGGGCAGCAGCCCACCCAGCAGATGCCCGCCATGGGAGGCTATGGGCAGCAGCCCACCCAGCAGATGCCCGTAGCGGGCGGCTACGGCCAGTCTCAGGGATACGGTCAGCAGGCCCAGCAGGGCTACTACCAGCAGGGCCAGTTCCAGGGCGCCCCGGGCGGCGGGCAGCAGGCAAAGAAAAAGACGGGCCTCATCATCGGGATCGTCGCAGCCGTCGTGGTCGTGCTCATTGCCGCCAGTGTCGCCATCTGGTGGTTCGTGTCCGGCGACGACTCTTCCGACGCTGATGCTGCCCAGAGCGCCCCGAGCACCGCAGCCCCTTCCGCTGGCGCCAACCCCTCGCAGCCGCCCGTGGGCACCAACCCCTCGCAGCCGCCCGTGGGCACCAACCCCTCGCAGGGCGCAGCCCCCGGTGGCGGCTCTAACTCCGATCTGGAACAGCAGGCCATCGCCGAGTGCACCAAGGAAATCAACGACGAGTACACGAACGCGAGTGTCTCAGGCGCAAAGCTTGAGCTGCAGGATAGCTACGGCGACACCCAGTGGTGGGATTACACCGGCACGCTCACCGGCACGGACAAGATTACGAAGAAGAACGTCAACACTAGCTTCACCTGCTCTGTCTTCTACCTCGGCAGCTCGAAGAGTTTCACCGCATTTGTTATCCCCGAAGATTCCTGAGACACAGCGCTGACACACGCTGACAGCTTCCGATAGACGGAGGAGTCCCCATGTCGAGCCCTTTCAACCCCAACCAGCAGCCGATGCCCGGCAGCGGCCAGTATCCGGCCGGGCAGCAGTACACCCAGCAGATGCCCGTGGCAGGCGGATATCAGCAGCAGGGCTACGTCCAGCAGCCTCAGCAGGGATACTACCCCCAGGGCCAGTTCCAGGGCGCCCCCTACGGTGGACAGCCGGAGCAGAAGTCGAAGACCGGGCTGATCATCGGCATCATCGCGGCCGTCGTGGTCGTGATCCTGGTCGCTGGCGTTGCAATCTGGGCGCTCACCAAGGACGATTCCTCCAACGACGAGGCATCAGCCTCGCCGAGCGCCCCGACCAGCGCAGCGCCCACGTCCGTTCCTTCCGCGGACCCAAGCCCGTCGGCCCCCGTGGCTCCCGCCCCTGCACCGACCCAGTCCGCGCCTCCCGTCGGCACAAAGCCCAGCCCTGCACCGACTCAGGGTACGGGTTCTTCCGGGGGCGTCAGCACCGACGAGGAATATGGCGTGAAGCTGGAGTGCAAGAACGCAATTTCCTCAACCGTCATGCAGGGCAAGATGGAGAACTGGATCGTCAAGCGCGACGGTGTGGATGCCTCTGGCAACCCCCAATACATTTCGACGGGTCAGTTCAACGGCACGCTTCTCACGGGCAAGAGCGGCACCTTCAACTTCACGTGCACTGCCGTCTACCACAAGGACAACGGCCTGTACGAGGCCTGGGCTGCCCTCGACGGCTACTAAACCGTACAACCGACACGCGCGATGATCATCCACCCCGAGTTGCTTCCTGGCAAGCTCTACGCAGCACAGCCCTGGTGGAAGAACGCCGTGCTCTACCAGGTCTATCCCCGTTCGTTCCAGGACACGAACGGGGATGGGCTCGGTGACCTTGAGGGGATTTTCCGCCGCCTGGACTATCTAGCTGATCTCGGGGTCGATATCGTGTGGATATCACCGATCTATCGCTCCCCTCAGGCGGATAACGGCTACGACATCTCGGACTACCGCGATATCGATCCGTTGTTCGGTGATCTCGGTGCTTTTGATGCCCTGGTCACGCGCGCCCACGCCCTGGGTATGCGCATCGTTATGGACCTCGTCGTCAACCACACGTCGATCGAGCACCCCTGGTTCGTTGAGTCGGCATCGAGCATGAACTCGGAGCGTCGAGACTGGTACTACTGGCGGGATCCACGCCCTGGCTTCGAGCCTGGCACTCCCGGAGCTGAGCCGACGAACTGGGAGTCGTTTTTCGGGGGGCCGGCGTGGGAGTACGACCCGTCCACGGGCCAGTACTACCTCCACCTTTTCGCACGCGAGCAACCCGACTTAAACTGGGAAAATCCGCACGTTCGTGACGCCGTCTACGACATGATGAACTGGTGGCTCGACCGGGGCGTCGATGGCTTCCGGGTCGACGCAATTGACGTCATTTCGAAGCTGCCGGGCTTGCCCGATGGCGGCCCACCCCGCCCGCCGTTTGGCGTCGGCCACGAGTGCTTCGCGGACGGGCCTCGTCTCCACGAATTCCTGCAGGAGATGCACGAACGGACGTTCGCCCACCATCCGGGGTCATTTACGGTCGGCGAGGCCTCCAACGCGTCGCCCGAGACAGCACTGCTGTTTTGCGATCCCGAGCGCCGCGAGTTCAACATGCTCATCCAGTTCGAGCACGTCAACCTCGGCCTCGAAAACGGCAAGTTCTCGCCCCGCCAGCTGGCGCCCGGGGAGCTGGCGGATGTTCTCACTCGCTGGCAGGACACGCTCGGGGCGAGCGGATGGAACGCCCTGTACTTGGAGAACCACGACCAGCCACGCTCGGTATCCCGTTTCGGGGATTCCTCGTGCTACTGGTACGAATCAGCAACAGCCCTGGCAACCGCCTATTTCCTCCAGCGCGGAACCCCCTTCATCTATCAGGGCCAAGAGATCGGCATGCTCGGCGGAGACTTCACGACCGCAGCCGATTTCCGCGACGTCGAATCCGTGTCGTACATGGAGCGCCTGGGCATCGATAAGGTCCCCGAGGGACTCGCGGCTATGTCGAGAGACAACGGCCGGACCCCGATGCAGTGGGACTCCTCCCCCGCTGCCGGCTTCTCTGAAGCAGTGCCCTGGATTGACGTACCCGCTTCCGCTGAGAACATCACCGTCGCAGCACAAGCAAATGATCCCCAATCCATTCTGACGTACTACCGCGCGCTCATCAGTGCTCGCCACGTCATTCCCGCTCTGACCGATGGAACGTTCTCACGGATAGACGCCTCAGCGCCCGCGCTCTTCGTCTATCGCCGCAGCACGCCAGGTTCGGACGTTCTCGTGATGGTCAATCTGTCCGGGCAACGCCACGCTCCCCTGTTCTCTCCAGAGGACGAGGCCATGGCTTCGTTACCGTGGCACCTCTACTTGGGCAACACGGAAGCGTCACAGACGAAGAGCGATGAGGCCGGCAACCACCTGGGTAGCGAACCCACTGTTGCCACACCGATGAAGCCCTGGGAGGCTCGTGTGTATCTCCTCGTTGGTTAGAGCATCGAGGAGCTGACCAAAGCAACGTCGGGCTCAATGCAAGCTGGCGCTGCGCTCTGTAAGCAGCACCCCGACCATCGGCGAATGACCGTCGTTCGTTTTGCACGCTTAGAGGTTTCCGGTCTCAGTACAGCTGCATCACCCGCGTGTTCCGCATTCGGCTTAGGATCCGGCTTAGGAGCCGGCATCAGCTTATTGTTCAGGTTGAGAGCAAAGAGGTGATCCTCGCTGAGCGTGAACGTGGCCTCACGGTTGTTAGCCTTGAGGGTGACGCCCTGAGCGGTATCGAACACGCAACTCTCGACCTCGTTCAAGGTGACGCCGTCGGCGGAGGGCAGGTCACCCTCGGAGACGGTGACCTCGGTGCCCAGAGGGAGGGCACCCGAGTAGCTGTCGCTCTTGCCCGCCTTGACAGTCGCCTGGTAGGTCTTGTTGACCGACAGATCGGAATCGTTCTTCAGCGTGATGGTCAGGGTGTACTCGAGGTCCTTCGCGTTGTCGGGGAGCTCGCCATCGACCTTCTTCGTCACAGAGAAGCTCTGGCGCGCGAAGGCATCCGCGGACGCACCGAAACCCATCGCCATCGTGACGGGCGAAAACTTCTTGCCGGGCACATTGAACTTCACGGTGTTGGAGAACTTACCGACGACGCAAGCGGCACGCTTGGCACCCTCAACGCGAGTCGGAATCTCGACGATCGCCGACTGGTTCGCGGGGATCTCAGGGAAGGTCACGGTCAGCTTCTGGGGCGTGCACTCGACCGTAGATCCAGCGCCGAAGGCATCATTCGAGGTGTCCTTGCTCAGGCTCTAACCCTCGGGCGTGGTCGGATCGACGACGACGAAGGTGTGCTTCTCGACGTAGTCGACCACCGTATCGCAGTCGTAGCTCCAGCTAGAGCCGGCGGGAGCCTCGTCGACGATCGACGCACCGGTCACTGCGGAATCGCCAGCGGGCAGGATCACTCGCTACATGATGGACCTGTTCTCATCGCCATCCTCGCTGTCGCTCAGGCCGATCCAGCCTTCCTTGACGGTGCGGGCTTCGCCGGTGTGGCGCAGGATCGGCTGGCCCGTGTTCACCTCGGCGACGGTCGCGTCGTAAGTGAAGAAGTCACCGGCCTTGACGGCGCCGTTGATCTTCCACGGCAGCTTAAGGCCAGTATCCCACATGTTCGCGATTGTCTTCGCTTCCGCACCCTGGGGATTGACCAGCTGCAGGTTATCCCAGTCCAGGTCAACCTTGTCGTTGACGTTGGTCGTGGGGGCCGGGCACGCAGGCGCCGTGGCCAACGCCGTGCGGGTCGTCAACAGCTGCAAAGCATCAACGAAGCTCAATACCAGAGCGAAAGCTCCAACAAGTGCGCTAAGCCGAGTGTTCTACGACGCAACCATAAAACACTCCCGTCAATGGGCATGAGGCGATGTCGCCTCATGCCCATAGTTATCGCGTGACTATGCGATAGGATCGACCATCAGAGGATTAGCAGAAAACTATTCAAATAAAACTTCGTTACCAAACCGCCTTAATCTGCATATATAAAGAAGAGAGAACTAATCTGCAATCAATCCAATTAAATTTCCTGCACAGCAGGTCACACCTACTTGATCAGCAAAAATGCGGATTTTGAAGAATAATGCTCTTCATCACCTTTCTGTGCGAAACTGTCCATTTGCACCTCACGCGACCATGAGCCACCCGCTTTTGTTTCACGCGTGCCCCACCGCTGGGCGTCAACACCAAACGGCTCCGACAAGCCACAATAAGCATCACGAGCAACCGCACACGATGAGCTACGACGACATAGTCGACCACTCCCCTGCACGGTATCGACAGCAGGTTTTTCACCCACTCATCTTTTGACAGGACCTTTGTCCGCACGCCGCTCGCCCTGCCCACCACACGAATCATCCGCCACAAGAAACCACACGTAAAGAAGTGGGTGGGATGAGCACTGCTCATCCCACCCACTGTGCGCCCTCAGGCACTCATGCACCTCAGGGGTTTCGTCATCAGTGACTACGACGCTTGGCCGCCACGAGAGACAGGCCCGCAATCGCGACGATTCCAGCCAGGACACCCAGGCCTGCCGCATCGGTACCAGTCTTGGCCAGCTGCGGAGCGGGCGAAGGAGTTGCCGAGGGGGTCGGAGAGGGAGTCGAAGGCGTGGCCGACGGAGTCGGGGTCGGAGCCAGAACATTGGTGAGGGTCAGCGAGTAGACCTGATCATCGCTCAGCGTGAAGGTAGCCTCGCGGTTATCTGCCGAAAGGGTCACGCCATCGGCGGTCTCGAAGACGCGGCTCTCGCCGTCGACCCAGGTGATTCCGACACCGGCGGGCAGATCGCCCTCAGCAACGGTCACGACGGTACCCAGCGGCAGAGACGTGGGGTACGTGTAGGTCTCCCCAGCCTTGACGGAGGCCTCGAAGGTCTTGTTCACCGAGGGATCAGCGTCGTTCTTCAGGGTGATCGTGAGCGGGTACTCGAGGTCCTGGGCGGACTCGGGCAGGTCACCCTCGACCTTCTTGGTCACAGAGAAGGTCTGGTGAGCGTACGCGTCGGCAGCCGCGCCGTAGTGGAGGGTCTTCGTAATGGGCTCAGCGACCTTCACGCCAGCGACGTTGAAGTTGACGGTGTTGGAGAAGACGCCCACGACATCGCCAGCACGCTTCACGCCCTCAATGCGGGCGGGCAGCAGAACGATAGCGGACTGGTTCGCGGGAATATCTGCGAGCGTAACGGTCACCTTGGAGGAGGAGCACTCGACCTGCGCGGCAGCACCGAAGGCACCCT
>ERZ773265.1883-NODE-1883-length-10194-cov-8.211165_pt1 | contig 10194 bp, 8 predicted proteins | sample MGYA00580512_ERZ773265 | MGnify/ENA primary metagenome ERZ773265 (study PRJEB29015, sample SAMEA2738169) | human oral metagenome | biome: human oral; feature: human-associated habitat; material: saliva | place: China | collected 2183 ...
GATCGACATTGCGGCTGACAATGGTCTGCACCTGGGTGATAAAGTAGCTAGCCGCAACCAAAGCATCATTGGCTTCATGGGGAAAAGCTGCATGGCCCCCCTTCCCCTTAAAGGTCAGCTTGACTTCACAGGTACCAGCAAAGAGGGTTCCTCTGTTAGTGGCAATATCGCCGACCTTGAGGTCCGGCCGCACATGGAGACCGTAAAATTCATCCGGTAGCCAGTCACCAAAAGCACCGTCTTCATACATGAGCATACCGCCAGCTTCATTTTCCTCTGCAGGCTGAAAGAGAAAGAGCAGATTGTGGGTAGGCTGAGCGCTCACAGCTTGCTCCAGCAGGCCTAGAGCGACCGACATGTGCATATCGTGTCCACAGGCATGCATTCGGCCTTCATGGGTACTAGCAAAGTCCAGACCTGTCTCCTCGACAATCGGAAGACCATCGATATCGGTCCGCCAACCAATCGTCTTTTCCGGCGAACTTCCCTTGATAAAGACCAAAATCCCAGTCCTCCAAGTCCGAATTTCCACAAAGTCTAGACCTGCTGTCAGTCCATCAATGACCTGCATCAGGTAGGCATGAGTCTTGTATTCTTCCAGACCGATTTCTGGTATCTGGTGTAAATCACGGCGAATTTTCAGATAATCAAGCATTTTTCTTTCCTTTAAAATCTTGTCAGACCTGTCAAAGTTTTGGGCTAGGCCCAATCAATTCATCTTTATGCCATCTTTAAAGAGTACGCAGGGCGTCTTCCAGAGCTGTCTTCTGCTGGGTCTTCTCGTCAATAGTCTTGATAACTCGTGCCGGAACACCAGCAACCACTACATTTTCCGGAACATCCTGGGTCACAATCGCACCGGCCGCAACAACGGAACCACTGCCAATTTGAACACCTTCAATCACAACCGCATTGGCACCAATCAGAACATTGTCTCCGACCCGAACTGGTTCAGCACTAGCTGGCTCAATGACTCCCGCCAGAACCGCACCAGCACCGACATGACTGTTTTTGCCGACAATCGCTCGGCCGCCCAGAATAGCACCCATATCAATCATGGTTCCCGCACCAATTTCTGCACCGATATTGATGACTGCCCCCATCATGATGACAGCATTGTCGCCAATTTCAACTTGGTCACGGATAATAGCGCCCGGCTCAATGCGGGCATTGATATCGCGCTTGTCCAAAAGCGGCACCGCTGAGTTGCGGGCATCCTGCTCTACGACATAGGTCTTATTTTCCTCTAAGTTCACTAGGAGTGGCTTAATTTCTTCCCAGTCTCCAAAAAGAACATTGCCTAACTTCACAACAGACCAAGGAATGGAACCGTGCAATTCTCCATCAAAGGTTACCTTGACAGGAGTTTTTTTCTTGGCATCAGCGATAAATTTGATAATTTCTTGAGCGTTCATTTTAGTAGCAGACATAGCTTTACCTCTCTGTTCTTTCCATTTCTTTATGTAGAGAAAGATACACTCTCTCCTAGCCATCTAATATTTATCTATTATAACACAATTCAGAAGTTTAGTTTGTACTTTCTTAGAACGATATTATTATTCCCTATTCAGAGGATTGAATATTTTTTAAATGACGTCTCCTATCTTTATCCTCTGCAAATTCCAAATGACAGTGGATTCTATCTAACATAGACTCAGATTAATGTCCCTTGATTCCTACTTTGTAATAAGTATTTGGAAGCTCCAAATGTTTTAGGGCACCCTAGATACCCGATTGTGATAAGGCCCATTGCGATTGGTTCCATCTATTCCTTAGACTTTTACTTCCCCAATGCCTTTCTGATACTCTCATCAGGATTTTTTTTAGTTCTATTTTCGCAAGCCTCTTGATTTTTAAAGAAGATTCTGGCGTTTCTGGTCTATCTTCTCAGACCGTGCTAGTCAACAAACTTTTTAGACGGTAAAGCCCATTCACTTCGTCAAAATACAAAGAAACAGTCATATTGTCTGTGGTTGAGTAACTTAGACTAATTGAATTAACTTGCCCCTTAACTGATTTAGAAGCATAAATAGTCTTAGGCATCCCCAGTTCTGCTATGGCCTGTTTTACTTCCAATCCTTCTTGCTTATCTTGAGGGATAAGAGTTCGGTAATCATCAACCGATTTCGTAACTGGCCCCCAAGCATTACGAAATAGTCTAACGTATACTAATGAGAGCTCTGTTCGACCTCCAACATCCCTAAACCTTAAGGTAATATCTCCTTTCTCTCCTATTAGTTTATATGTCAGTTCAACTAGTTGGCTGCCTTTCATGCTATTATCTATGCTACCGGAACTAGCTTTTCCATACTTCTCGACAACATCCTGTGGAAGCACATTAGGTTCTTTCATCGTTTTTACCATCTGTAGTATATCTTCTATTTGGAAGTCTATTTGTCGATTCTCTTCAACTAGGCCAGAATAATCTTCAGTCAGCTTCTTTATGTTATCTTCTGATTCATTCTGAACTGTACTAGTAGACTGCACTGATGACTGGTTTCGTACTTGCTTGGACCTTGGCCACATATATGATACAAGTATTGCAAAACAAGTAATTAGCACTAGACCTGTAGAAACTACTAACAAAGAGGCGTATCGAGACTGACCTAAACTTGATATAAGTTTAGGTTTTCGACTACCTGCCAACTTTTTTTGCTGTTTTTCTTTAGCTGTAGCCTCAAAAACTTCCCCCTGAGGACTGCTATCAGAGAACACACTAGTTGCTTGCTTGTTGAATCCTGGCTTCTTTGACCACTCCCGTTGAACTTTCCGCCCTCTTCCCATGCTCTTCTCCTTAAATAAACCAAATTCCTTTTTTCTAGCAATTATTTTTTCAAAACAAAGAATACCATCTGCCTACTTTTTCAAAATCTGACAAATACTATCCATTCAATTAAAATGAACCTTGGTCGCGCAATAGAGAATAGCTTCAGTTTTCCCCAATAATAAATACTCATAAGCGTCTCCGATTATTGCCTACCGATACTTTTCGCTCTCAAGGTATCTAACATCAGGTGATATGTTTTTCGTAAAGAAGATAGTCACCAGCCTGAGAAACGGTGAACCAAAGACTTACATATTTCCCATTCTCCAACTTATACAAAACATTCAGCTTTTGACCACTCTCGCCACCGGAATCAATTTCTATGTATTTTGATAGGCCAAACTTCTCTAAAATTTCCTGATAGCTAGTTCCATCTTCGTTTTGAAACTCTTTACCAAGGACAAGATGTTCAAAATCTTCCTCTTTTAGATCTGTTCGGCTTTGAGCATGCTGCGAACTAGCAAGATTATAAGAATAAATACCTGACAATTGATATTCATTATTTATTTTTTCAAAGTAGAAAGACAAACGCTGCCGCGGTTCTTCTCGAGAATAGAAAAGACTCATGCGCCCATCAGTCTGATTCAGGAAAGGAGCTAGATTACCTGACTGCGCTTTACCAAATTTCTTAACAATATCCTTGGGTGTTAGTCCAGACCCGCTTCGCTCATCAACATCACTTTTTTTCTGTAGTTGAAGCTGACTAATATCCTCATAAGTCCAGTCAAAATAATCGTTCCCCTTATCCACATATTCATCCAATACTCTCTGAGGGGATAAGAAGTATTCAAGCTGTTTCACCAAATAAGGAACTGATAAAAGCAAGAGGATAGACAAAAAACCTACTGATAACCACAGCACTTGTTTATTAAAAAGCTTACGTCCAAGAATTCCTTTCCCGTCTCTCTCAACCTGAGTAGAGCTCTTGTTTTCCACCCTATTCTTCGCAAATTCTTGGTACTCTGCTTCAGTAATAGCTAGTTTCTGTTCTCCTTGAACTTTTCCTGCTCTCTTCTGACCCTGTTGAAATTTAGTTTGACGCTTCTGGCGCAGACTCTCCCAGTCTTTTCTTGCCATCCTTCTCTCCTTTATGCCCCAATTATCATGTCATCCTCAATCAAATAATCCTAAACTGTAGAATAAGAATCTTCTTATCAATAAACATACTTCCGAGTCAGTCGATAATCTCCTGTCTTTGATAAGGCAAAGTCTAAGTAAAGATAGCTTTTATTCGTCAGCTTATATTTGAGATAGACAATCGTTCTGTCTTTATAGTCTACAGACTTGTTGATAACTTGTGGCAAACCAAAACGCGACACCACATCTTGAATGTGGGCACCTTGACCAAACTCGTCTGCTTTCAAGTCCTGGAAATCTGCTTCAGTCAGCGTTTCTGAGCCACTTGAGTAAAGCGAGCTGCTCAGTTGGTTACCACGAATTGTGCTCAGTCGGTACTTGCCGTCAATTTTTTTGAACAAGAGGCTAGCTGTTTGTTGTCCACTCGATTCACTATAAAAAAGATAAAGTGTATCATCACTACCGTTGTTACTCTCTCCTCCTGATGTTGCCTTCCCAAACCGTTCGATAATTTCCTCGGCAGTTGGAGCGTCTTGTCCACTTCCTTGCTGTTCAGATGAATAGACTTGAAGAGCTAAGATATCATCAAATGTCCAAGCGAATTTTGCTGCTTTCTTATCAACATAAGCCGTGGCCTCTTGAGAGTCTTCGTCCTCAGGAACCTCCCATGAGCGAGACGAGGTTTCCGAAAAAGAGTAACTCTCACTTTCCTTACTAGAGGACCAACTAGATTGATAAGTATTGCGTTCCTGGCTTCTCCTATTTGAAGAAACATACCAAAAAATAGAAGCAAGCACTAATATCACTAAAAGAATTTCCCCGCTACTCCAGACCCACTTAAAATTTCTTCTTCGCTTCTCTACAAACTCCCCTTGCTCCCAATCAGTTTTTGTTTCGAATTTCTGCTCCCCTGTTGATAACTGTTGTGATTCTTCTTTCGTTTTATCAATATCAGGACTTATTTGAGGTTGTCGCTGCTCTTTTTTAGCTGACGCCGATTTACCTCCTGTAAATTTAGCCTTGTGCTGTTGTCTCAGTGACTCTAAATCCCTTTTTTTCATCCATCCTCCTATTGTATTTTTTAAACTCTATGCCTTTAGCACCTTGAACAAAATTAGCTTCTACATCAAGCGCTAAGTGTTTGTTTCTCCTGCTCCATCCTCTAAACCAGGATTTTTTTCTAATATATAACCTTGAGAATCTGAGACTCCAAAAGAAAGATGAACTATTTGGCCATCAGATAACTGGTAACTAATAGACACTTTGCTAGAAGATATGTAATTTGTATAGATAGAAAGGCTATCTGGCAATCCCAATTGACCGACAACTTCTTGGTAGGATTTTCCTTTCTCTATACCAGAAAAATCTTGACGAGTTAATTGAGAATTTCGATTTGTCAAACTGTTGCTGCTAAGATGATGACTAAACAGAGAATCTAATTTAGGCGTTCCCACACTACCGTAACTAGAAAAAGAAATTGAAACCGAAGCATTTGATCCTGCATCAGGATAATCTAAATTCAGTGTTATTATTTGATTATCATAATTATGTTCTCTCCCAGATTTCGCTTTTCCTAACTTAGCAACCACTTCATCTGCTGTTAAACGAGAGGCAGTTCCTTTAAAATCCGCAAACAAAAGTGCGATATCATCATAAGTGATATGGAACTGATATTCTTCTCCAGCAATCAATTCTGAACGATTAGTAGAAGTTAAATCCTTTTCGCTGTTAGATGACGTTCCCCCCTGATAAATATCAAAAGAATCATTATAAATATTATTTGTTTTAGAGCTCGGATTGGAAACTAGCCCTGCAGCTCCTAGTCCTATGAGTAACATGAAAAACGCCCACATAAGTTTCCAACCCATAGAACTATCAGATGAAGACTCCGAATTTTCCTTCCAAAAAGCCTCATTCTCTTCTTTTTTAGCGAGCTCCTCAGCACTAAATCTCGGACGCAGCTCATACTCTTCTGCTTCAGATACAAGTTCTGAGTCTGAACGATTAGTTTCATCCTTAAAATAGAGTGATTCTTTCTTCTTAGATTTCAAGGATTCTAAAGCAAAAATAAGGCGAGATAACTCTCTCTCCCTCAGGTGTAAGAAGTCATCTGACTCAGCCGTTGAAACTCGTTTAATCTCTGTTTCAGTTCTCAAACCGTCTGGAGTCTCTGAAACATCCTGATAGCTGAACTGAGCTCCACTATCTTTGTCGCTTACATTAATTACTGAATTAGAGGAGGATTCATTGGACTCAATGTTTTCGACTGATTTTTTCTCAGTTATTTGTGATTGAGCTAAAGCCTGAGATTCCTCTTCTTCAGATTTTCTGGATGGGAATACAGAATGATTGACGTCCCTTCTTTTAGGCTGAACCTTGTTAAATTTTGATTTATGTTCCTGTCTTAAGGCTTCCAGATTTCTTTTTTCCATATATTCTCCCAATCATATTTTTTAAACTAATCAGCATTAGTAAGATAGCATTTGTTATTTATTTTGATAGATCTGCTCTAACAGATAGTCGCTAGCTTCTCTTTCTTCAATAAGCTAGAAATACCATATCTGTATCAATAACTTTTTTAAGATATCATTTACTCTTTAAAATATTTTACAACAAAAATAACTAATGTGAGACTTTAGATGGATAGTCCTTTTAACTTCTCAGTTCACCCTTCCTCTAAACACTTTGAAAAGGCAATGTTTCGCTAAGACAGTCTTGTTCCAGTATATCATATTTTGAACAGGTTTAGCTCTAAATCTACAAGGAAAAAGGCACGAACTCTCGTCCGTGCCCAACAAAGCAATTCCAAACTATATACCAACGATATTATTTAATTCTTTCGTTCAAAATGTTCCCAGTGTTGGCATCAATGGTCATTTTAATCTTTTGCGTACCGTTCAGAGTTTCCAGCTGTGAGATAAGCACTCCTATTCATTTATTCTATTTAGAAAGATTACTCAATAGATACTGTCCGTTTTCCTGACGGATAAAAGTCAAAGTTATCTCCTTATTTGAAGAGGTTTCATAGTTTACAAGCATCCTCGGCTCTGATTCACCATCCCCATAAACTGAAATATGTTGATATTCTGGGTATTCCTTGATTACTTCTTTAAAGGAAGAACCGCCCTCGCCTGTTTCCGCATCACCCGTCTTTAAGCTCTCTGTAATCTGGCTAGATACCTTTTGATTATAGTCATCACTGCCGGGCATAATACTCATACCCTGAAGATGATAGCTGCCATCCTCGTGTTTCATAAAGGTCAGAGTGGTATAACCAGAGTCAGGTAACCAAGACAATGAGAGCCCTTCTTCCTGAAACGTCACACTGCTGGCCAAGCCAAAATCTTTGACTACTTGTTCAGGGGTCAATCCTTCATCATCCGCACTAACAATGCTCAGCTTTTCAAGGTCTTTCACTTCCCACTCATACACATCCTCTTTTGACGGAGCCACAAAAGAAGCAACATCGCTTTGATGTCCCTTTCGAGACAGACTTGGCACACTTCCCCCACCCATAAAATCATTTAGGAAATAGCCGCCAAGACCTCCTAGCAATAGTCCCGCTGCCAGACCTATTCCTAAAAATCCTATCAGCTTGCCCGTACTATTTTTCTTTGGCTCTGGACTTGGCTGGGCAGCGAAGTTTGCAGCTTGCTGTGGTCCGGCAAAGTTCTGACCAGCTGGATTAAATCCCTGAGGAATTGCTTCTTGAAAAGCAGGATTTCCCCAATTATCCTGCTGAGGCATCTGCTGCTGTGGAGCATCAAAAATGGGTTGCTGAACACCAAAATCTTGATTAGGATTCGACATTTCAGGACTGCCTCCTTCTGTTGGGAAAGGCTGCCCCTCTGTTGAGTTAGCTACAAATTGTCCTGAGTCTGATGACTGGACTTGCTGCGGGTACGGAGCCAATCCTTCTAAAGATTGTTCCTGCGGTTTATTTTGTTCTGACATCGTTTCTCCTTTTATTATTTGAGTTCTGTTTTATTTATTGGCAGTAGTGGACAAAAGATAGTTTCCGTCCTCCTGCTGAACGAAGAACAACCTATAAGTACCATCATTAGGTGCGTCATAAGCCACCTCCATAATGGTTTGACTAGTATCCTCACTGAAATCTTCATCTACACGAATAGAGATACTCCTCGGACTGCCATATTCCTTAAAAACTTCCTTATAGGAAATGCCATCCTTACCAGTCTTTGCATCGCCTTTTTTCAATTTTTCAAAGTAATCAGCCGCCATCGCTTCGTCCTCAGCATTATGTTTGCTTCCTTCAAAGCGAATATTATAGATATGAAGGCTATTCAGATAGAAACCATCTTTTTTCTTCTCAAAAGCCAGAGAAGCGGTTTGATCTGTATAATAAACTGGCCAGTCCTCCTCATCATCAGAATCTTGAAGCGTTCCCCACTCTAAATCAAGGCTGTCACGAGAGATTTCTTCTTTTAAAGCCTTGCCATATTTATCAAGAATATCTTCCACAGAAGTACCATTCGTATCTGTCTGAATAGTATTGAACCGTAACTCTGACAAACTATCAATGTCCCACTTGAACTCAGTAGTATCAGGGTCAATGTACTGATCTGATTGATTTCTCTTTGATTCCCTAGCATCTGCCAAAGGATGAAGCACAGGATATTCTCCTCTGATGACCTCCGCTACTCCCACTCTATATCCCCATATTCCCCCTCCGATTAGTCCAAGACCAAGAGAGAGCAAGGCTCCGCCTATCAGGATTCCTTTCCAAGATTTATTCTTGGCCAAAGGTGGGGTTGGTCCCTGCGGACTTGAAACATGGCCCTGCTGAGGTTGAAAATGATGCGGGAATTCCTCTTGCGACTGAGCATTCCTTGAAGGCTCAAAAGAATGCTGTGTTTGCTGTTCTGTCAATCTTCTTTCCTCTTTCTTGTTTATTTCCAATAGTCTTATCAGTTCTCTTTTAATAACGAAATGCTTTGAAAGCAGTCAGTCACAAAAGATAAACTAAATAAGTAAAAACTTACATTTCCTCTGACTTTATATATAAGAAATTTCCATCTGGCTGGCCTACAAACAATAGGTATTCATAACCATCTTCTGTTTTATAAGTCACCTCAGCAATCAGACGGTTGGAGATAATCTTATTATCTACGTCACGCTCGCTTGTGATGACAATTTCTGACGGAACAGGATGCTTCTTCAGAACCTCTGATAAAGCTGTTCCTCCTTCACCCGTTTCCTTGTCTCCTTCTTTCAAACGTTCAAGGTCTTTGGGAGATAATACGCTCCAATCTGTCGTTTCCTTCCCTTTTCTATATTCTTTAAAAGAATCTCCAACTACCACTTGTCTCAGATAGTAATTCTGGTCAACTTTATCAAATTGAAAAGAAATATTTTGCTCCTTGTCCCTGACAGAAGGGCCCCATCGGAGTAACAGACGATTACGATCATATTCTGCTGAACTAGCCAAGCCATAAGTTTCAACGATTTGATCAGCCGTCAGACCTAATCCCTCATCATTTGTATAGCTCAACCGTCCCAAGTCTTTCAAAGTCCAATTAAACTGAACCGACTGCCCGTCTGTAGTAAAGCTGTCACTCTTATCTTTGGCTTCTTCCTGAGCCTTACTCAGACGCTTAATCCTTTGTATACCCTTATTTGTCTGCGCCTGCTTGCCGATAAAATAAGCTGAACCGCTGCCAATCAAAAGACCAATTATGAGAGCAAAAATTGAAAGTCCTATGACTTTTCCGATATTGCCTTTCTTATCAGGTAATTCTTGCGGCTGAATCTGCTGGAAATTCCCTTGCATTGGCTGGCTAGTTTGATTTTCTTGCCAAGCCCCTTGCACTTGACCTTGACCATCTTTATCTGACATGGTTTTCTCCTTATAAATTTTATTGATTTGTCATATTGCGAAAACATTGAAAAACAATGACAAATTTTACAATATTATAACATAAATTATTCTTCCAATCAAAAAACCTCCCCTAAGGGAGGCTGCGTTTCCTATTACAAACGTGCATTCAATTCTTTGCTCAATTCTTCAAATCCTGGTTTACCAAGAAGGGCAAACATATTTCTCTTGTAGGCTTCAACCCCTGGTTGGTCAAATGGGTTAATTGCATTCAAGTAACCTGAAAGGGCGATGGCCAATTCGAAGAAGTAGATGATGTAGCCAAGAGTGAAGGCATCTTGCTCTGGAAGAGTCACATACATATTTGGTACGTCACCATCTGTGTGGGCAAGAAGAACACCGTCAGTTGCTTTTTTGTTTACAAAGTCAACGTCTTTTCCTTGAAGGTAACCAAGTC
>ERZ773265.1890-NODE-1890-length-10167-cov-3.887658_pt1 | contig 10167 bp, 9 predicted proteins | sample MGYA00580512_ERZ773265 | MGnify/ENA primary metagenome ERZ773265 (study PRJEB29015, sample SAMEA2738169) | human oral metagenome | biome: human oral; feature: human-associated habitat; material: saliva | place: China | collected 2183 ...
CCCAACTGATGTTGGGGCCACAAGTTTTTTATTGGGCAGGTTGGTTTGGGGCTGGGTGGAATTAGCTTCGTCTGGGACCTTCGGGGTTCTGTGAAAATTAGGCGATTCTTTTGGGTTGGGTTTCGCTCGATCCGTTTCGGTCACTTTCAGGGGGAGCTGCCAAGAAGGCTTGGTTGACGCGCGTGATAAAGCGTGAGGTTGTGTCCACAATCCTGTGAAAAACTTCTTTATTTTCTTTCTCCAAACTGGACACAAATGAAGGTACCAGTCTTTATTCTGGCTTCTGTCAGATTCGAAGGGGATCTGATTCTCGGCGAACCGCAGTGATGCGGGGCGTTGGGTGAGTGGTGACAGTGTGGGTCAATACAGGAAGTGTGCGATGACGCGAAATGCGCTAGCTGCAGTGTTATCTTGGGTGAGTTCTCTGAGCGCACGTGGCACTTGTGCCGATTCTTGTTTTCCCCACCGGGGGATGACCCTGTGCAGTGTATTAGGGGAACGTTTTCCCCGCGAAAGCGGGGTTTTTATTACCCTTTGTGAGCACAGTGAAACTCTTATTCACTCTTTTGTCTAATGTGCATTGTATAAGATCAAAATTGGTGCTAATGTGATGGCTACAAGGATGAAGCGACTCTGAAGGAGGAGTGATGGCGCGAAAGAATCGGGATCTGTCGAAAGAGGCATCCTTTATTACTGACTTTCCTGTGCCTGCTTTTCCTATTGCGCAGCCGAATCTTGATGCATCGGAATTGTCGGATCTTGCCCGTTGCTTCTGGGCGAAGAGCGGTGACTCGAATACATGGCTTTCAGTCGTGCAGCATTTGATGGATACAGCAGATATCGCGGCGAAGCTTTTTGATTGTTATCTCAGTGAACATCATCGCAATCTCATGGCTTCTGTTTGGGAAGGGGATCGGGCGAAGGCTCGGGCAAGTTTTGTATTCCTTGCGGGAGCGCACGACTCCGGAAAAGCAAGTCCCCAATTTTCTTGCCAGCGCCAAGATCTTGCGCAGCTTATTCGCCATCAAGGTCTGACTGTCCTTCGGAAGCAGGACTATCCAGACCGAAAATATCTACGCCACGAACTCGTCAGTCAATTCGCGTTCCAAGAAGAGGTTATGTCTGCGGGCGGCGAGGGCTCTCGCGCGCGCCATTGGGCGATTCTTCTTGGAATCCATCATGGACGATACCCAGATGCTCAGGCAATCAAACTTGCCCGTGAACAGTACAGTACACAAGAAGGTTCACGGGAAGATGATCCCCGCTGGGGACAGGCTCGATCTGAGATTTTGCGCTGGATGGCCAGGCGCAGTGGTTTCCCTCTGGTTGCGCCGAAAACTGCGCTTCCTGAACTTCCCATCGCAGTTGCCTCCGCCTATGCTTCCGCTTTGGTGATTGCTGACTGGCTCGCTTCCAACGAAGATTATTTCCCCCTGCGTCCTCGCCCCATTGATGCAGAAGGGCACCTCTCAATTGACGGATACCCCGAATTCACTGCTGAAGAGCAACGTCGGCGCGTCCAAGAAGCATGGGAACGGGCAGACTTTCCGGCACCCATGCGTGTGCCTGATATGTCGGAACTCGACGTGGAAGAACTCTACCGGCATCGCTTTGGATGGCCGGCCTCGTACCGGGCAACGAAGGCACAACGTGCGGCACTCGAAATTGTGTCAGCCGAAAACCCCGACCTCATGATCGTCGAGGCCGCGCCGGGCTCAGGGAAGACGGAGCTTGCTTTAGCCAGCGCTGAGGCATTGATGCGTGCGCGTGGACTTCAAGGAATCTTCGTTGCTCTTCCTACGCAGGCAACAACCAACGCCATGTTCTCTCGCGTGAAATCGTGGCTCACCAATATCCTTGGTGACCAGCCTCAAAAGCTTGGAATCCAGCTGGCTCACGGTAAGCGCAGCCTCAATGAATCATTCATGGAATTGATCGATAAAGGACGTAGTCCGCTTGAAGTGTATGACGGGGATGGCGATAACGGACTGTATGCAAGTACATGGATGGGGCAACGATGGAGGTCAACTCTTTCGCCGGTCGTTGTTGGGACCATTGATCAGATTCTGCTTGCGGCGTTGAAGTCTCGACATGTGCTTGTGCGGCACCTGGGCTTAATGGGCAAGGTTGTCGTCATCGACGAGGTGCATGCTTCCGATGAATTCATGAGCACCTATCTTGATGCTGCACTGACGTGGCTTGGGATGTATGGAATCCCTGTTGTCTTATTGTCTGCAACGCTTCCTCCCAAACGACGGATGGTATTGCTCAACGCCTACCGAAGAGGAAAAGGCTTGAATGCACTCTCGGAGCAGAGCATTGAAGGCCTAGTCGGGTATCCGGTGATCTCCACGTTATCGAAGCGTGGGTTCCAGATTCATCAGGTAGAGGGGGAACCTGAAGTAGAAAAACGGATTATTCCTCTTCAGGTTGATTCTCCTGAAAAGATTGCAAGGTTTCTTGACAGAGAACTCGCGGATGGGGGATGCGCCGTCATCATTCGTAATACCGTGCGCGAAGCACAGGAAACCTATGATGCAGTCAAAGCAGTATTTGGGCGCGAACAAACGACATTGCTTCATGCACGTTTCCTAGCTGTGGAGCGTGAAGAGCGTGACCGGCGGATGCTCGAACTTTTCGGAAAGAACAGTACGCATCGACCACAGCGTCACGTTGTGGTGTCCACGCAGGTTGTTGAACAAAGCCTTGACGTCGACTTCGACTTGATGCTCACTGATCCGGCTCCCATGGATCTTGTCCTGCAACGCATCGGGCGTCTGCATCGTCACAATCGTCAGGACAGACCTGGGAACCTCAACGATGCAAGGTGTTTTGTCCTCGTTAATGATCTCTCTGCTGTGCCATGGGAATATTCGCATGGAACCGATTCCGTCTACTCGCGCTATTTGACCTTGCGAACGCTCGGAGCTCTTTGCGATGAGGGAGAGATTGTCGTTCGCGAGCCGATCGATTACGCAAGGCTCACAAGTGTGGCATATGCGAACCCGGAAACAGCGTCGCTTGGCCCCAAAGAATGGCAGGAAAATTTTGCGGACTCCTGGAAGGTTGATCAGAAGAACAGAGCGCAGGCAAAAGAAAAGGCACGAGCGTGGTGTCTCGAGGGGGAAAACCTTCCTTCGTGGAAGGCTCCGAAACTTGAAGAGAAATTCCAAGGAAATGCCGCAACTGGAGAGGGAACAAGCGGTCCCGCGGTTGCTGCAACTCGCGCTGCTGTGAGGGATGGAGAGGACCAAATCCCTGTGCTGGTCGTTGCGATGGATCCAGAACAAGGGAATATTCCTGTCGCCCCGCCAATTAGCGGGCGGAAGGAAGACGATCAGCGTCTAGCGGTCGAAGAGTACAACGCTCACGGACGCGTTCGGGAAATGTGCACATGGAGCATCTCGCTACCCCCGTGGGCCTTCAGGGCTCGCGGTGAAGAGTTGGAACAGACGATCGACGCGGTTGCCCAAGAGATCTGGGATGACCCAATCACAAAGGACTGGGAATGCCGCCAACATCCGCTCTTGTCTGGAGAACTCATTCTTGCGATGTACCGGAGCTTTGATGGAAGACGTTTCACGCGTGAAATACACGGACACACAATCACCTACTCAATAGAAAAAGGAATGGAGGTACAAGGCTGATGAAGGACCCTGAATACAATCTGCTCGATGAGCCATGGATACCTATCCGGCTCCTCGATGGAACCATTACGAATGTTGGCCTGCTTGAGCTTGTAGAACGAACAAGTGACGTTGCAGACCTCGCGTGTGAACTGCCAACGCAAAACATCGCGATACAACGCCTGATTCTTGCAATTGCATACCGAGTTGCAATACCAAGTAACGAACAAGAATGGGCGCGGCAATGGAACGAGGGAGCGCCAACTGACCGGATGCTCGAGTATCTGGAAGAGTGGCGAGATCGTTTCTATCTCTTCGGCGGTCGCTATCCGTTTATGCAGGTCGCTGACCTCAGGACAGAGAGGGACGCCGTATCAGGACTTGAAAAGATCATCGCTGACGTCCCCAATGGCGAGCAGTTCTTTACCACCCGACACGGAAAAGCCCTTGCAAAGATTTCAGCGGCCGAAGCTGCCCGTTGGTTGATTCACGTTCAAGCGTACGACCCTTCGGGTATTCGATCTGGTGCTGTAGGAGACTCCCAAGTTAAAGGTGGGAAGGGATATCCCATCGGACCTTCCTGGTGTGGGCATCTAGGGATTGTTTGGCTCAAGGGAGAAAACCTTGATGAATCTTTAGTACTTAACCTTGTTCCTTCCGATTCAGGAAATCTCAGAGGGGTGAGTGCCTCTACCCAGTGGGGTGGCTGCACGTGGGAAGATGATGAGCCCGAAACAGCTGAACGAAACGACTATTCGCTTTTGGATTCATCTGGAACCCCACGTCCTATTAGCATCCCAAGGCTACTCACCTGGCATTCTCGGCGCGTGCGGTTGGTTGGCGACGTGTCTGGAGTAACCGGAGTCGTCCTTGCACAAGGTGACAAACTGGCTCCCCAACAGATGCAACAGTACGAACCACTGAGTTTGTGGCGTTATTCAATGCCTCAATCGAAGAAGTTCAAGCAGGACGTCTACATGCCAAGGAAGTTCGAGGCAGGGAGGGCTCTGTGGCGTAACCTTCCGGGGGCTCTTCCTGAAGTGTCGAAGATCGATGGAGCAGATAAACAGAAGAAAGACGAGTTCTTTCCTTCTGCAACGCTTTCCTTCCACTACGCCTTCGAAGAGTCTCTGGTCAAAACCGACTATCCGAAACGGATAGGCATTCAGGCTATCGGTGTCACATATGGGCCTCAGGAGTCAACTTTCGAAGACATCTATTTCGACGAGTTGACACTTTCAGTTGCACTCATGCGGGCTGACCAGCCAGACCTTGCCGCCCAGGTTGATCGACAGGTCAGAAACACAGAGGAAGTTGCGAAGTCCCTCGGTGTTTTTGCGGCGAACTTAGCGCGCGCTGCTGGTGAAAGCGGTGATGGGGCCGGTGACGGCGCAAGAGAGCGAGCTAAACAGGATTTCTATGCGCGGGTTGATGATCCTTTTAGGCACTGGCTCGCCAACATCGATGAGGACAGTAAACCCAGTGAAATTGCGCAGAGCTGGGAGAGATCCCTTCGGACCTTTGCTCAAGAATCTGCGGCTGAGCTTGTTGCCTCAACACCTTCAGCAGCGATTATTGGCCGGGAAACTGGCTGGGGATTCATGAACATCGGGACCGCTGAAAACTACTTCAATTCAGCGCTCAACAAACTTTTACCAATTCAGGAAAACACACAGGAAGGAACGAAATGACCAGTAACTCTGCTGAATCGGGGACCGCTCCGATTCGCGAGGTCTCAGGGTTGAGCTCCGGGCAAGCAGTGCGCAGTCGAGTTAATGGGCTCATTGTGCATCGCCTTTCCAAAGATACCCCCTCTGCAAGGGCTCTCCGAGCGCAGTTGCGTTCTGCCCTGGGGAAGGAAACCGGCTCAATTCCAGCGATTTGGGATCTCACCTTAGACGATGAATCTCAATATCTAGGAAATAATCCCACACGGGGCGAGAAAGCAGTGCACGGGGCTTTAACGCTCTGGGCGCGGCATCAGGGCTCTAATCAACATCAGATGCATGATGTATCGGATCGCCCGCGCCAATTTGCGTCCGCGATTCGTGTTGTTGCAGAACAACAACACCGAGGAGAAAAACGTGCTGAAGAAACTCCAATCTACCGCAGCTTTTCCGCTGCGATCCAAGCGCCAACGTACGAGGGACTGCTGGTGCGTCTGCGCTCCTTGGTTTCCCAACTTGGGGCCGCTGGAGTGCCGTGCGACTACGGTCGCTTGGCCTCGGACCTTTTCTACTGGCAAGACCCAAGTCGCAGGACCTCGGTAGTGCGAAATTGGGGACGCCAATTCGCCCGAACAACTCAGACGGTTTCCGCATCCGCTCAGTGATGAGCAGATAAACGACAATCAACACAATTCACTTCAACATTTGAAAGGAAAGACAATGTCTCTTTTTATTGATATCCACGTTCTGCAGACCCTTCCTCCCTCGAATCCGAATCGTGACGACACTGGTGCGCCTAAGAGCGCAACTTTCGGTGGCGTGCGACGTATGCGCATTTCCTCGCAGGCAATCAAGCGGGCTACTCGTGAGGACTTCGAGGGAAAGATTGCTGACTCGAACTACGGAGTTCGCACGAAGAAGATCGTTGAGCTTGTGGCTCGCAAGATTTCCGAAGTGCGTCCAGACCTTGATTCGCGTGCTGTTGAACTCGCGGAAATGGGCCTCAAATCTATCGGCTTCAAGCTTACTGAGCCGCGTGGTGCGAAGAGTGAACAGGAACTGAAGGAGTCCGGGTTCCTTGTATTCCTGTCTGCAAAGCAAATCGAGCACGTTGCGGAAGCGTTGGTTTCAGTTGCTGATGAAGATGATCCTTCAGCGGCTTTCAAAGAGCTCAAGCCGCGTGATCTGGTTGATACGGACCACTCGATTGATATTGCTCTGTTCGGACGTATGGTCGCAGAACCGAATTCTCTTAATGTTGATGCTGCATGCCAGGTTGCGCACGCTATCGGTGTTGGTGCAGTTGAGAATGAATACGACTACTACACCGCTGTCGATGATGAAAAGAAGCGTAATGAGGATGCCGACGAAGGTGCCGGAATGATCGGCACCATCGAGTTTGCCTCGGCAACTGTATATCGTTATGCAACGATCAACGTCGATATGCTTCGAGAGAATCTCGGTGATGACACCGTCGCTGATCGTGCGATTGAACTCTTCATTGATAGCTTTGTTCGTTCGATGCCGACGGGTAAGATCACCACTTTTGCAAACCGTACTCTTCCGGATGCAGTTTTGGTGCAGGTCCGCGATGACCAGCCAATTAACATGAGCGGTGCTTTCGAAGACCCGATCGTGGCTGGTTCGAAGGGATATGCTGAACCGGCGATCACGCGTTTCGTCGAATTCGAATCAGAGCTGCGCAACCTCACTGGTCTCGAGGCCGTGGAATCTCTCGCTGCATGGACCACGCCTCGTGGTGCAAAGTTTGGCGAGGTTGGAAAGCAAGTGCGCTTGGTTGATCTCGGCGGCGCGACCGTGGAAGCAGTCCGAGGAACGCGATGAGTAAGGTACTCGTCTTAAGAATGGCGGGCCCCATGCAATCATGGGGATCCTCCAGTCGTTTTACTCGCAGATCGACAGAGGCTTTTCCTACGAAGAGTGGAATTCTCGGTTTGCTCGCAGCTGCGCAAGGCAGAAGGCGTACTGATCCAATTGAGGATCTTGCGCAGATTCGCGTCGCTGTGCGAGTTGACCAGCGTGGAGAGCTCCTGCGTGATTTTCATACCGCTCACCGGGGGAATGAATCGATGCCTCTATCTGAGCGCTACTACCGAGCAGACGCTGCCTTCGCGGGTTTCGTCGAGGGGCCTAACGATCTAATCGATGGACTTTCGCAGGCTATTCTTCGGCCAGTATTTCCCTTGTATCTGGGGCGTCGCTCGTGCCCTCCGACCATGCCTCTTCGACTCGCAGTGCGCGACGAAGAAATGTGGGAGGTCATCACAACAACTCCTTGGATGGCTTCGAAGTACTACCAGAAGAAGCAGCGCTTCGAGCAATCGGTGAGCCTACGCGTGCTTGCTGATGAGGGGGTTATCCCCGAGGCCGTCGGTGTAACGTCGGCGCAAACGCTTCAAGATGTCCCGGTCAGCTTCGATTCGGAGCATCGCATGTATACGTTCAGGACTGTTGAGGAAACACGAATCACTCTGGAAAACCCAGAGTACGTTTCAAATTCCCCGCAGGAGGACACACGTCTCGGTCACGATCCAATGGGGGTTCTCTAATGTATCTGACGCGAATCTATTTGAATCCACAGCGCCGCGGAACATGGCGTCTTGCAAGGAATCGGCAGGTTCTGCATGCGGCCATTATGAATTGCTTTCCGCCGGGAGTCCTTGACCAGGTGGGAACTTCTCGGGTTTTGTGGCGCTTGGATAGGCCACCTCGTCCCATGGGTCGAGGCCGTGAAGGAAGTCCGTCGTGGTCTCTGTACATCTCCAGCCCAGTGTCTCCTGATCCCTCACACATTGTTGAGGAAGCGGGGTATGCGACGGAGGGGGGAGTTGTTGTCCGAGAACTTGATGGTTTCCTTGATCGCCTTGAGATTGGTCAACGATGGGGTTTCCGTGTCTGTGTAAATCCCACGTTCAGGATGGCTGATCAGCGTGACAAGCGGGGGCGGAAGAAGATCCTCGCGCACGTGACCCAGGATCAGCAACTTCAGTGGTTTCTTGAACGGGCCGAGCAAAATGGCTTCTCTGTGCTGAAATCACTTGACCTCGGTGGTGATTTGCCCATTCTTGAGGACGATAACGGTCTTCGGTGCGACGGCGAAACCTTGATGATTCAGGGGATCGAGCGCAGCATTGAGGAGTTTCGCCGTCAAGATTCTCGCGTAACGCTCTCAATTGCGACCTTTGATGGTGTTCTTGAAGTAACAGATTCGCAGGCTCTGCGCAGCCTTCTCGTCAATGGAATTGGTCGAGCGAAAGCGTATGGCTGCGGTCTCATGACACTTTCACGGCCGTGAAAACAATCCCCGGGGCAAGACCACCGGATCCGAAGGATCTGGTACGTGTGCGTGACCGTCTGACGTTTCTTTACGTGGAGCGTTGCACGGTTAATCGGGAGTCGAATGCAATCTCGATTGCTGACGGCCACGGTATTGCCCATGTCCCAGCGGCAGCGCTTTCGGTGCTGCTGCTGGGACCGGGAGTCCGCATCACCCACTCTGCGGTGTCGGTGTTGTCAGAGAGCGGTTCGACAATCGTGTGGGTTGGGGAAAACGGAGTGCGTTACTACGCGCATGGGAACCCTCCTTCGCGCTCGTCTCGTTTGCTTGAGGCTCAGGCACGTGCGGTGAGTGATCCGTCCTTGAGGCTTGCGGTGGCTCGCAGCATGTACTTGATGCGTTTTTCAGGTGAAGACGTATCGCAGTTAAGCCTTCAACAGCTCAGGGGGCGTGAGGGAGCTCGGATTCGGCGATTGTATCGTCAGCATTCGCAGCGCACTGGCGTTCCTTGGGATGGGCGTGAGTATGATCCCGACAACTTTGAAGGAGGATCACTGGTCAATCAGGCTTTGTCTGCTGCGAATTCCGCGGTCTATGGGGTTATCCATGCGGTGATCGTTGCCTTGGGTTGTAGTCCGGGACTTGGGTTTGTGCACAACGGGAACTATCGGTCGTTCGTGTACGACATTGCAGATCTGTACAAGGCGGATCTGACCATTCCCATCGCTTTCGATATTGCTGCGGGTCCTATTACTGAGGCAGTGGGGAGTGCAGCGCGGAAAAAGGTTCGTGATTCCGTCAGAGAGTTCCGTCTTCTTGAGCGCTGTGTTGCTGATATTAAGGGTCTTCTGTCCATAGCGGGTCCTGTCGACATTGACGATGAAGAACTCATTGTCGACGATCTTCGACTGTGGGATGACCGAGAGGGCACTGTCGCAGCTGGGGTTTCGTATGAAGAAAGTGCTGAACTGTGATTGTGCTCGTGCTCTCTGCTGTTCCGGAGGGGCTGCGAGGCCATGTAACTAGGTGGCTTCTTGAGATTTCTCCGGGAGTCTTCGTCGGGACTTTGAGTGCTCGTGTGCGTGAGCGTTTATGGGCGATCGTCACTGAGAACATGCGAACCGGCCGTGCGGTGATGGTGTATCGTGCGCGCAATGAGCAGGGACTAGCGTTCTTGACTTGGGGTGATCCATGGAAACCAGTTGACTTTGAAGGGATTACTTTGATGATGCGGCCGTACTATTCGGAGGGGCGTGGTCAGTATTCGGAGCCTGATCCTGTTGAGCGACAGTTGCACAAACGCCCTGCGATGAGTAACTTTCAAAGAAGACGGAAAGCTCAAGGTTTTCCAAGATCTGACCGATCTGAGCGTTAAAACTCCAGATCGTTCAGTGTTTTCCCCGCATGCGCGGGGATGAGCCCAACCTGTGGCATGTGCCACGGTACAAAAAAGCGTTTTCCCCGCATGCGCGGGGATGAGCCGAACGAATTCGCGGCCTTTGGGTATGCGATGGTGTTTTCCCCGCATGCGCGGGGATGAGCCCGCGCGCATATCAGGCGACGCGTGACCTCGTGG
>ERZ773265.1893-NODE-1893-length-10159-cov-9.222288_pt1 | contig 10159 bp, 10 predicted proteins | sample MGYA00580512_ERZ773265 | MGnify/ENA primary metagenome ERZ773265 (study PRJEB29015, sample SAMEA2738169) | human oral metagenome | biome: human oral; feature: human-associated habitat; material: saliva | place: China | collected 2183 ...
GCTCCATGGCCGCCGCGAAGGCCGCCGGCAAGGTCCGCATGGAAGGCAAGGACTACGTGATGGAAGACGGAGACGTCGTGGAGTTCAGGTTTAATGTGTGATCGTTCCTGAACGAGGCAGTAGCCGGGTCGCGCGAGGGCGTGGCCCGGCTTTGCTGTTGGATGTCTTCGGTGCTGAGATGTGCAGTCGTTGCCCTTAGATTTGCATGTTTGACAAAAATGGAGGCATCCCTGTAAACCATTCATGAATGGCCTGACACTGTGCCCCGGTTTCGGTAGCCTGTGGCGCGCGCCCTCTAACGGGATCGATGGTGACCTCGTCGGGTTCGGAATAGATGTGAAGGAGGATAGCAGATGGACGTGGGGTCGCTTGCGGACTGGGTAGGAGCCTTTGGCGGTCTCCTAGCAGTTTTCGCTGCGGTTGTTTCATGGCAGACGAGTGAAAAAGTCGTGAAGCTCGAAGAGAAGCGTGACAGGGAGCGTGAGTCTGCGGCGGAGCGCCGACAGGCTGAGCATGTGACAGTTGTCGGGGTTCAATGTCCTGATGCTCCACAGGAGGAGCGGTACGCGATCTTGGTGGTGAATGGTTCGGATGCGCCCATTTACGACATTCGCGTGGAGAGCCAGAGAGCTGATAAGAGCTGCGAAAACCCGCCGTTAGACCTTGCCGTGCTTCCGCCGGGGAAGTTTGTCATCCCTGCTCACCCCACTTACAACTGGGGCTCGGTCATTGACCAGGAAGTTGCCCAGATAAAACTGAATATGATGACAAAAGGAAAAGCGGGAGAAATGATCACTCACGTGTCATTCGTCGACGCCGCGTCGCAGAAATGGGAACTCGTGCGCGGACGTGAACTGCGGAGTGTTGGCTCCGGCGGAGGTGAGGGGTAGTAGCCTCGGATCCTTCTGCATCGCGCTGCGCAAATTACGCCAGATGGACGCCGCGTGTTTTGCGTCGAGGCTCATGGTCTAGCCTCCCGGTCTAGCGGTTGCCCTTGGCCCGGTTGTGCGTGGTGCACAGCATCTCGCAGTTGGCGAGATCACTTGCCCCGCCCTTCGACCAAGCGGTGACGTGGTCGGCATCCATTTCCTTGAGCTTCCAGATCCTTGTCCTATTGGCATCATGGCCGACCGCGCATAGGGAGCAGTTGGAAGTCCTAGCGGATTCGGCGGCAGCGGTCTGCCTTGTGAAAGCCGCGCGCTTGGTCCTGTCATCGAAGAACCGAACATCGAGCAGCTTGGTATCGGTTTCGCCACCGAGGATGAACTCGTAGATGCCGCGTGCGTTGTTCACGGCGGGGTCCCCGCGCAACTCATCCACCCGGATGTCCAGTCGTGCAGGGTCGAACGACTTGGTGTGGTACACCTCGTAGAGCCGGTTCCACTCCAGGCCTCGCATCTCCTTGTCTGGTACACGAATGAACACACTGGCGATCCAGTCAATCACGGTTGTGAAGTAGGCGCTCAGCTCGTCGATACCTGTGTCATGCCGATGCTGTGCGAGGTAACCATCGATGTCCATGTCGTGTTTTGCAGCTATCCACTCCAGGGCAACTTCCAGCACTTCTTGGCGCTTCGGGTCACCTTTCACATAGGAAGCCCACTTCTGCTGGAGTGCATTCCGGGAGTTGGAGAACTCGGCCTTGGCCGCTGTGATAAACGGGCCGGAGTAGATTGCGTTCAACAGCTCCTGGTTATTCAGTGGGACACCCGCGATGTTGATCGTCTCGAACCACTTTTTTATCTCAGGTTCAGTGCCTTCGCACACGTACACCAGCAGCGTACTGCCCAGGATCAGTTGCTGCTCCTCGGGCGATAGCGAAGAGAATGTCTGTTCTCGGCCGTCGCGCTTGATCGCGAACTTCCCAGCCACAAATCGTCCAATCGATGTGATCCGTTGCTGACCGTCGAGCACTTCCAGTGTACCTTCGCCATTGTTGAAGTAGATCAACCCAAGCGGGTAGCCCTTCAGGATCGAGTCGATCACCGCGACGTCCTTTTTGCCGTCGCCGTAGATGTAGTTGCGCTGGTACTCCGGCTGGATTACGAGCTGGCCGGACAATCCGTAGAGGCCTTTGCCTTCGAACTCGTTGTAGACGAATCCGTCGGTGATGTCCTTTACTGCGTACTGCTTCAGCGTGGTTTTCATGCGGATGTCTCCTTCCGGCGTATCACGATGCGCTTGAATGGTACGAATGGCTTAGGTGAGTAGAGGAAAAGCTTGCGGTGCCCTGCACTGTTGCTACCGGTGCCGCCAGCTGCGTAATAGTCAGTGACGCGTTTGGTGCCGAGTGGATCGACTCCAAACTCCTCAGTCTGGGTCATGTCATCGGCGTTAAAGAGAATCTCGAACTGTTCCGGGTTGTAACGGTCGAGAAAGGTAACCGGTACGCCCATCATACCGTCGAAGTCACTCGGAATCGCCTCGACGAACGGTACTTCGATGGCATCAAAGTTGTCGTAACGACGGTATCCAAGCTCTCGCACATCGCGACGGCGGCTAAAGCGCAGGTTGTCCTCCATTGTCATCATCTGCAGAAACTCGTGTCGTCGTCCGTGTTCGATGTTTGTGAACCAGCACGAGTTGCCCATGCGGGTGTAGTCATACTGGTCGTCAGCTGGGTAACCGAGACGCTCGGCCTTTTCGCGATCAGAGTCCTTGATTGGTGTTCCTTTCGGGACTGCGAACACCATGTCGCTATTGTTCCCTGTGGCCCCGAGCCAGAGACGGTTCTCTTTGATGAGGGGGAAGACTTCTTTATAGGTGATAGCGTTACTCGTGCCAATTATCGCGAAGCGCGCGTCGCTTTGACCGAGCCAGGCGATAAACTCCCGAAATAATGAAAATGGCGGATTAGTGATGACAAAGTCGGCCTCGTTGCGTAGAGCAGTGACCTCATCGCTGCGGAAGTCCCCATCGCCCTCCAGGTAGGACCACTGGAGATCATCAATGTCGACCTTTCCGTCTGCGTTGACATCCTTGGGTTCTAGCACGAACATGCGCCCGCGCTCCAACGACTTCGCCTCGTCGTACTGTGGGTCATCTAGCTCGAACAACGTCGGCTCGTAGTGTGCGGCACTCGCGTTGCTGTTGGGTGCGTAGCTGGTGGAGATCAGCTTATTTAGGCCGAAGTCGTGGAAGTGTAGTGCGAAAAACTTGGTGAAGTTACTCCATTCAGGATCGTCGCACGGCAACAGTACAGTTTTATCGCGGAAGACGTCAGGGTCGTGCTCTAGGTAGGCGTTCATCTCTCGCTCGATGTCGGCCCATTGTGTGTAGAACTCGTTGTTCTTGGCACGCTTTGCTGCTGTGAGACTCGTGTTCGCCATGCCCGTCCTTTGTGTTTGTCTTCTGTCAGATATTATATATCGTCTTGGGGTAGTAGTGGCCAGACTTGCTTGGCTGCGTCCCGTAATGGAGGGGGGCGAAACTCCTTAAAAAGTGGTACATTCGCATCCAATCACACTATCAGGATTGCTTGTCGTACATACTGCCTGTATCGTGAGGAGGATCTATGACGGCCGCTACATCACCTGTTGCCGATGCTATGTCTAGGGATTAGTGCGCGTTTGTCATATTAGCTACAATATCGTTTGGTCGGTGACCGTTGTGGTGCCATCATCAGCATTTTAGTCACGCCTGACTATGAAGAAATACTAAACTGGGATGTGTTGAAGTTGCGCATGTAGGTGATGCTGGAGGTGTGGTAATTTTGTATTCATATGGAGAATTTGATGATATTCTGGAGAATTGGACGGTCGTGCAGTGTTATGGTGTCGCTTCTTTGACGAGGACTTGGTAATGTGGTTCACTGGGGATCTGCTGGAGGGTCATTCTAGTTAATGAGCTTCGATAGTCTAATTGGAGGGTCGAGCAGGTGGAAGAACTGTTTACCGATGAAGCTGAGAGCTTTCTGTCGGTGGTGGGAGGGGAATTGAATTGATGGACCCAAATGCTATTGCTGCGTGGGTTGCAGCATTTGGGGCATTTGCAGCGGCGGTTGCCGCTTTTTGTGCTCTCAAGCCTGCTCAACGTGCGGCAAAAGCTGCAGAAGAGCAGACGCGTGTACAGCGGGAACTTATGTATCAATCGGCTCAGCCATATGTCTGGGCAGATATTCAGCCGGATGACCAGCAGGGAACAATGCTTCATTTGGTATTGGGGAACGCTGGTCCGACAGTAGCGCGTAACGTCCGTGTTGTTATAGATCCTCCTTTTCCTCAGGTGCCAGGTCATATTGGGCGCAGTACTGTTGCTCAGCGGCGTCTGCGGGAGGGGATTCTTTCTCTTGCGCCTGGACGTATAATTCGATGGCCCTTGGGAATGGCCCCCGATCTGATGAAGGACGAGGAGGATACTACGGTGTATCGAGTTCGAGTGACGGCAGATGGTCCATATGGAGAAATTGAACCAGTTGAGACGGAAATTTGCCTTAGCGATTGGCGTGAGTCTATAGATGCTCCAGGAGGGTCGCTGCATCACATTCGTAAGAGTATTGAGAAGCTGGTGAGGGCTGTTGAGAGTCTCAAGAATGCCGTTGAGAATGCGGAGAATTAGCTCGCTGGTGTGAGTTAGTTTAGTCTGTATACGCAGCATTCTCTTGATGCTAAACTGGCGCCTATTCATCTTGGTACAGTTTCTCATACTTTTTGCTGTAGTCGTCGCGACAGCTTATGCTGCTCAGCAATAGTTCTGGCAATTCTGGCAGTTGTTGTTCTGCCTCAATCAGTGCGCGCAGAAGAATCTGAGCCTCCTCCGATTTTTGATACAGATGCGCACGATAATGCGATTGACGCACTTCTTCAACAAGGGAAAAGCCAATACAACAGCGGTGCGCAGCCCAGTCTCCACGCTCAGGCGGTGCGCTGATCTGGCAGGGGCGTGCGCCCCTGCGACAAATCAGCAACCACGCGGCAGTGTAGAACCAGATCTCGGGCCAGGAGCCGCTTCTTGTGGCGGCACCTGGCCACCTGCGCCGCTCTCCCGGTGTCCTGGGCCTTGTACGCGCCGATAGGACCCCGGTGGCGGGCGATCTCACGGCGCACCACCGAGGGGCTAGGCCAAATCGAGCGGGCGATACGCACCTGGGACAAGCCAGCCTCCAACCCCACCATAATCGCCGCGCGATCCTCAACACCAAGCATCCGACGACAGCTCACAACCAGCCCCTCCAACAGCACTGCTACCACACAAATTGCTGACACCCTATGACACCGCCGGGAGTGTGTTTCTGGAACAAAAACGAAAATACATGGGGAGCAGGACCTTATTACTCAAAGAGCAGTTTCTTGGGGTGGTACCCGGCAGTATGCGCCGCCGTCCCGACCTGCTCGGAATAATGCACCCCGTCAGGGCATGTGTGGCGGGTGATCTCGCGGCGTACCGCCGAGAGGAATCGCGCCATCAAACAATCATCGATCCTCGCGACACTCTTCCAGTGGAACCGAACCAGACTAAGGCCGATGAATTTATCCTGACGTGCGGAGTGGTAATGTGACGTCGTCGAGGATTGATGCCTGAGCAGCTGTCATGGGAGAACAATGAGCAACGATCCGCTGAATCTTAACGAGGCTGCCGAGTGGCAAGGTCTGTGGTGGCTGCCGGATGCCCCTGACGAGCAAGTGCCTGGCATCTTGCGATATGACGGCGAAGGTCATCTCGTTCTCTCCTTGATAGGTGCATTCGAGGAACGCATCTTCTTGCCTCGTGCCCCTGGAGTTGTAGATGTGCTTGAGGGCGTCAGGACGTGGGATGTCATTTATGGCGTGGCTCAACAACGTGAGATTACGCTTCTCGGCTGCATTCCCACCGGGAGCAGACGGACTAGGGGTGCTTGGGTCGAAAGTCCTGACACGCAGATCGTGTGTGCAACGACAGCGATCATCGGTGCGCACGTCAGCGGAGAAAAAGACGCGGCGTTCGCGGCAGCCGAGATATCCGTCGAAGACTTGACGCTCTGGGCTGCAACGTCTGTATTCTCGTGTTACCACGGCTATCGTGATGGCATGCTGGATGGAACTGGGACGATCTCAGTAAAGCCGGTCGAAACGCAGAGGGTGAACGTCGAAGTCACAGAGTACAGCCTTGTGCACACCCTCGTTCTGCCGCGCCTTGGCTATTGCAGGGGTGCGGAGGTCGGGCGCATGCGCGACACTGCTTCTATCTGTGTCCGCAGAGCTGAGCCATTCGCTCTGAGAACTGCGCTCGAGGCGGCAAGCCTGGTGCAAGATCTGATTGCGCTGGCGACGCACCGTGCTGCTGGCGTCATTTGGCTCCAGTTGGAGCTTGCAGGAACTAAGGCATTTCTCCCAGATGGGCGGGCGCTACCACCTCGGCGCGCGGATGTTCTGTACTCCCCTGTAGCAGTAGGCAAATCTGATGAGAAGGCTATTGATCGTAGCAGTGTTCTCTTTACCTGTGAGATGCTCCCGTTCGAAGAACTCATGCCGCGCTGGTGTGAGGTACGGGGAAAATTGCAGGCGGCTATCAATATGATCCTGGGTCTGCGCTACGCCCCCGCACGTTTCGTTGAAAACAATCTATTGATGGCAGTGGGAGCTGCTGAGGCTCTCCATCGCGGCCTCAGTATTGAGGAAAAACCAATTCGCGAGGCAGAGTTTAAGAAGATTCGTAAAGACATGCTTGGGCAGGTGCCTGAGGAATATCGCGGCAGGTTCAAAGAATCGATTAGAAACTCGCCGACGCTCCGGGATAGGCTTCTCGCCCTAGCTGCTCGACCTGATCAGGAAGCTATCGGGCAGATTGTCCCGGACGTCGAGCATTGGGCAAAGCGAACGACGCGAGCTCGCAATGACCTCGCGCATGAGGGAAAGACCTCAAACCATTCCATCGATGAGCTGATTGCCATTGTTGATACCACGAGCGCTGTCGTGATTCTCAATGTTCTCCATGAACTTGGGTTACCAGCAGAACGACAACGTGAAATCGTGCAAGACCATCTGCGCTTCCGGATGACTTGTAGGAAAGCAAGGGAATGCCTCGTGCCACAAGAAGGTGGCTCCTGAACGAGGCAGTGGCCGGGTCGCGCGAGGGCGTGGCCCGGCTTTGCTGTTGGTGCGGTGTTGTCACCGGTCTCCTGTCCCAAACCGCAGTCCACTTCGCTGAAAATCACCGAAAATGGCCCGATTTGGGCGAAGTGGACTGCAGTTTGAGCAAGGTCGGTTGCACGTGCTCTCGGGCGGCCCTCTTTTGTGCCTGTGTGGGGCCGTGGGCTCGGATGGACATCGACGGCCTTCGACTATATGGGCCACCGAGCTTTATCCCGCCCTGCCGGGTGGTGATTCGCCCCTCCTGGGCCGGTTGGCGTTGCGTATTGGGGTGAGTGTCCATGCGGGAGGCGGTTGATGGTGTTGCCGGGTGGACCAATGTGTGCATCAAATGGTGACATATATGATGTTAGTATTGTTGTGGAGGTAAGCATGAGAACCACAGTGACACTCGATGATGACCTGCTTGCGCGCGCCGAGGAGCTGACCGGGGTCAGAGAACGATCCGCTTTGATCAGGGATGCGGTAGAACTCCTCGTTCGCATTGAGAGTGGTCGGCAGCTCGCTGCGCTCGGCGGCAGTGATTCCGCGGCGGAGGCTGCGCCTCGGAGCCGCAAGCGCGCATGAGAGTCCTCGTTGACACGAACATCTGGATCGATCACCTGCGGAAAACTGAGCCGGTTCTGGTCGATCTGCTTGAGCGCGACCAGGTGTGCGTGCACCAGAGCGTCATCACCGAGCTCGCGTTGGGGAACCTCAAGGACCGGTCGGTCTTCCTGAAGGCGCTCGAGCGCCTCATGGTCCTTCGCAACGTCGACGATCAGGGGGTCCGGCACCTCGTCGAGGAGCGGCGGCTGTGGGGTAGAGGACTCAGTGCGGTCGACGTGGCACTCCTGGCGAGCGTCGTCGTAACCCCCGGTGTCTCGCTGTGGACGCGCGATAAGCGCCTACGTCAGGCCGCACGTGACGTGGGCGTGTTGGCGAACCTTGACTGAGGAGTGCGCACTGACGAGGCCGTGGCCGGGGCGCGCGTGAGCTCTGATTACTCTTGGAATACCAAGGGGTCCTTGCCGTGATGGCGAGGACCCCCGTAGTAGAGTGCGCCGGTCCAAGCCCGACGCGGTTAGTAGGATAGTAGCACTGGGTCGTAGAGAATCACAGGGGTGCCGTTCAGTGGCGGTATCTCTCCGAACGCGTTCGTGATGCGTGACGGCCTGGATGATGCTGGTCCAGAAGGGGTTGAGATCGTTGACTATCACTAAAATTGCTCCGATTCACCCGGGCGAGGTTCTCATGGAGGACTTCGTTGAGGGGTTCGGAATCACGCAGCACAAGCTTGCTGTTGCTATCGGTGTTCCGCCCCGTCGTATCAACGACCTCGTCCACGGGAAGCGCGGAATCACGGCCGACACCGCGATGCGTCTCTCCCGCTACTTCGGCACAACCCCAGGATTCTGGATGAACCTGCAGATGCGCTACGACCTCGACCGTTCCGAAGACGCACTGGGGGGATGCGCTGAGTGAAATCGTCCCTCTCGTGACGGTGGAAGTCGCCTGAATCACTTCAGGTCGACGAGGCCATGGCCGGGTCGCGCGAGCGTGGCCCGGCTTTGCTGTCGAGCCAGTGCGAGCGTGAAGCGTGTCGCCGGTCACGCCGTGGTAGTGTGTGGCCATGGCGACGGATAGCCGGTACTTATGGCCGCGCTTGGCAAGGAGGCGACAATGCAGGCATCTGCTCTCGGGGATGACGGCGTGCAGACCGTGCGCTACTGGCTCTATGCCCCCGGCCGGGGCGCCTGCATGTGGGACGAGTTTTACGAGCGTGGCGTTATGGGGCTTGGGTGGCATCAGCTTGGTGATCTGAGGGAGTACGCCACCAAGGAGGAGATGCGACAACGGCTGCTCGAAACTCGCGATGATAGTACGTCCCAGACGAATTCGGCGAGGGCAGTCTGGCAGTTCGCGAATGAGATGAAGCCTGGCGACGTTATCTTCGTCAAGCGAGGCCTGAAGGAGATCATCGGCCACGGCGTCGTCACGGGCGACTACGTCTATGACCCAGATGGTGGCAAGTATCCCCACCTACGCGAGGTATCGTGGAAGCGTCAGGGAAGCTGGCGAAGCGATCAACAGTTCGCAATGAAGACGCTCACCGATATTACCTACGACCAGGAACTCGTGAAACGGATTGAGGCCTCCTTTCTGGACGGTGACGACTCTGTGGACATCGAGGAGCCGTCGGCGGTTTTCCCCGAATATTCGGCCGGTGACTTCCTGACGTCCGTCTACATGGACCGAGAGCGATACGACGCGATCGTGGGCCTGCTGAAGGCGAAGAAGAACATCATCCTGCAGGGCGCGCCCGGCGTCGGCAAGACATACGCTGCTAAGCGTCTCGCCTACTCGATGATGGGCGTCAAGGATGTTTCGCGCGTCATGCTGGTCCAGTTCCACCAGAGCTACTCCTACGAGGACTTCATCGAGGGGTATCGTCCGTCCGGCGAGGGATTCGAGCTGGTCAAGGGAGCCTTCTACTCCTTCTGTAAGAAGGCAGCCGACGATGAGGAGAACGACTACTTCTTCATCATTGACGAGATCAACCGCGGTAACCTCTCCACGATCTTCGGCGAGCTGTTCATGCTCATCGAGAGCGATAAGCGTGGAAACGAACTCCAGCTCCTCTACTCCCATGAGCTGTTCAGCGTGCCGGCAAACGTCCACATTATCGGCATGATGAACACGGCTGACCGCAGCCTCGCCATGCTCGACTACGCGCTGCGCCGTAGATTCGCCTTCGTGGAGCTGCGCCCCGCCTTCGACTCCGACGGCTTCCGTCACTACTGCGCCGGCCTTGGCAATCCAAGATTCGAGGCCCTGGTGCGCGAGGTGGTGGCGCTGAACAAAGCGATCGCAGCCGACGAATCTCTGGGCGACGGCTTCTGCATCGGCCACAGCTACTTCTGCAACATGAAACCCGAAAACTGCACTGACGCGGCCCTGGCCTCGATCGTGGAGTACGAGCTCATCCCGATGCTCAAGGAGTACTGGTTCGACGAGCCCGGCAAGGTCCGCGAGTGGGCCGACAGGTTGCGTAGGCCGCTGCGGTGATTCGCGTCCGCAACGTCTTCCACATGCTCGCCTACGCCTTCTCG
>ERZ773265.1894-NODE-1894-length-10155-cov-28.086832_pt1 | contig 10155 bp, 2 predicted proteins | sample MGYA00580512_ERZ773265 | MGnify/ENA primary metagenome ERZ773265 (study PRJEB29015, sample SAMEA2738169) | human oral metagenome | biome: human oral; feature: human-associated habitat; material: saliva | place: China | collected 2183 ...
CCTCGTTTATCTATTCTATTTTACACAATTTTTCACAAAAAAGCTAGTTAAAATCGACAAGTTCTGACAGTCAGGAAGTAAAGTCCTCTCATCCTGATTAGGAACTTCTATAATTCATTACTTTTTATTTGCAAAAATAGAAGTTCTAAAATCATTTGTTTGGTCTAGGTAGGCTTTAAAGACTGCTCTCTTAAGTTTATGGACAGCACTGTCAGTTTCTGGGTTATAGTCACTCCAACGCATACCTTCCGCATCCTGTAAAACAGCTTGATCCATCAGTTCTTGCAATTCTTTTACTCTTTGAATGGTTTTCGTGGCATTACTCATCCATGATTGCGTCGGATCTTTAAAAGTAATTTTATTCAAATGATCAAACTGAGCAACGCGCTCTTGATACATAGCTTTTTTAAAGGCTGCCCAAGATGAATACTGACCACCAAATAGCTTTTCTAAAACAAGCTTATCTGTCACTAATCCTTGCTTTTTACCGTAGAGGTTGATTGTCTGACCATTTTGTTTAGCAATTTCTTCATATTGGTTGGAAATATATGGGACCATACCTTCTTTAAATCCTTTAGCAGCTAAGAGTTCATAAGCTATCCGGCGTCCCATAAGATCTCCAGGAGTTCCTTTCTCACTGCTCAATGCTGAAAAGATTGGTGCAAAGAGTTTAATCGTAAAATAGCCATTTCTCTCATATGTGCCAGCTTGATACTCACGAGCCGAAAGAATATTATTGTCAATCAAACTCTCAAAGCTCGTCAATTTTTTAGCTTCATCTTCAGTCAAATTTTTCACAACATTAGTAGCATAAACATCATTTCCATCAGCAGGATCTGTTAGATAGTGGTTCTCGATTTTTCTGAGAGCTTCCATTTTCTGGGAAACATTCAGTTTCTTAACGATAGATTGCCCTTCAAGATATTCCAACAGATAGATGAGATCAAACATATTATGAGCGTATTTCTGGAGATCGGATGCATCTTTGAATCGTTCCGTCGGATCTAAGACTTGTAGACGGGATCCTTCTAAGCTATCTGATTTTGAATGTTTCAAGATTGAGTTAATAGTAATGGTCGCATCATTTGGATGGTCTGGCGCTTGTAATAAGCCTTTAGCAAAGAACTCAGGACCAAGACCACTTCTTCGACCATAACCACCAAGATAGATATCCTGATCTGAATCATGGGTCATCTCATGGGTATACGTAATAGCGCCATCCTTATCCAACATACGGTAAGACATATAATAGACACCATCTCCCGTTGCGTATGCACCGTGATGATTATGAACCACCTTGTTACCAACTGGTCCAAAGAAATGTTGCATTGCAGGATTTGAATTCTCAAAGTCTGCGATTGTTGAAGCCTTTCCTTCAGTATGATCATCACCAAACTTATAGGCATCATAAAGCAGGATCGTACGATAGAGTTTTTCACGTGACTGTTTATCTAAAATACGATACCAATAATCGTAGTGATCTCGCTGACGCTTGGCTGTTTCACGCGCATTCTCTTCAACAAACTTATTGAGCTCATCTCCAGCCTTATAGTCGCTGTTGCGGTAGCGATCGTAAGCTCCAAATCCTAGGCTAGACAAGGTTGAGATGACAAATACAGATCTTTCTGGCAAAGTAAGGAGAGGCAAGACCATATTGCGGTATTTCCAAGTACTACTAGTAATTCGGTCATAAACACCGATAGAATACTTAGTCCCTGCTTGCTCTTGCTTGGCTTTGACCTCGGCAATAGTGGATTTTTCTTCGACAATGAAAGCTTTGGTCTGTTTTTTAAACCAGTCATTGTTGCTAGTGTTTGGTAAAAAGACTTTTCGGTAATTTTCTAGCGTGCTAAACAAATCTGTCGTTCCATGATGGCTGGCAAGACTGATACCATAAGTATCAACGTTGTTCTTAGCAAGCAGATTATTAAATCCTGATTTCCCTAACTCAATCAAAGTATCTAACGGAGATGCATTTCCTTTTCCAAAGAAATCAAGGTGATACAAGATCAAGTCTTTAATATTAACCTGACCATAGCTAAAGTTATACCAACGCTCTAAGTAGCTCATGCCAAGAAGCAAGGCTTCCTTGTTGCGCTTGATTTTATCTACGATGTAACCTGTCATTACTTGATTGTTTTCCACTAGACCAGCATCCGCTGACAAGAGTTTTCTCAGACTGTCTTCTAGATGCTCCTTCGTTTTAGCAAACTGCTCTTCTAGATAGAGCTCGGTTTGCTTCACTTTTGGTGAAATACCAAGTGTGTTTCTAATAGTGTCTGAATGATAATTTACCTTCTTCAATTCTGGTAAGACTTGCTGGATAATCGTTTCTTGATTATACAAGAATTGGTTTGGCGTATAGAGAAGCCCCGTATCTCCTAGACTATATTCTGCTAACTTAGCAAAATCAGTCTGGTACTTGAGCTGGAATGTTTCAGAGGAATGATCCTGGTAATGGAGCAAGAGTTTGTTTGCAGTCTGTTTGTTGGAAACAATATCTGTGATGACTTGGTCATCCTTCATCATGACTGCTGACAAGAGTTCTTTTTGATATAAAAGACTATTCTCGTTAACTAGGTTTCCGTATTTGACGATGGTTGCCTTGTTGTAGAAAGGTAGCAATTTTTCAATATTTTTATAAGCTAAGGCCCGCTTAACTTGATAATGCTTCACCTTAGAAAAATCACTTTCTTTACTACCACTTGTTGAAAGGGGCTCCACTATTGGAGGGGTGAGAGGAGTGATTTCTGCTTTTTTATTCGTCACTTCAGAAGCATCTAAAATTGTTCCTCTTTCTACAAATGATTCCTTGCTGACGACTTCTTCCCTGACCAAGGTGACATTGTAGACTCTATTAGCTTTGTTGCTGAATGTATTAGCCACCTTCATTTCATTATAGTGGTAACCAGTAATAGCATTCCCGTTGGTTACATTGACATCACTTAGTACATTGGTCAATCTTCCTGCATGCTGTTCCTCATTCGTCTTTCGATCCCACAAATATCCAGCCACACCCGCAACTCTACCAAAGTGCTTGACATTGTTGATATCACCTTCAGCATAGCTATCCTGTATATGCGCATCTTGGTCTACTAGACCTGCTAGCCCACCAACAGTCTGATCTGAACTATTCGTGTTGGATGAAATGGCTACTGTCGCTTTTGACTTAGTCAGTGAAGCTCTGCCTCCTGTCAAATGACCGACCAAACCACCAATATTGTATGCCGCAGTCGTTTCGTAAGTATTAACAATTCTTCCCTTAAAACTGCTCTCTGTGATGCTTGATTGGTCTGCCTTAGCCAACAAACCACCGATACCACGTTCCCCAGCCAGAACACCATCGACATGAACTTGCTTAATCTTTGTGTTATCCGTAGCTTCATTGGCTAATGAACCGATATCATCTTTACCAGAAATAGAGACATTTTTTAGGCTCAACTTTTCTACTATGGCCCCTCTCAAGCTTTCAAAAAGAGGCTTTTTCAAGTTGTAAATAGCATAATGCTTGCCATCTTTTTCACCAATCAACTGACCAGTAAAGGTGCCCTTGATGTAAGATCTGTCATCAGGTCCCAACTCCACTTCGTTGGCATTCAAGCTAGCCGCTAAATGATAGGTTCCAGAGAGATTCTTGTTGATAGCTTTAACCAAGTTGCTAAAGGAAGTGAAGGTTGTTGTTTCTTCTGTAGCCTTTTTTGCGAGATAGAAGGTGAAATTATCGACATATTTATTTTCTAGCTCTTGCTGGAGTTTCTCAGCTTTGGCTATGATTTTATAAACTGATTGTCCATTTTTTATTTCTGCAGTTATTGAAGCGACAGGTAGATAGACATCTTTGAATGACGACGATTTTGCCTTAACAAAGTAAGTGTCTATATTACTTGGAACACTGTCTAAAGAAACATGTTGTTTGTAAGTACCATTGGTCTGACTATATAACTCCAGATCAGAAACATTTCTTAATTCGAGTGTTTTTTCTGGATCTTTTTCTTTTGGTTTTTCAGCCGGATTTTCTGGTTTTTCTTGCTCAATATTACCAGTATATTCTGGAAGAGGAGCTACTTGTTCGGGTTCAACAATCGCTCCGGATTGGGTACCTGTATAAGATGGTTTCGATGGTACCTGTTCTGGTTCGACGATAGCTCCAGATTGAATGCCTGTATATTCTGGTTTTTCGACCGTCTCAGGGGCTACAACAGCTCCCGATTGCTCGCCTTTATATTCTGGCAAGGAAGGCTGAGTCTCCGGTTCGACGATGGCACCAGATTGAGTTCCCTTGTACTCTGGTTGTGGAGCCACTTGCTCTGGTTCAACAACCGCTCCGGACTGGGTACCTGTATAGGATGGCTTATCAGCCGTTTCTGGTTCGACGATGGCTCCAGATTGAATGCCTGTATATTCTGGTTTTTCAGTTGTCTCAGGGGCAACTATTGCACCAGATTGCTCACCTTTATATTCTGGTAAGGAAGCATGGGTCTCTGGTTCGACGATAGCACCAGCTTGAGTTCCCTGATATTCAGGTAGCGGAGCTACTTTCTCGGGTTCGACTATTGCTCCAGACTGAGTGCCTGTATAGGATGGTTTATCAGTTTTCTCAGGGGCAACTATTGCATCAGATTGCTCACCTTTATATTCTGGCAGGGAAGGCTGAGTCTCCGGTTCGACGATGGCACCAGCTTGAGTTCCCTTGTATTCTGGTTGTGGAGCTACTTTCTCTGGTTCAACAACCGCTCCGGACTGGGGACCTGTATAGGATGGCTTATCAGCCGTTTCTGGTTCTACCAAAGCCCCTGATTGAGCACCTCCAACCTCTGGTTCCTGCTTTTCAGGTTCAACAATCGCACCAGCTTGAGTTCCCTTGTACTCTGGTTGTGGAGCTACTTTCTCGGGTTCGACTATTGCTCCAGACTGAGTTCCTGTATAGGCTGGTTTATCAGTTTTCTCAGGGGCTACAACAGCTCCAGATTGCTCACCTTTATATTCTGGTAAGGAAGCATGGGTCTCTGGCTCACCTTTTCTTGCAGACTGGGGTGCTTCACTCGGAGCAACTGCCTTCTTAGTCCCCTTCTCTACTATACGTGGCAAGGATTTCTCTACCTTAGTCGAGAGGATCTCACGAGTAATTTCTTGGTTTTCAACAGTGAAAATACGAACAACCTCAACCTTCTTCCCAACATGACCTTCTTGTTTGACACGAATTGTTCCCTCTGCTAGTTCGGGATTCTCTTGAACCACTTCAGCAAAGTCTAGCTTGGTTTCAATCTCTTGATCTTTGTATAAGAGCTCTGGTTTATTTAAACGACCAGCCAAGACTTCGTCATGAGGATCCACACTAGCAATACCAGACGGCTTTTGATTGGGTGAATCTTTAGAAGGGATTGGCTTGTCAGCAGGGCTTGTTGGAGACGGATTTTTCCGCTCATCTCTTACATTTTGCCCACCTTCATTGGACTGGAAATGAGGGTGAACCGTATCGTCTAGTTTCTGATCTCTAGCAACAGTTTCTAACTGATTAATTTTCTTGTCTTGCTTAATATAGCCTAGATAGGTATAACCTGACAGGACTCTTGGCAGAGGCAGACTATCTCCTTGGGATAATTGATATTCTTGATTGTATTGTAGCAAAAGCTGATTTTCAATAGCCTGAACCGAAGAGACCAAACCGCTCCCCATGCCTGTTATCAAAACAACCTTCAACAGTGCTTTCTTCTTGCCTTTCTTTCTCGAAACAGCAAAAATAAGGAGTCCAATCGAAGCGAGGGCTCCACCAGTAAGGACGGTAACCAGATTACTGTGCTCACCGGTATGAGGCAACTGACCTAGTTGGGCTTTCTCATCCATACGGTAGACTAGATAATAGGTACTCTCACTATCTTCAGCAATATTAGGAAAATCCTTTACAATCAAGTCCTTCTCATGACTACTCAGTTCTGTATCCGTCACGTATTTGTAGTGAACAGATATATTTTCTTGAGCAAATACGGTCCCACCGCTAGCAATAGACACAAAAAATAAACTAGAAATTGAAGCAGACACAAGACCAATCGCCAACTTTCGTAAGGAAAAACGATGCTGCTTCTCTCCAAAAAACTTTTTCATTCTATATCCTCTCTATTATTTTATCCCTTTCAAAATAGAAGAAGCATTTTGCTTCCTCACTATGATAAACTTACAAGAAACAAAAATACTTCTATATATATTTTGATATATTTAATCTACAACCATCATTATACTATAAAAAGAGTTCCTTGTCTCAAATAAATGCTTTAGATTTTACGAATGAAATAGCTTATTTATCCTGTAAAATTTTCCGTCAATTGGTAACAAAAATAAGGTTAACCGCCTTCATACTGTAATAAGTATTTCTAACAAAGATTCAATTCGTCCCACCTCAATTCGAAAGATATGATTCTTCAATTTCAAATTTTTCAAAATTTCAAAGTATAGGAATTGCCAATAATTGTCATAATTTCTCCTATCTAGTCCACGAATGGGATTAATCCAACAGAACTACCTACGATAAACAATACAGACAGTGCAGGAGTCACACGCTCATCGCCCTTGAAATACACAATAGCCACAATTCTTAAAACTAAAATAGTAACTTTCATCAATCATGAAATCATTGAAAAATCGTCAACGCTCTTCAATTACCCTATTCTAACTCCAAATCAGAAGCGACCAATAATCTCATCAAACTTATCAAACGAAATTCCTTTGGTTTTCGAAACTTTGAAAACTTCAAAAAACGATTTTTATCGCTCTGAACATCAAAAAAGAAAGGACGAAATTTGTCCTTTCTCTATCTTAGCTTTTCTTTAATCCACTACTACTGACAAAGAACCAATTTTAGAGTTTCTCCATTTACTCTAGTTGACAAAAACTCTATTTATAGTTCAACTTTAAATTTTTTGAGGCTTCCTAAAAATAATGAAGCACCAACAATAATGACGATTCCCCCTATCCATCCTAAGAATGGAACCAATGCAAGTGCAGAGCCAACAATTAATAAGACTGAGGGTGCAATAGAAATTCTATTATCATCTTTATAGTATATTAGTGAGAGAATACCTAGAATTAAAATTCCAATTTTTACTAAACTAAAAATAATAAAAATAATTCCTAAGATGACACCAACAACTTCTTCATCATCAAATATAGAGGCAATCATAATTATAATAATTGGCAAAATGGTTAGGATAGTTCCTGTAACTAAACCAATGATACCATCTAATTGAGCAAGTGTTTTCTTTTTCATCAATATTTCCTTTTCATTAAAAATTAATATTATACATTAATTTTGTTTAATATTTTCTTTTATATCAAACTAAAATACACACACAGAAAACTTTTTTAATCTATAATTCGATTATTTCTCTTCAAATCCTTCTGCGACTGCGTCCGCAAAGTTTTCTTCTACGATGCTTGCACAGTGGTCACAGATGACTGCGTGGTAGCTTCGTTCTGCTGTCGTTGGGTCGATACGACGGCAACGGTCACATACATCACCTGCAGCGCGTTCTACTGTGAAGGCCACATCTTCGAAGCTAACAGCAGCTTCTGGAGCTGGTCCTTCTGCGATGGTCAATTCAGACACGATCAAAAGTTGAGCTACATTACTGTTTACTGCTTCGAGTAGAGTTTTCACCACTTCGTTTGGATAAACTGTCAAGTGTGCTTCAAGTGATTTACCGATAACTTTGGCATTACGCGCTTCTTCCAAGGCTTTTTGAGCTTGTCCACGGAAGTCCATGAAGGCAGCCCATGTATCCAAGATTTCTTCTTGGTTAGCAAAAGTTTCTGCTTCTGGCAATTCTGACAATTGAACGAAGTCTTCTGTTTCAAACTCAAGGTATGACCAGATTTCCTCTGCTGTATGAGGAAGAATTGGTGTCAAGAGTTTGGTGATTTTCACAAGAATGTCATAGAAGACAGTCTGCATTTGACGGCGTTCCAGTGATTTTGCACCTTCGATATAAACAACATCTTTGGCAAAATCAAGGTAGAAGGCTGACAGGTCAACGTTGATAAAGTTCACCAAGGCCTTATAGATTGTCAAGAATTCAAAGTTTGCATAAGCATCACGAATGGTCTTAACAAGCTGGTTAAATCGAATCGTCATGTACTTATCAACTGAACGAAGTTCATCGTAAGCGACTGCATCTTGAGCTGGGTTAAAGTCAGAAGTATTGGCAATCAAGAAACGAAGAGTGTTACGGATCTTACGGTAAGTTTCAGAGACTTGGCTCAAGATATCCATAGAGATACGCACGTCGTTGCTTGAGTCTACACTTGTTACCCAGAGACGCAAGATTTCCGCACCAAATTGTTTTTCAACATCGCTTGGAGCAATGGTATTTCCAAGAGATTTAGACATCTTCTCACCTTTACCATCAAGGGCAAAACCTTGTGACAAGATTTGTTTGTAAGGTGCTACGCCATGATTGGCAACAGATGTGATAAGTGAAGAATTGAACCAACCACGGTATTGGTCAGAACCTTCTAGGTAAAGGTCTGCTGGGTAAGTCAACTCAGGACGGTTTACCACAACCCCATTCCATGATGAACCTGAGTCAAACCAAACGTCCATGATATCTGTTTCTTTCTTGAACTCGCCATTTGGTGAACCTGGATGGGTGAATCCTTCTGGCAAGAGATCCTTAGCATCACACTCCCACCAGATGATAGAACCGTGTTCCTCAAAGAGTTGAGCCACATGTTCAATAGTCTCAGCTGTCATAATCGCTGTACCGTCTTCAGCGTAGAAGATTGGAAGTGGAACACCCCAAGCACGTTGACGAGAGATAACCCAGTCGCCACGGTCGCGTATCATATTGTAAAGACGGACTTTACCCCATTCTGAGTGGAATTTAACCTTTTCAATTTCATCCAAGATTTCTTGACGGAATTTAGAAACTGAGGCAAACCATTGTGGTACTGCACGCCAGATGATTGGTTTCTTAGTACGCCAGTCAAATGGGTATGAGTGAGAGATTTCTTCTTGGGCAAGAAGGAGGTTACCAAGTTTCTCAATAACAGTTGGAACTACCTTTTCATAGAATTGACCTTCAAACTCAGCACCAGCATTGGCCATCATAATACCACGTTCGTCAACAGTCACTGCGACTTCAAGACCATTAGCAATACCAACATTATAGTCATCCTCACCAAAACCAGGGGCTGTATGGACAATACCCGTACCAGAATCAGTCGTAACGTGGTCACCAAGGATAACCAATTCATCTACAGCTGTATCCCATGGGTGTTTTGTTACGATATGATTCAATTCTTGACCACGGTAGGTCGCGAAGACCTGAACATCAGCCCAGCCAAATTTCTCAGACAAGCTAGTCAACAATTCTGCAGCAACCACAAACTTGCGATCTTCACCAGCAGGTTGAACCAAAACGTAATCAATATCTGCACCAACAGTTAAACCACGAGAAGCTGTGATGGTAAATGGAGTAGTTGTCCAGACAACGATGTAAGTATCTGTATCTAGAACACCTTTGCCATCTTTTACCTTATTTGCATAGTAAAGGGAAGTTGAAACCAAGTCATGGTATTCAATCTCCGCTTCTGCAAGGGCAGACTCAGATGACCAAGACCAGTAAACTGGCTTGGCACCACGGTAGATATAACCTTTATTAGCCATCTCACCAAATACACGGATTTGAGCTGCCTCATAGTCAGGTGTCAAAGTCACATATGGATTTTCCCAGTCACCAGAAACTCCCAAACGTTTAAAGTCTTCACGTTGTTTATCTACTTGAGAAAGAGCGTATTCACGGCAAAGTTTCAAGTACTCAACCAAGTCCATTTCTTTACGTTTGATACCTTGTTTTGCCAAAACTTGCTCGATTGGCAGACCATGAGTATCCCAACCTGGGATAAATGGTGCGTAAAAACCTGACATTGATTTTGAACGAACAATGATATCTTTTGAAATCTTGTTCATAGCATGTCCAACGTGGATATTTCCGTTTGCGTATGGAGGGCCATCATGCAAGGTGAAATGAGGTTTTCCTTGGTTCAATTCTTGACGACGTTGGTAAAGTTTTGCATCTTCCCATTCCTTTTGCCAAACTGGCTCTTTGGTAGGAAGTCCTGCACGCATTGGGAAAGCTGTTTTCCCAAGGTTAAGGGTATCTT
>ERZ773265.1896-NODE-1896-length-10136-cov-3.851304_pt1 | contig 10136 bp, 13 predicted proteins | sample MGYA00580512_ERZ773265 | MGnify/ENA primary metagenome ERZ773265 (study PRJEB29015, sample SAMEA2738169) | human oral metagenome | biome: human oral; feature: human-associated habitat; material: saliva | place: China | collected 2183 ...
CACACGGCATCATCTCCATCTGGCAATAAAGGGAAATAGGTAGTTGTAAAGTTTTATGCCACTAATTTATCATTTAAATTAAGTCGAGTCAACATTAATTTCTAATCTTTTTTTAATTATAACCTTGAGGATTTTCGCCCTGTGTGAAGCTAATAATTAATTGTTGTCATTTAAATATATCCATTTTCAAACTTATCCCTATTTAATAAAATAGCTTTGGATGATAAGCATCATGTTTTCATTAAATTATCTTACCTAAAATCTCACTCTCTAAGGCAATTTGATTTGCTAGCCCTCTTCCCTTTCAATCTGATAAAACAAAAAAACACGCCGTCAACCGGCGTGTTTTCTTAAAGTCTAGGCTTAGCCTAATTTGTTGTAGTATTCAACGACGAGGGCTTCGTCGATTTCAGCGTTGAGTTCGCTACGTTCTGGTAAGCGAGTCAAAGTCCCTTCGAAAGCAGCTGCATCGTAAGAAACGAAGTCTAAACGAGAAACAGTGTTTTCCAAAGCTTCCTTGATGATTGCTAAGTCGCGAGAAGATTCACGCAAACCAATCACTTGACCTGGTGTTACCAAGTAAGAAGGAATGTCCACACGCTTGCCGTCAACAGTCACGTGACCGTGGTTTACTAATTGACGAGCTTGACGACGAGTGGTAGCAAAACCTAAACGGTATACCAAGTTGTCCAAACGAGTTTCCAATAAAGCCATGAAGTTTTCACCGTGTTTACCGGTTTTGATCTTACCAGCTTTGCGGAACAAGGTCGCGAATTGACGCTCGTTCATGCCGTAAGTGTGGCGTAATTTTTGTTTTTCTTGTAATTGCAAACCATACTCAGAGATTTTCTTACGTTGGTTGCCGTGTTGACCTGGTGCGTAGTTGCGACGTGCTAACTCTTTACCAGTTTCAGATAATGAGATGCCTAAGCGGCGAGATAATTTCCAAGATGGACCTGTGTAACGAGACATTCTTGAATTCCTCCAATAAAATAGATTTTTGTTTGGAGTAAAATAATCCTAAAAAACCGAATGCGTGCAGGTGATGTGAGGCGTTCGCTTTTCTGCAGCCGCAGTTACTAACCTACCCCAAGGGGGCAATCAACTGTTGACGCGCTTTCCTTTTTTATGCTGCATTATTTTACACTCTTACGATTATAGCAAATTCTTCTGGCGCTGACAAGTCTTGTCGCGCAAATATTTTAGCATGGCTGCTCCTACTTGAAGTCACAGGACTCTAAGTGGTCATTCACGATTCCGACTGCCTGCATAAAGGCATAAACCGTGGTGGAGCCCACGAACTTGAAGCCCCTCTTCTGCAGGTCTTTACTTAGCTTATCGGACAAGTCTGACTTAGCTGGCACCTGGTCGATTGAAGTCCAGTGATTGATGAGGGGCTTGCCCTGGACAAAGCTCCAAATATAGTTGGAAAAAGAACCAAACTCCTTAGAGACCGCCAGGTAGGCTTGGGCATTGGTCGTGACGGCCTTAATCTTCAGGCGGTTGCGTACCACACCAGGATTGGCTAACAAGGCCTCCCATTTGGCTTCATCATACTCGGCCACCACTTCAGGCACAAAGTCATCATAGGCTTGGCAGAGAGTCTCCATCTTAGACAAAATGGTTAACCAGCTGAGGCCAGCTTGCATGCCTTCAAGGACCAACATCTTAAAGAGATAATGGTCGTCATAAGAGGGTACGCCCCATTCGGTGTCATGATAGTGCGTCTCCAAAGCATGCTTGGTAGCCCAATCACATCGTTTCATTAGCTAACCTCCCCCATACGCTCCAAGAGTTCCATGACCAAGCTAGCAGATTCCTTACCAGCTAAGAGAATAAACTCATCGAAGCTGATATTGGCTTGGTCATCGGCAGAGTCTGAAATGGCCCGAATAACCACACAAGGTGTCTTAAGGACATAGGCCGCTTGAGCGATAGCAGCCGATTCCATTTCACAGGCTAAGGCCTCAGGGAAATTGGCCTTAATTGGAGCCTGTTGACTTGGCCCCGCCACAAAGGCATCACCTGACACAATCAAACCCCGATAGACCTGCTTACCCTTAGCCTGATAGAGTTGGGCTGCTAGGTCTGACAAGGCTGAGTGGGTCTCATAGGCAGCTGGCATGCCGGCCATTTGGCCGATTTGATAGCCAAAGGCCGTCACATCCGCATCATGATGGCGCAGTTGATCCGCTACTACCACATCCCCTACCTTGAGGCCATGGCCTAGAGCGCCGGCGCTCCCGGTGTTGATGACCAGGTCCACGTCAAACAGCTGCTTGAGCAAGGTCACCGTCATAGCGGCATTGACCTTGCCAATCCCGGATTGGACCAAGACCACGTCCTGGCCAGAGAGTTGACCTTGGTAGAAGGTGTAGCCGGCCACAACTTGCTCTGATTCCTGCTGGAGAGCTTGCTTGAGCAGGCGGATTTCTTCTTCCATAGCGCCAATAAGTCCGATTTTCATAGATTAACTCCTTTTTCTGATTAAAATACAAACATGATGACCATGACAATGAGTAGCAAGACAGCTACCAGTATCAGGGCATTATTAAGGAAACGATCCAGTCGCAGGCTGTATGGTCCCTTGACTTTAGGGGGATTGCTAGGAGCCGGTGCGGGCTCTTCGTCATATTCTTCATTTTCATTATAAGCCACATAGGCCTGATGCTCATCATAGTCGTAGCCCTCATCCTGGTAGGTCTCAGTCCCATAAGATGAATCTTCATAAGCTGAATAGTCTTGATAATGGGACGCTTCCGGGATTTCCTCGACTTCATAATAGGCATAGGGATCTTCTTGCCAATTCTTACTAGAGTAGACCTGAGTTTGGCCCAAGTCCTGGTCTTGGTCTTCTAGGCTTGGCCAATCCGCTTGCTTGCTTTCTTGGCTGGCGCCTCCCTTGACATAGTCTTCATATTCCCGTCGGTGCTTGTCCTTGCCGTGGTAGCGGGACATGCGCGTTTCGGTCTCAGACATGCAAGCCACCTCCTCCTAACCAGAGTTGGAGAGCGTAGAGGGTCTTAAGATCAATAATTTGGCCTTGGTCCAGTAGATCTTGGACTTGCCGACGAGTCATTTCAAAGAGTTCAATGCCCTCATCATCATCCTGTGGCAGTGGATTCTCGACTGAGACCAGACCATGGGCATAATAGAGGGTTAACTTCTCGTCTAGGAAGCCTGGTGAGGCATAGAAGTCGCCCAGATTCTGCCAGTGGGCTGCCTGATAGGTCGTTTCTTCTTCTAACTCACGCTTGGCACCTTCTAGGGGCTCGTCCTGATCGCCCTTATCCAGAATCCCAGCTGGAATTTCATAAGTATCAGAGTCAATCGCTGCCCGGTACTGCTTGACTAAGAGGACCTTGTCTTCAGGCGTGACTGCTAGAATGGCCACCGCCGGTTTCTTATGGATAAGCTCGCGCTCGACCACCTGGCCTTGGTCCAATCTTACCTGATTAAGGTAGGTTTGCAGAATGACGCCATCAAAGATTAACTGGGTCGACACCATGCGGGATGATTGATTAAAGCTGACTTCATTGGCTGCAATTTTCATAGAGCAGACCTCCTTTTACTACTTGACTCTAGCATAGCCTCTCCCCTGCCATAAAGCAAGAAAAAGGCCACGGCTTAAGTCTTACTTAAAAATAGGCCTCAAGTCCGATATACAAGTTCAAGTTCTGTGCTACAATAGAGACAGTAAAACAAATAAGGAGGTTTTGAATATGTGGTTACATATGTGGTTACATATGCGGTTACTAGGTCAATTAACGATTGTCAGTCCTTTGATTGTCACTTCTCTTGTACTCCACCTAGCCTATCGAAACTTAGATTTCTCCAGCCGTTTGGCAGCATATAAAAAAAGTATTCAACGTCGTGCCGGTCTTGGCATCGGCCTACTCTTCATCTTGAATTTCCTCTTCAAAGACTTATTTGGCGGAGGCTATGGCTTGGCCTCACGCTTAGTCTGGGCTTTCTTCCTCTATGGACTGGGCCTTCTAATCCTAACCACTGGCTTCCAGCTGATTAATAAGCTCAAACCTGCTGACTGGGTCCGTTACTTCTTCTATATTGGTATTGCCTGCACCATCCTGGCTGTCAATGCCATTGTCTCAGGCCAACACATGGACTTTGAATGGATCATCGGTCTCATCTTCCTAGAGCTATTCGGCTTGGCCTGCGTGACCGGCTTGGTGGTCCTGGCCAAATTTGCCGGGCCTAGCGAGGAAGACCCTTATAAGGCAACCGTCTCTCACTCAAGTAGCAACAAGGTCCAACACTACCGCCAAGCAGGCTTGTCAGATCAAGAAATTCAATTCTTACGCGAACAACTGGCAACTGCCAAGCCTCAAATTCAAAGCATAGAGCAGGAGTTCAACCAAAACGCCAAGCTCCGTACCTTGGAAGTTCGCTACAATACCGTTAAGGTCTGCCAAAACTACTTTAAGGACATCGTCAACCAGCCTAAACGCCTGGTCGAAGCCAGTGACTTCCTCTATAAGTACCTGCCTTCCCTAGAAGACATTCTTAAGAAGTATAATGAAATTAACGGCCACGTTGCCAAGAACAAGCAAACCTACATGATTTTAGAAAAATCAGCGGCCACTATTGAGAAGCTCTGCCAATCCATTAACGATGCCTATGTCAACTTCCACCAGGAAGATCTCAAGGCCATGGAAGATGAACTCTACGTAGCCAACCGCACCCTTAAGAGCCAAGAAGCGCTCCAATCAGATGAAAGTGTTGAAGATCTCATTAACCTTGGAAAGGATGAAGCCTAATGTCACAACGTCCCGATTTATTTGAAGAAATGCAAGCCCAAACACCTAAAACCAGTACGGTAGAAGACTTGCTGGGCAATCCCTTCGACCTAGAAGAGGCGCCTAGCCCTGCCTCCCCTCATAATGACCTAGTGGATGCCGAAATGATGGCTAAGCGGGCCGTCACCACTGAAAAGCTAATCGACCGCTTGCCAGAGCATCGCCAACAACAGGCTTATGATTTGGCTAAGCAGATTGACGAGCAGAATATGAGTGCCGTCATCGCCTACGGCTCCAATGCTCAGAAGAAACTGAGCGAGTTCTCCCATGGCATGCTCAACAAGGTCCAACTCAAGGATACAGGTGAAATTGCTGATGTCCTAACCGACCTCATGCACCAACTGGAATCGTCTAACCCACGTGACTTAACGGCCGCTCCTAATATCTTCCAAAAATTCTTTGGTAAGATTAAGGCTTCCATTGCCGAAACACAAGCCCGCTATCAGAAGATTGGCACTTCCATTGACCGCGTGGCCATCCGCCTAGAACGCGAGAAGAATGAGTTACTCAACGACAACCTCATGTTGGAACAACTCTATCAGAAGAACAAGGACTACTTCGAAGCCCTCAACATCTACATCGCAGCTGGCGAGCTTAAGATGCAGGAGTTGCAAGAAGAGATTATCCCTGCTGCCATCGAAAAAGCCAAGGCTTCCGGTGACCAAATGGATGTCCAAACCGTCAACGACCTCAATCAATTCTTAGACCGCTTGGACAAACGGACCCACGACCTGCGCTTAACCCGCCAAATGACGGTCCAACAAGCGCCACAAATCCGTATGATTCAAAATACCAACCAGGCCCTAGCCGAGAAGATCCAAGTCTCCGTCCACACGGCCATTCCGCTCTGGGAGAACCAGGTCATGATTGCCTTGACCTTACTTCGTCAGCAAAATGCCGCGGTTAGTCAACGCCAAGTCTCCCAAACCACCAACGACTTGCTCAAACGTAATGCCGACATGCTCAAACAATCGGCTATCGATACAGCCCGCGAATCCGAACGAGGTGTTATCGACATCGAAACCTTACAACATACTCAAAACAGCTTGATTGAAACCATCGAACAAACCCTGGAAATCCAACGCGAAGGACGTCGTCAACGTCAAATCGCCGAACAGGAACTCCAGCTTATGGAAGGACAGTTGCGTGATAAGCTCATGGCCATCTCCAACGAACAACAGGCCTACCTAGAAGAATAATTTAGATCCCCCCCCGGACAGGAAGTCAGCTTCCTGTCCTTTTTCTATTCCCTGCCCTCTTGTAAGAAGTTGAAAAGGGTCTTATAATAGAAGTAGAGAGAGAGGAAAGGACTCGCTATATGTTTAATGAATTATTTAATGACAAGCAACAAGCCCTCTATTTATTCGACGCCCAGCGTCAGGCCTTTGCCTTAATTCCGGAGCAAAAGCGCCCCATCTATCTAGCCTGCCATCATCGTAACTTCTTAATTCTGGTTGTCTTCGCCATGATTTCGCTAGCGCCTGCTAGCTCTATCTGGCTGAATTTAGCCATTTGCGCCGGACTCTATGGCCTCATGACCTGGTACTACCTGACCAAGTTGACGCCAAAAGCTGACTGGCAAAGTCTGACGGCTGACCTAGCTGTCTATCCGACCTTCTACAAACGCTTTGATTTATCCAAGCTCAAGGTCAACATCAGCCTATTCGTCTTTGTCTTATTGGCCGTTCTGATTGGGATTAGCCAACGAGTGAGCCAATCCCTGGTCCTAGAGATTCTGCTAGCTCTGGCCATCGCCTATGAAGCCCTGCGTCAGATTCTAATCTTCTTGGCCCTCCGCCAAAATCCCCTGCCCCCAATTTCAAGCAAGCAAGTCAGTCCAAGACTCAAAAGCCAAGTGCTCAAGAAAAAGAAAAAGTAGGTGATTCTCATGTCTGCCCTATTCAGCCTTATTCCCATCTGTCTGCTGATTTTCGCCGGCTATCTCTACTGGTTCCGCGACCACATTGTCACACTCTTAGAATTAAGTTCCCATCGGGAAATCGTCATTCTCAGCGTGGCCTATGCCTGTCTGGCTGTCTTGGGGATTGTCTTAGTAGTGCTCAAGCAATTTGAATGGTTGTTGGGTCTCCTCATCCTAGTCTCCATCCTCAGTGCCGTCTTAAGTTTGGTTCTAACTCGTTTTATGAAATAAGTTGGCTAGATAGCCCACCTAAGTGCTTGACTTGAGGTGGGCTATTTTTGTATTGGTGTCCACTAACAAGACATGATTTGAAGCCCTTTTCAAAGAGTGGTATAATAGTTGCATAGTCAAGTTCCATCTTAAGAAAGCTTGGTACTTGCTAGAGAAAGGAAGATGATTATGAGTCATACATGGCTCCGGAAACTTCTACTATCCGGACTTAGTCTCTGCCTCCTAACAGCTGGTCTCCCAGGGACAGCTCATGCCCAAGAGAGCAATTCACCCCCACCAACTGCCGAAGACAAAAATGTTTTCGGTGAAAAAACAGTGGTCTACGGCAATGAAGATGCCGGCTATCTGCAAATTCCTCTTCGCTTCGTGCCAGTCGAAGGCCAAAGCAAGGACGAACAAGCCTACCGCTTCCGCGATGAAGCCAGCGGCCAAGAAATCGTCTGGGGCATTCGCGATGTTAAGGTTCCAAGCGACGACAAAATTCCTCAAGACTTCAAAGACCTGTCACCCGTCTATTGGATTGGCTTCCTCAATTTGCGCGAGCGGATTGGTGAAGGTGGTAGCAACAATATGGGAGAATTTGCGACCGTCAATAATTTGACCTTCTACCATGTCGCGACTACCCTAGCTGACCGGTCCGAATCTACTTTCTACTATCTCCGCCTTAACAATAAGGAAGATGTCATTCTACTGACCATCACCGGACCTGACCGGGCTGCCTTAGATAAATTAGCCCCTATTATGTTTACCTGGTCTCCAACCAAGTATGAATAGAAAGGAGCCTGACCATGAAACTTAGAAAAAAATTCTGGCGTGGCCTCCTGATTAGCCTGACCTTGGTCTTAATAGGACTGGCTGGCCTGACGCCAAGCAGTGTAGACGCCCAAGATAATAAAACTCCTGCGGCTCCAACCCTCAACATGGACCAAACCCAACGCGTGGGGACGGACACCATGGGCTATGTCACCATTCCGGCTGACTTTAGCCAGACCAAGGACGAGGAAAAATACAAGGAATGGGCCAATGCCGACGGTAGCATTACGGTCATCTTGCGTTCACTGGATCCTCATCAGCCAGTAGCAGATGCCCCTGACAACTCAGACGTCTACCTCTATACCATGGGCTATCTGGGTGAGGAAATGGGCAAGCGCAATGCCGGCTATGTCGCTGTCGACCGAATCAAGGCCGATGATCCTAAGGCAGGTATGACGCTCACGGCGACCATCCTACTTGAAATGGATGGCAAAAAAGTCCCTACCCTGATGAATTACAATGTAACTCCTGCTAGCACAGGCGCCAAATTGCTTTTGATTCGCGTCTACAACTTTAATAACGACAGCATCGATAAGTTACTACCAAGCCTCACTAAAACTTGGTCTGATACCAAGTAAGTCAACGAAAGGAGTTTCCAATGAAACGATCTATCCCTCTATTAGCTTTGGCTAGCTTAGCCTTGGCTGGTCATTTAGCCTTAACTACAGTGGCTCAAGCTACTGAATCAAGTGCTGCAAGTAGCAGCAGCCAAGAATCTGCCAAGGAGTCAAGCAAAGACTCATTTTTCAAAAAATCTAACGAATCCCAAGCTAAATCAGTCCAAGTAGGGCTTCCTAATGCCGGCTACTTCAACCTTCCTGGTAATTTCCAAGAACAAAAAGGCGATACCAAGGATACCACCATTCACTACCTGGACAAAGACAATCAAGAAGAACTCTACATCGATATCCAAGACGTCAAGGAAGGCGACCTGCCTGAAGCATTCAAAAAACTCAAGCCACTGGACTATATGGCCCAAAATGACATGTCCGTCTACGCCTTCAAAGCCCATGGCAAAAAGGTGACGACTGTCCCTGTTAACCTAGGCAAACCTTTGGGTTATGTTTATCAAATTGATGTGACCAAATCAGATGATAGCCGGTCCGTCATCATTGACTTCGCCCATCCTGATGATGCCAACCGTATCGTGCGCTTGACCTTTTTCAGCTCTAATGAAGAATCCCTTAAAAACTTAGTTAAGCACTTAGAAAAATGGCAAGCTAAGCCAGCCAACTAGTAGAAAGGATGAATCATATGACTAAAAAATTATTGAAAAGCTTCCTCTTAAGTTTGGCTTTGGCTACTAGCTTAGCGCCAACTGCTATCTTAGCCGAAGAACAAAGTCAGCAGGACAACACCTCTTCCGTTGAATCCATTTCGAAGCTACGCGAGGAAGCTAAGAAAGAAGTTTACAATGAAGGCAAGTCCCAACGTGTTGGGAGCGATCTAACAGGTTGGGTCAATGTCCCAGAAGATTTTAAAGAGTTCACTAAATACAAGGAGGAAAATGAGGGTAGACTGCTTCAATACGACCGCAATAACGAAGATGTCGTGGTCACCCTTGAGAAACTAGATGCCTATCCGCGCGAAAAAGTGGCCGAATTCATGAAAAAGGCTACTGATCTTGAACTACACGCAAAGGATAAGGTATTCCATGTCAACTCTACCTTGACCCCTTACTTTATTGAGATCACCAAGACTAAGTTACCTTTTGCTGATGAAGCCATCAGGATTCAGGCAAAATACGGGCCAAACGATAATCCGGACTTATCCAGCCAAATCGTCTACTATGTCTTCTCACCAAATGACCAAAAAGATCAATACTATGTGGTATCAGTCGTGTCTTATATCACAGATGACGCCTTCATCAAGAACCAAGTGGAGCCAGTTATCAAGACCTGGTCACCTACTAAATAAGTCCAAAGCGACCGGCAATGCCGGCCGCTTTTTTGTTGGGTAGAGTTTCTGGCTTTTCACGGCTTCTGGCTGAGCTAGTGGGCCATTGGCTCACACCTTTTCCTAGCTTTCACCCCGATTTCCGAACTTTCTAAGGGAGCTAGTGGCCCACTCTTTAAAGTGGACCACTGGCTCCCGGCTTTCCCCCGGTTTGTGGGCCTTTTCTACGGTTTCTGACTGAGCTAGTGGTCCACTCTCCAGAGTGGGCCACTGGCTCCTGGCTTTTTCTCGGTTTTCTGCCCTTTTTCCTGGTTTCTGTCTGAGCTAGTGGTCCACTCTTCAAAGTGGACCACTGGCTCCCGGCTTTTCCCTGGTTTTCCGCCCTTTTCCCCGGTTTCTGACCGAGCTAGTGGTCCACTCTCCAGAGTGGGCCACTGGCTCCTGGCTTTTTCTCGGTT
>ERZ773265.1901-NODE-1901-length-10115-cov-25.156958_pt1 | contig 10115 bp, 7 predicted proteins | sample MGYA00580512_ERZ773265 | MGnify/ENA primary metagenome ERZ773265 (study PRJEB29015, sample SAMEA2738169) | human oral metagenome | biome: human oral; feature: human-associated habitat; material: saliva | place: China | collected 2183 ...
TGAAATCAGCGTAGTAGAGCCCACTCAACCACTGCGTCTTGCTCGACAATCTAAAGACAATTGAGAGGCCAGGACTTTTGTCCCAGCCTCTTTTTTATAACTTCACTCATTTCCATGGTATAATGGGAGGACTATTGATAGAGAGAATCAAAAGGAGACACGAGTGGATCAAAAACATCACTGCCAAGTCCTATGGGCGAAAAATAAATACCTGGTGCTGAGTCATTCCAGCAACATCTATAAGGAGATCCGGGAATACCTCAAGCAAGACCAGGTGGAGGTCAGTCACGTCGAGGGCTTGATCCAGCAAGCGCTGGCCTTGCCGGAAAATCGTGGCCAGGTCTCCAATGCCTTCCAGCATATCTGGGGCTATTTCAAAAAGCAGGCGACTCCTGAGGAAAAGGCAGACTTCATGTTGCTACTTGAAAAGTACCAGCATGGCCAAGCTAGTCAAGAGGATCTCATCAAGGGAATCCAGACGCTCCTTGAGCGCTACCCCAATCGCTACTTGCAAGATTCGACACTACTAGGAGGTCAATAGATGAGACTGTGGCACCAAGATTTAATTAGCAAACTCCCTCGACCCCAGCTTCTCGGCCAACACCGGGAATGTTGCGCCCTTCGAGGCAATGGCTGGGGAAAGAAACACGCGACGGTCAACTATGTCTTTGACTGCTCGCCCTATCGCCTCTATGCCTATCACCGCCTGATCATGGAGGAGATGACCGCTCGTGGCTACAAGGTCAGTCCAGAGTGGTGGGAGCCGACCTATCGAGGCAAGACCTGTCCTGCTTATACAGAGCTGATAGAGGAAGCCTTGAGCACCCCTATCTATCCCGAGCATCAGGACACTTACCTCCAAGAATGCCTGGATAACCTAGCAGAAAAAGGGATTCAATTAGACTAAGAAAAGGCGAACCAAACCAGGTTCGTTTTTTTGCGCTAAATCCCAACAAAATGCTTTGAGAGCGTTAATTTCTTTCCCAAACATGCTATAATAATAGGAGATATCACGGAGGGGACTATGACTGAAGAACTTATAAAGTCTAAACATCGTGTTCAAAAACATGGTGAAGTATTTACGCCAACATGGATGGTTCAGAAAATGTTAGATACTCCTGGTGTAAAAGAGGCATGTGAGAATATTTATTCTACTTTTTTAGAACCTTCAGCTGGGGATGGAAATTTTCTGGAAGCTATTCTAGAGAGAAAACTTTCAGCTGTGACTAAAAATTATGATAAGAGGAATTGGAAAACAAAGTCCCTATTTGCCTTATCTTCAATATATGGTATCGAGTTTCTAGAAGATAACCTTGAAGTAGCCAGATCTCGAATGTTTTTATATTATTTGGATTGGTATGAAGTCTCTTTCGGTGAGAGATTAAGTAGTAAGACTGATATCTATAAATCTGCTCATTACCTAATTAAGAAGAATATTGTAAGAGGAAATACTCTGACAAAGCGTCACCCTGATTCAAATGAACTTATTATATTTAGTGAGTGGAAGCAAGTTAAAGGACACCCTAGTCTTGTTGAAGAAAAGCAATTTGCTTTTGCTGAACTTTTTGGTGAAAATATTGATGGTGAGGAAAGAGTTGTTGAAGGACAATTAAGCCTCTTTGAAGAGTTCGATGAAGATTTGAAAAATGGAAAAACTGAGAAAGTAGCCATTCAAAAGGTGTTTACATTAGGAGAATAAGGAACTATGGCATCAAATTTTGATTTTTTAAAGGTAGACTTAGATACAGCAGAACTTTTTTCAACTGCTAATATGGCGGAAAACAACTACACTCAAAAGGACTATGAGGGTGTGTTGACTAAAGTTCGAAAAGTTGCGGAGAATACAGCAGTTTTATTTGCTGATCGTGCTTTCATTGAGTTACCGTCACATTCTACTTTTCATGATAAATTACAAATCATCAAATATCATATTAATAACAAGGCTATTGTAGATGCATTTTTTGAGATTAAAGGGCATGGAAATAGCTCGGCTCATAAACTAAATCCTAAAGATGCGACACAGGAGAATGCATTAAAATCATTGAAACAAGTTTATATGATTTTAGTTTGGTTTGTTACTGAGTATGTTGATGATCGTATTAAGGTCTCTTTGTATGAAAATTTCTTAGAACCTAAAGCTCAGGAGCGTTATACAACGGCAGAACGTAAGTTTATCTATGTACAGACTGTGAATAATGAAAGTGGGAAATTTGTTGCTTTTAAAGGGGCTCAAAAAATCGGAGAAGGTACAGTAGCCTCAGATGATATTGAAGCAGACTGGACACCTAATAGTGATTTCTTACGTAGTGTTGCACCTAAGCGTATTAAACAATATATGACAACTTCTGGCCTTCCTTTTAAGCTTGGATGGGTTGAATTAGCATATAAAAAATCAACAAAATCGTGGTTTCATGATCATGACGTTCATGAAGTCTTGAGACGTTCAGGTATTGGTCATCCAGAGCACTTAGAAGGAAATGAGTGGTTTGAAACTGATTTAGAGACAGCTAAGGAAGCTATTAAGGCTGTCAAAGATGGACGGTCATTTATCAGTGAAACTCAAGCTGCATACAAAGCCGAAAAAGTTAAAATTACACTTCGTCCTGAACAGGATGCTGCGGTTAAACAAACACAAAAGACTTATAAGAAAAAAGATCGTATGCTTTGGAATGCCAAAATGCGTTTTGGTAAAACCTTAACCTCATTGGAGCTTATTAAACAAGAAGGTTTTCAACGTGTTCTAATCATGACACATAGACCAGTAGTCCGTGATTCATGGTTTGAGGACTACAAAAAAATGGAAATGGCAGAAGCAGGTTATTTGTATGGATCGGTTGATAAAGGGGAGAAACTAACTACCCTAAAATCCGGTGATAATCCATTCATTTATTTCGCATCAATTCAGTATCTACGTTATAATGGCGCTCAAGCCAATCTCCCTTTATTTTCGGATGTGGACTGGGATTTAATCATCATTGATGAAGCACATGAGGGAACACAGACTGAACTTAGCGATACTGTCATGAAATCTTTGGTAAAAGAAGGTCATACTAAGATTCTAGAGTTATCTGGTACACCATTTAACCTTCTTGATCAGTTTGCACCTGAACAAGTCTATACTTGGGACTATGTCATGGAACAACAAGCTAAACTGAAATGGGATTTGGAAAATCCTAAACTTCCTAACCCTTATGAGCAACTTCCAGAGGTACAAATGTATACCTTTGAGATGAAACATAAGGAAAAATTTATTGATGAAAACAAGGCCTTCAATTTCCGTGAATTTTTCAGAGTAGATGATGAGGGTGAATTAGTATATAAAGCTGATGTCCGACGTTTTTTGGATAATATCACTAACCCAGATAATGAAACGAATTATCCATTTTCAACAAGAGAATATCGTGATGAACTTCGTCATACTCTTTGGCTCATGCCTGGTGTTAAAGAAGCTAATGCTTTTGAGAAGCTATTAAAAGAACACCCAGTGTTTGGAATGGACTATAAGATTATTAATGTTGTACGAAACGATAAGAGTGATAATATCTTAGATACTTCAGGGGATGATCTTTCGAAGGTACGTCAAGCGATTACGGATGATCCGTCACAAACAAAAACAATCACTTTGACAGTTCGTCGGTTGACAACAGGGGTAAATGTTCCTGAATGGACAGCAGTGATGTTCCTTTCGAATACTAGCAGCTCTACGAATTACCTACAGGCTGCATTTCGTGCACAAACACCATTCTCTCATGAAAAGCTTGGGATGAAGAAACGTTGTTATATTTTTGATTTTGCTCCAGACCGTGCTTTAACAGTAATGGCTGAGACAGCCCAAATAAACTCTGGTGTTGGGAAGAAAAATACCCATCAGCAAAAACAGGCGATGGCAAATTTGCTTAACTTTCTGCCTATTTTAGGTAAAAGTGATAATGGCATGGAACCATTTAATGTTGACCGGATGTTGACTCAAATCAAAAAGGTTTATGCTGAAAAAGCAGTACGGTCAGGTTTTGAAGATGACAGTCTCTACAATGATAATCTCTTAACACTAACTTCTGATGATGCTGACCGTTTTAATAAACTAAATGCTATCGTTGGTAAAACGCAAAAACAAAAAACGCCTACCAAGGTGACAATTAATAAAAGTCGTCTAACCAATGAAGAGTATGATAAAGCAGAACGTGCTAAGAAAAAACCTCCTCGTGAGCGTAGTCAAGAGGAAAAAGAAGCGATAGAGAAACTCAAAAAGGCTCGTAAACAACAAAAAACGATGATTTCTATCTTACGAGGAGTTTCTATTCGTATTCCAATGATGATCTACGGAATGGATGTCGATTTAAGTAAGGATATTACTATCGAAGACTTTATTAAAGAAGTTGATGACGAATCTTGGAAAGAATTTATGCCTGCTGGATTCACAAAGGGGATGTTCAAAGATATAACCAAGTATTATGACGCAGAGGTCTTTATTGAAGCAGGTCGAATCATTCGTCAACGAGCTAAATCTTTTGATAATCTTGATTTTATCGAACGTGCCGAAGAAATTGCAACCTTATTTGGTAGCTTCAAGAATCCCGATAAAGAAACTGTTTTGACACCCTGGCGGGTGATCAATATGCAAATTGCAAAAGGTATTGGTGGCCTTAATTTCTATGATGATAACTTTGAGTCAATGACTGATGGCGCTAAGCCAAATCTTCATTGGGTAGACACAGATGTTACTGAAAGTGTCTATCATCCAGAGACTAAGATTATTGATATCAATGCTAAGACAGGGCTCTACCCTTTGCATGCTGCTATGAGTCTTTATTATCAATATGTACAAAATAATGATGATAATCGATTTGATGCTGACAGTGTCTATCGTGGAATCTTAGAAAACAACATTTATGCCATTGCAAAAACACCAATGGCCAAGACTATTACAGAAAGAACTTTAACAGGCTATAAGAAATATAAGACCAATGTAGCATATATTGAGAATTTTTCAAGTATATTGAAATCAAATATTGAAGAAGGTAAAAGACAAGTAGAGGAGGCCTTTGAAAAAGTGAAATTTGATGTGGTGATTGGGAATCCTCCGTATCAGGAGGTTACAACTGGTCGGATGATGAAAAAAGGTCAACAACAAAGTGTTAGGAATGTTTTTCATGAATTTCAATTAGTAGCTGATCAAGTAGCTAGAAAATATTCATGCCTAATTTATCCTGGAGGGCGTTGGATCCAGCGTTCAGGGAAAGGGATGGCAGATTTTGGATTAAAACAAATTAATAGTCCATACTTATTAGAAATAATCTATTATCAACAAGCTAGTGAAGTATTTAAAGATGTTGCTATTTCAGATGGAATTTCTATCGTAGTTAAAGATTATCATAAAAAAAATGATGGGTTTAAGTTTAGTTTTATAGAAAATGGTTTGGAAGAACAGGTAAGTCTTTGTGCTCCAGGCGATAAATTACTAGTTTTGAATCCGAAAAATAGTAGAATTGTAGAGAAAATAGAAGCATTTATTGAAAACAACGAACTTCATCTAATTTCAAATAGTGAAGTATTGAATCGTGCTTTATTTAAAATAGAAAGTGATTTTGCGGAACGGAATCCTGATAAAGTTGAGATTTATACTGGGCAGTCATTAGATTACAAGAATCAAATTAAATTATTTACCAATGATAAAGGCGGTAAGACAGGTCGAGCGACATGGTTTGTTGCAGATAGAGATGCTATTAAAGTGAACACGCACTTAATTGATAAGTGGAAGGTTGTGGTATCTAGTGCCAATGCAGGTGGCCAAAAACGTGACAATCAATTAGAGGTTTTAGATAATCACTCTGCTTTTGGACGATCTCGTATCGCTCTTAAAGCGTTTGATACTGAGCAAGAAGCACAAAATTTCTATAAATATATGAAAAGTTATATTATTAGATTTGCTTTTTTGATGACGGACGAATCCCTTAGTTCATTGGGAAAATATGTACCAGATTTAATAGATTATAGCTCAGAGAATAATATAATTGATTTTGAAGATGATAATATTGATAAACAGTTACAGCAATTAATGAAAATCTCAGATTTTGAAATGGAATATATTAAAGAATATGTTGATAATTTTAAAAAGTAAAAGGAGTAGAGGCGAAAATAGTCTATTATTTTTAGATGATGTTACAGTTTGATTAGATAATGAAAGGAAAATAAATGCTACTTTTCTCTACAATTTTAAACATTGATAAGTCATTAACCAAAGATGACTTCTTAAATTTAGTCATTGAATGGAATCAAAAGAGTCCACACGATGATAATGTGATTCCTGATTTAAGTTGGGACGGTTCCTATGACCAAAAGTTTGGTAATGAAAAGGTATCTCTTGAGTTTAAGGAGTACCGTAACGAAGATATTATTGCTGTTAGATATGTAAAAAAATTGGATGATGGCATCCTTTGGAACACAGATTACGTTATGAACTTTAAAGAGTATAAAATGTCAATCATGTTGGATCGAAGTTTCACTGAAGATGCTGTAGGAATTGCTCCTTCATTTTCTACTCCATTTTTTATCAGACTATTGATTGAAAAGGGATATGTGCTTGCTGATGGTGATCTGCCAGTGACCATGAATCCTCATTTTATAAGTAAGAATAACTATCAACTTTTGTTAGATATTGTAAATGATATTCGTTCTTACAATCTTCCTATTGTCTATGTTTCAAAAACACTTTCAAATGACACTCCAGTTGATGTTAGCAAATTGGCTTATGATCTAAAGGGGGTTGCACATGTTCTTGTGCAAGAAGAGCTTGATTCAAATAATATTCTTGAGGATCATAATGAAGATGTTATTGAGGTAGGAGGTTCTATTGGCCTGTATTTCCAATCCGATAGGATAAGTAATAGAACAATTCCTTTTCATAATGGATTTGATTCAGATACAGTTAGGCAAGGGATTGTTAAGGCGATTGTTAATTTTACTAATCAGCAGAGCATTGATCCTTTGTACACATGGGATGGTGTACTAACTTCTTTACTTCGAGATCGTTTTGAAAGTCAAAAATCTAAACGTACAAAAGCTGAGAGAACCAAAGAGGAGACAGAAGAACTTCTAGATAGTTTTAGTAATGATTTTGATGCGTTAACGGAAGAGAATGGTCGTTTGCGTAGTAGTATTTCTGATCTGGAACAAGAGCTAAGCTATTATAAAAATATTTTCAATAATAAAGAGGATAGTGATAGTAGTTTTATATCAAGCGGATCTGAGAAGGAATTCTTTCAAGGTGAGAAAAAGGAATTTGTTTTGTCGGTTTTGAGTGATTCCTTACAGAATATCCAAGATGGAACCCGTAAGAAACACATCATTCAAGATATTATTCAACAGAATGACAGTGAAAGTATTCTCAATCACAAAAGAGACAAGATTAAACGTCTATTGACAAACTATAGTGGATTGAATGGGAAGTTAAAGCAAGATTTGAAACAACTGGGATTCACTGTTACAGAGGATGGAAAACATTATAAACTAACATATTTTGATGATAATCGTTATACTATTACTATGGCTAAGACACCAAGTGATGGTCGAGCTGGCAAAAATAATGTTTCAGAAATCAATAAAAAGTTGTTTTGATGATAAATAAGGTAGAAAGCATATTTATAGTAAATACGATTAAGATGTGATTATGAAATATACTACAACATATAAATTTTGATTATTTTGTTATCACAAGAAAGGTTACTAAGGAGGAGAAAATTTGGACAATACTAAATGGCAGGATGTGATTGTAACTTTAATCTCTACCTCTTTAATTACCTTTATTCTAACACCCATTCGAAAAAAATTTTTTCAATTATTTAAAACTACAAAAATTGAAAATATTCAAATCCGCAATGCAGTAAGTGGAGGAGTAAATAATTCGGATAATTCAGTTATTAGGGATTATTTTGAAGTATCTACTCAATTTTCAACTGATAAGTATTTAAATATCAATCAGATTAAATTAAAAAATGTAGAAGTAATATTTGATTATTTTCATGATGAGTTAAACTTTCAATATGGCTTAAATCTCGACAGACAAATATTTAGTATTTTCGCTATAAATAATGGGAATAAAAGCATTGTAATAGACGGCTTCGTGTTGAAATGTGTTAAAGGATGGTGGCTTGAAAATAGGTACGAAGAGATATCTTCAGAAGAATTACCGTATATAAAAATCAAACCCAGAGAAATTAAACGTGTTGTAATGGTACAAGTTTCTGGAGAGGAAATCCTAAAAAATTTTGATCTTAAAAATGAAAATCAGGCTTTATTGCTTCAACTATTTGATAAAAATAGTAAGAGATTGATTTCTTATCCAGCGCGGTTTGAAACAAAAGAAAGAAGATTTCATACACCACAAATGGGTGGAGGTAGCCCTAATGAAATAAAAGAAACAAATGTATTTATTATTTCGGAGCCCTATCAAAATATGTACACTTTGCAAACTAATAGTCAGATAAGTAAAGAAAATTCAATACTAAGTTTTTTTATCTTGTTCGATCAGACAGCTACTTTAAAATTCGACCTTGAAATTTATCAGAATAATAAGTGGGTGAAGTTTAATAGGAAAGTTCATAGGACACAGTATGTTCGTGTTTATAGACCGAATTATGATTTAAATGCGCTTGATCCAACAGGACTTCATGGAAATGTCTATAGGTTATTAGATGAAAAATCAATAGAAGGCATAGAGTACGAAGAGGTTGAACAGTATTATCCCAATATTCTATATAAAGGAAAATGTAATGAGAAAGACAATGGTTGAAAATATTGATCTGATTACTTTCCATCCAGGTCAATATATTGGAGAGCTAATTGAAGATTATCAGATGACTCAGAAAGAATTTGCGAGAAGTTAGAGTTATCACTAAAGACTGTCAGCAAATTAGTGAATGGTGAGGAGTCGATTAGTAATGATATTGCTAAGAAGTTAGCGAAGTTTACTAATATTTCGATGAAAACTTGGCTTAATTTACAAGCTTCCTTTGATAGGAAAGTGGCAGAATGTGTAGTACTTTGAGATAGATTATTATAGAGAACTATTACTTCGTTTCGTAATGGTCTTGTAGTCACTTTCCTAATTTTTTTCGAATTATAGAAGTAGAGGGACCTTCCCTCTATTTTTTATCGAAAAGGAGTAGGGATGCAAAAGAGACACGCGCATGTATCGCCGACATTGGACATTATGGCCAAGAAGATTTTTAGTTTGCCGGAGGTGACGACGGCGTTTATTCGGGACATTTTAGAGCTGGATGTGGCGGACGCTCAGATTGTGGAGGGAAGCCAGCCCCACAGCATGGCCTATGAGGAGGATGACTTGTTCTCCACTGCGGTGGATGTGAGAGCCAAGCTCCATGATGGAACCGAGGTGATCATCGAGATCCAGATTCGCAAGCAGCAGTATTTCTTAAATCGGTTCCATTACTATTTGGCCAATCAGCTGGTGGAGAATGTGCAAAAACTGCGCCAGCAAGGACAGACACATAAGATGTACGAGCAGATGGAGCCCGTCTATGGGATTGCGATTTTGGAGAAGTCGCTCTTACTGGACGAAGAGGCCGCCATCAATAAATACTGGCTGACCAATAGTCGGTCTGGCAAGCAACTCAAGGCCTATTATAAAAATGGTAAGCATCAAAATCTTCTGCAGGTTGCCTTTTTAGAGCTAGACAAGTATAATAAAGATGAGAACCTGACAGATGCAGGCAGACAGTGGCTGGAGTTTTTTGGGAATCTTCCCTTTACAAAAGCTCCCAGTCAGGCTGTGGCTCATGCAGATTCATTACTAGATTCATCTAGCTGGACCAAGGAGGAGAAGACCATGATAGACGAGCGGATTCGTATTCAAGAAAATTATGATATGACCCTGGAGACGGCGATTGATGAAGCGCGTGAAGAAGGTCTGGAACAAGGTCGTAAACAGTTGGTATGCGAGATGGTCTCACGAGGAATGTCGCCTGATCTTATATCGGAGATGACGGGCTTAACCATTGAAGAAATTGAGACTCTTCTTTCCTGAGTCGTTAATGGAGGCACCGCCTCTTTTCTTTTTTGAAAAAACTTGAAAATTTTCCCATTTTTTCAATCCGCCT
>ERZ773265.1906-NODE-1906-length-10105-cov-3.524080_pt1 | contig 10105 bp, 7 predicted proteins | sample MGYA00580512_ERZ773265 | MGnify/ENA primary metagenome ERZ773265 (study PRJEB29015, sample SAMEA2738169) | human oral metagenome | biome: human oral; feature: human-associated habitat; material: saliva | place: China | collected 2183 ...
GTGAGGCAGCTGGAAGTCAAGCTGGATGGTACCGCACTGCCAAGAACGGCCAAGGCAGTCGGTCAGATGGAAGTCAATCTTAGGACCGTAGAACGCACCGTCGCCCTTGTTGACCACGTACTCAATACCCATAGACTCAAGTGCGTCACGCAGGCCCTGCTCAGCGCGCTCCCAATCCTCATCAGAACCCATGGAATCCTCTGGGCGCGTAGAAAGCTCAACGCGGTATGGGAAGCCAAACTGTGCATAGTAAGCAGTGATGAGGTGAGATGCATCCGTGACCTGCTCAGTAATCTGATCAGGGCGGATAAAGAGGTGTGCATCGTCCTGAGTAAACTCACGGACACGGAACAGACCGTGCAGAGCACCCTTCATCTCGTAACGGTGATCAAGACCAGCCTCAGCCAGCTTCATAGGAAGATCCCTATAAGAACGTGGCTTGGACTTATAAATTAAGCAAGCACCAGGGCAGTTCATAGGCTTAATGGCAAAGTCCTCTTCATCTACCGTGGTGGTGTACATATTCTCTTTGTAGTGGTCCCAGTGACCAGAAGTCTCCCAAAGGGAACGCGAGAGGATCAGTGGAGTCTGAACCTCCTGATAACCAAAGCGAGCCTGCATCTCATGCCAGTAATCGGTCAGAGCGTTGCGCAGAGCCATGCCGTTTGGAAGCCAGAATGGAGAACCTGGACCAAAGTCGGACATCATGAAGAGCTCCATCTCGCGACCAATCTTCCTGTGGTCGCGCTTCTCGGCCTCTTCAATCATCTTGAGATACTGAGCAAGCTCATCTTTGGAACCAAACGCAACACCATAAATTCTGGTGAGCATCTTGTTGTTCTTATCGGCCTTCCAATACGCACCAGAAATGCTGGTCAGCTTAAAAGCCTTAACACCCTTGGTGTAGAGCATGTGAGGGCCAACGCACATGTCAACGTATTCACCCTGCTTGTAGAAGGTGATGTGTGCGTCAGGAGCAAGATCGCCAATGTGCTCAACCTTGTAAGACTCGCCGCGCTCCTTCATGTAGGCAACAGCCTCATCACGAGGAAGCTCAAACGTCTCAATCTTGAGGTTCTCTTTGACAATCTTCTTCATCTCAGCTTCAATAGCTGGGAAATCGTCCTCGTTAACCTTGGTGTCTCCAAGATCAACGTCATAGTAAAAGCCATTTTCGGTTGCTGGACCATAGGCAAACTGTGCGTGTGGATATAGACGCTTCAAAGCCTGAGCAAGCAGGTGAGCTGCATCGTGGCGAATAACCTCAAGCTCTTCAGCTGCATCGTTAATCTCGCCAACATGGCCGTCGTTATATAAAACCTTCATGTAAAACCCCTCAGAGGTAGCTACTCATAGAAACAGGCACGGCGCCTACTCTGCTCACGTGGGAGCTTAGGAGCAGACGCCTACATAGTCTCTGTTGTAAAACACCTGATTGCCATCATAAAGAACAAAACCAAACGTTATTGAATGCGAGTACGGCAGTAAGGGCAAACCTTCCAGTCTGCATTCAGTGGACGATGGCATGTTGGGCAAACGTTTCTAACCTGCGTATTGCAGATTGGGCACACGATAAAATCGCGGTCAATTGGAGCGGAGCACTTAGGGCAGATGCCGTAGTGAGAAAGCTGGTGCTCACGAAGGGCAATATCAAGGTCCTGCTCCTCGCGGTCAATGAGGTAGCTGCTTGGACGCAGAATAACGTATGCAAGCAACCCAACAACAGGAACAACAGAAATGACTGCCCACATCCACCAAGGTTCTGCGCCACGACGCTGAGCATCGCGAATAACGTAGATGATAGAAAGGATATAAAGCATTACGACGCAAATAACCATGAGGTAAATAACCATACGTACCTCAGGTGTAATAATCTGATCAAGAATCTCCTGCATCTGACAGCCCCTTCTGCTGGCTTTTTGTTCTCTCCTAAATCGTACGACAAACCGCCTCAAAAATGAGCGTAATGTCGCAGATAAATTTATTTTACCAAAGCATCACTAAAATGTGCAGCAACCTCGCCAGCAAGTGAAATTGTTCCACATGCTACAAAGCCCTTCTCGCGCAATGCGTCCACTGCTTCGGGAACGCTTCTGTACACAGCTACCACGTTAGCGCCGCAGGCTTTGTACAGCTCAGCAAGCTCATCTGCATCCATGGCGCGCTCGTTATCCGTCTGGGTTACCGCCACCTCAGGGAACTCTTTGGCGAGAAGTTCTGCGATGCCCTTGACATCTTTATCTGCAAACACCGCAGTCAAAAGCATAGGACGGTTGGTAACTTCTGGCTCAATTGAGCGGATAGCAGTTAAGAATGTCTCAATTGACTGGGGGTTGTGAGCCGCGTCGATAAGCACCAAAGGCTTTGGCTGAAGCAGTTGGAACCTACCGGGTGTAGGACACCTGGTTGTGGAGAAAAACGCTTTTTCTGCATCAAGCGGACGACCAAGAAAATCCTCAGCTAAGCAGGTTGCCAAAGCAATGTTTGCTGCCTGGTAGCTTGGTTTAAGTGCAGCAAGATCCTCGTAAGTTGCACGCGGTGTCACAACCGTAAGCTCAAGCGGGAATCCAATGCTCTTAGGCTTTTTGGTAATGAAGAAGTGAGCGTGAGGCAGCTCTGGATGGTCAGTAGCCTTACCAGCAGAAACCTCTCCCTCAACGTCTTCTAGCTTGTCAGCCACAAGAAGAGTTGGGACAACGCCTGCAGAAGCTGCCTGGGACAAGAATACGTCTTGGACACTTTGAGGAGTTGTCGTTCCCACACCAAGCACGCAGGTTCGACCAGGCTTGATGATGGCGGCCTTCTCGCCAGCAATAGCTTCAAGGGTATCGCCTAGGATGCGCGTGTGATCCAGGCCAACGCCCGTGATGGCAACGGAGGTGATGTTTTGAGCGGCGCTTGTTGCGTCCCATCTGCCACCCATGCCACACTCAAGCACACAGACGTCAGTCTCTGCCTCGGCAAAGACCACTAGAGCTGCAACGGTAAGCAGGTCAAACTCGGTGATGTCATAAGGACGCTCGCCCAAGGCGGCTCGCTGAGCGTTGACGCGCTCCCCTGCTACCTGAGCAGCTGAAACGCCGTGAGCAAAAGCAGCCTCAGAGACGGGCGTGCCATTGATCTCCATGCGCTCGGTATAGCTGATGAGCTCAGGAGATGTGTACAGAGCGGTCTTGAGACCCTCTCCCTTGAGCAGGGCTGCCGTATACCTGGAGGTAGACGTTTTGCCGTTAGTGCCTGCAATCTGGACACTCTTAAAGCAAAGATCAGGGTTGCCCAGCTCTTTGAGCATGTCTTCCACGCTCTCCAGCAGGGGCTGAATACCAAACTTCTTTGTATCGTGAAGTACCTTTAAAGACTGCTCGTAGCTCAGCTCAGGCACAGAAAAAGGAACGGAATAGCTCATTGCACAAACCTCTTATAGACCAAGCAGACGCATAGCTTCTGCACGGGTTTTCTCGTTAGTTTTAAAAATGCCACGAACCGCAGACGTGGTGGTCAAAGCACCCGATGCCCTAATACCGCGCATGCTCATGCACGTATGCTCAGCCTCCATAACCACCAAAACGCCCAAGGGATCAAGCTCTTCTACCATAGCGTCTGCAATCTGGCCCGTTAAGCGCTCCTGTACCTGCAAGCGGCGAGAATATCCGCTGACGCAGCGAGCAATCTTGGAAAGGCCGGTAATGCGGCCATTCTGCGGGATATAGCAGACGTGTGCCTTGCCAACAAAAGGCAAAATGTGATGCTCGCAGGTAGATGAGAAAGGAATGTCGCGGACAATAACCATCTCTTTATTGCCCTCTTCATGGAACTGCTTGCGTAGATGAGCTGCAGGGTTTTCCTGCATGCCACCAAAGAGCTCCACGCAAGCACGAGCAACACGGTCTGGTGTATCAAGCAGACCTTCTCGCTCTGGATCCTCACCAATAGCAAGCAAAAACTCCTTGACCGCGGCTTTTACGCGCTCTTGGTCAAGCTCTTTATAGTTATTTTCCGTTGCCATGAGGCAACCTACCTTTCACTCTTATGCAAGCGTTCTTTGAGCTGCGGCAACAACATGGCGAGCAAGAATTGCCGTTGTCACGCTACCTACACCGCCAGGAACAGGAGTATAAGCACTTACCAGAGGAGCTACCTGCTCTGTGTTGACGTCGCCAACAAGCTTTTGAGTTGCTCCATCCCAGTTAATACCCACGTCAATGATGGTCTGACCATCTCTTACGTAGTCAGCCCCAATAAGGTGCGTACGACCTGCGGCCACAACCACAACCTCTGACTGCTTAAGTGTAGCAGCAAGGTCTTTGGTCTTGCTGTGACACACCGTCACTGTAGCGTTTCTTGCACTTAAAAGCGCAGCTACCGGACGACCAATGACGTTTGAGCGACCAACAACTGCAACAGACGCTCCCTCAAGGGGTACTTGGTAAAAATCGAGAAGCGCAAGAACTGCCTCTGCAGTACAAGGTCCCAGAGCACCAGGAGTTCCACAAAGTGTTGCCAGCAGCATGGAATCAGTTGCGCAATCAACATCTTTTTCTGGTGCTAGATGCTGAAGCGCCTCATGCTCGTCAATTCCAGCAGGAAAAGGACGCATGGGCAGACAACCGTGTACCGATGCGTCGGCAGAAACCTGGTCAAACGTAGCATTTACCTGCTCTTGTGTGACGTCTTCTGGAAGCTCAATGGTCTCAACTTCAAAGCCTACCTTCTCTGCACGCGTATAAGCCGCGCGCTCATAGGTTAGGTCATCGCTTTTCTGTCCAATGCGAACAATAACCAGTTTAGGAGTTACGCCTTGAGCGCGAAGTTCCTGAACCTGAGCAGCAAGCTCTTCAGTTATTGCTTTAGCAACAGGGGCGCCACGAAGCTCCTGCGACAGAGTCTCTGAGCTCATGTTATGCCTCCTGTCTCAGCTGTGCGCTCACCGCATCACTTACGGCGTCAGCTCGTGATACATAGGTGTCCAGAAGCTTATCTGCCTCATCAAGCAATGTTTGAGCATAGGCCGTATCATGCATGGAGCGCGTGTTTACAAACAACGTGTGAGAAGCTGCAATCAAAGCACCACGCGCAAGAGCAGCGCCGCAACCTACGTCGGATAAAAGCATACGTGATCCCTTGATAAGCATTTCTTCGAGAAGCTCAATGGACTCGCACACTTTTCTCATAACCTTCAGCGGAGGTTGAGCTGCTTCTTTAAGAGCATCCTCAACAATCTCTACGCGCTTTGGATCATCTTTAGACACACTAAACGCGCTGGAAACCAGCAAAAACTGGCGAGAGTCCTCATCCATAAGCTCCATGAAGTCTTGGCGAAGAGCTCCAGCTCGGGTGATGTATTTTGCAAGATCATCTTCATGCTGAGCATAGGCAGGTTTTCCTTGTGCGTACACACCAGCCATTGAAGCCAAAGACACTGCAAGTGCCCCTACATAAGCGGCAGCACTACCGCCACCAGGAATAGGCTCTTTAGCAGCAAGGTGTTGAGCATAAGAGTCAGCGCTATAGGTTGTAAACGCAACTTCTTCAGGTGAAGAGGGATAAGACATTAGAAAAGACCCACAATTCTTCCATCATCAAGAACATCAATATGCTCTGCAGCAGGAACCTTTGGAAGTCCCGGCATGGTCATAATAGAGCCAGTAAGGCAGACTACAAAGCCAGCACCTGCAGAAACACGAACTTCTCGCACGGTAATCTTAAAGTTTTCTGGAGCACCCAATTTAGTCTGATCGTCAGTAAAAGAGTACTGAGTTTTAGCCATACAAATAGGAAGCTCACCAAAGCCAAGCTCTTCAAGCTGCTGAAGCTGCTTGGCGGCACTTGGAGCAAATTCAACGCCATCGGCGTGGTAAATCTTAGTGGCAATGTCAGTAATCTTCTGCTTCAAAGACTCTTTGACATCGTATGCAAAGGTGAGTTTAGACTCAGTCTGACAGAGGCGCATGACCTCTTCTGCCAAAGCTTGACCACCTTTTCCGCCTTTTGCCCAAACCTCAGACAGTACTACATTTACGCCGCGCTTCTTGCACTCCTCCTCTACCAGAGCAAGCTCTTCAGCGGTATCGGTTGGGAATGCATTGATGGCAACGACTACAGGAAGACCATAGACCGTCTGGATGTTGTCAACGTGGCGAAGCAGATTAGGAATGCCCTCTTTAAGCGCCTCAACGTTTTGCTGGTTAAGGTCTGCTTTGGCAACGCCTCCATTGTACTTAAGTGCACGAACGGTTGCTACCAGAACAACAGCCGATGGAGCAAGGCCAGTAGCTCTGCACTTAATGTCCAAGAACTTCTCGGCACCAAGGTCTGCGCCAAAGCCAGCCTCGGTAACAACGTAATCTGCAAGACGCAGAGCAGTCTTTGTTGCCTCAACCGTATTGCAACCGTGAGCAATGTTGGCAAAAGGTCCACCGTGAACAAGAGCAGGTGTGTGCTCAAGCGTCTGAACCAAGTTAGGCTGAATAGCGTCTTTGAGCAGCGCTGTCATAGCGCCCTCTGCGTGGATATCGCTGACGGTTACAGGCTTGCGGTCATAGGTGTAGGCAATAACCATTCTTCCCAGGCGCTCTTTAAGGTCTTTGATGCCGGAAGCAAGGCAGAATACAGCCATGACCTCGGAGGCAACGGTAATATCAAAGCCGTCTTGTCTTGGCATGCCGTCTGCAATGCCGCCAAGTCCGTCAACAACGTTTCTGAGCTGGCGATCATTCATGTCTACGCAGCGCTTCCACACAACGCGGCGTGGATCAATATTGAGGCTATTACCCTGCTTGATATGGTTATCCAGCATGGCTGCGCAGAGGTTGTTTGCAGCGCCAATAGCGTGGAAGTCACCGGTAAAGTGAAGGTTAATGTCTTCCATAGGAACTACCTGGGCATATCCGCCGCCCGCAGCGCCACCCTTGACACCAAAGACAGGTCCCAAAGAAGGCTCTCTAAGGGCCAACATGGCAGACTGTCCCAAGCTAGTCAAAGCGTCTGCCAGACCAACTGAGGTAGTAGTCTTTCCCTCGCCCGCCGGCGTTGGATTAATAGCAGTAACCAGCACAAGCTTTCCGCGAAGAGGCTTATCTGCCAGAGCACGTGCATCAAGCTTTGCCTTATAGCGACCATAAGGCTCCAGAAGATCCTCTGGAATACCCGCACGCTTTGCCACCTCAAAGATGGGAAGCATCTCGGATGATTGAGCAATCTCGATATCGGATGTAACCTCAGACATGTTGTTCCTAACCTAAAGTGGACTGCATGCACGTACTAAACACAAGATGCGGCTGTTACACCGCATCAAGCTTTACCTATGAGAAGTCGGCAATCTGCTGCTCAAGCTGAGTAACAAGCGTAGTAAGTTCTTCCGCGCGTGCACGTTTCTTCTCGATAACTTCAGGTGCTGCCTTAGCAACAAAGCCCTGGTTAGCAAGGGTACGCTCTACGCCAGAGAGTTCCTTCTTTGCAGACTCAAGGTCTTTCTGAAGACGCTTGGCCTCAGCAGCAAGGTCAACAAGCTCACCAAGAACAACGTACATTTCAAGGCCAGCATCGGTGACAGAAACAGAACCAGCAGGCTTCTGAGGAGCCTCTGCAACCTCAAGTGAGCTTACACGGCCAACATTCTGGATGAATGCTGCCTGCTCCTTCAGCGCCGCAACATCCTGTGCTGGAGCTTTAACCACAACAGCAAGGTCTGTCTTTGGAGACAGCCTATAACGAGCGCGAGAAGAACGAACAGCAGAAACAACAGTCTTAGCAAGCGAGAAGTTATGCTCAGCTGCCTCGTCAACAAAGTTGGCAAGTTTCTGTGGGTCTGGCCACTCAGAGATCATCAAGAACTCTGCATCGTGGCTCAAAAGGCCAGATGCAGGAAGAGCATCCCAAACGCTCTCGGTAACAAATGGCATGGCAGGATGCAGAAGCCTCATGCTGACATCTAGGACAAAGACAAGGTTGCGCTGAACCTGCAGGCGCTGATCAGGAGTTCCATCCAGAAGGCGACCTTTGCAGAGCTCAATGTACCAGTCGCAAACATCATTCCAGAAGAAGGACTGAATGTTGCGAGCATACTCACCAAAGCCATAGGTCTCAAGCTGCTCAGTTGTCTCTGCCACAACTTTAGCAAGGCGCGAGAACATCCATGCATCTTCAGGTGTCTCTGCCTTTGGCATGCCAGCAGTGTAACCGTCAAGATTCATCTGAACAAAGCGGCTTGCATTCCAAATCTTAGTAACAAAAGAACGTGCCTGATCAGTTCTTGGAGACTCAATAAGCTCGCGAGTCTTCTTATCAAGAACAGCATCAAACTTGACGTCCTGGTTGTTAGTGATAAGCGTAAGCAGGTTATAACGCATGGCGTCTGCACCATACTTAGCAATCAAGTCCATAGGATCTACACCGTTGCCCTTTGACTTGGACATACGGCTGCCGTCCTTAGCCAAAATGGTTGCGTAGATATAGACATCGTGGAATGGAATCTCTTTAGTAAAGTAAAGCGAGCTCATAATCATGCGAGCAACCCAAAGAGCAATGATGTCTCGAGCGGTTACCAGGACCTGCGTTGGGTGGTGACCCTCAAGCTGCTCAGGATGGTCTGGCCAACCCTGTGTAGCAAAAGTCCATAGCTGAGAAGAGAACCAGGTGTCCAGAACGTCCTCATCCTGGTGGACATGATGACCGCCACACTTTGGACAGACATCAGTGTCTTCCATAAGAGCATCCTGCCAACCACAATCATCGCAGTAGAACACAGGAATGCGGTGTCCCCACCAAAGCTGCCTGGAGATGTTCCAGTCACGGAGATTCTCCATCCAAGTGAGGTAGGTCTGAGTCCAACGCTCTGGGTGGAAGGTAACCTGACCGTCTTTAACTACCTGTGCTGCAGGCTCTTTGAGCTTATCGACGGCAACAAACCACTGCTCAGAGAGCCATGGCTCAAGCGTAGTGCCGCAGCGGTAGCAATGCATAACAGAGTGATCAAGATCTTCAACGTGATCAAGCAGGCCATGCTCTTCAAACCAAGCAACAATAGCCTCGCGAGCCTGATCTCTATCAAGACCAGAGAACTCACCATAGCCGTCAACAACAACAGCATGCTCATCAAAGATGTTGATCTGCTCAAGATTGTGAGTCTGACCCATAGCAAAGTCATTTGGGTCATGAGCTGGAGTTACCTTAACAAAACCGGTACCAAAGCCTGCGTCAACATGCCAGTCAGAGAAAATTGGAATCTCTCGGTCAACAATGGGCAGAATAACGGTCTTTCCAACAAGATCAGCCTTTTCTGGATCTTGAGGAGAAACAGCTACGCCGGTATCGCCCAGCATAGTCTCTGGACGAGTAGTAGCTACGGTAATGTACTCAACGCCATTAACAGGCTCTTTGAGCGGGTAACGCAGGTACCAAAGATGGCCCTTCTCGTCAGCGTACTCTGCCTCGTCGTCTGAGATAGAAGTCTCACAATGAGGACACCAGTTTACAATGCGCTTACCGCGATAAATGAGCTGGTCATGATACCAGTCAACAAAGACCTTACGTACTGCCTGAGTGTACTCAGGAGACATGGTGAACTTCTCGTCATTAAAATCAATAGAGCAGCCCATGCGCTTAATCTGAGAAACAATGGTTCCGCCGTACTCGCGCGTCCAATCCCAGCAAGCATCCAGGAATTTCTCGCGACCAATTTCAAGACGAGAAATACCCTCTGACTTAAGCTTCTTATCAACCTTAGTCTGAGTTGCAATGCCTGCGTGGTCAGTTCCTAGAATCCAACGAGTTGAATAACCACGCATGCGAGAATAACGAATGTAGGTGTCCTGGATGGTGTCATCCATGGCATGGCCCATGTGAAGGATGCCGGTAACGTTTGGTGGAGGGATAACTACCGTACGGTCTTCAGTTCCCTTACTACGACCATAGCAATCTGCCTTTATCCACTTTTCAATGAGCTCAGGTTCAGCTGCCTGAGGATCATAATTCTTGGGCATTTCTTCCACAGTAATCTTGCCTTTCATATGCTTTTAGCAGTATTCCTATTAACCATTTGAACAGTATAATGCATTAAAACAGATGTGGTTTAGGGGAATATAGTAATGTAATTTTAATATTACAT
>ERZ773265.1907-NODE-1907-length-10100-cov-4.018218_pt1 | contig 10100 bp, 9 predicted proteins | sample MGYA00580512_ERZ773265 | MGnify/ENA primary metagenome ERZ773265 (study PRJEB29015, sample SAMEA2738169) | human oral metagenome | biome: human oral; feature: human-associated habitat; material: saliva | place: China | collected 2183 ...
GCTTTCAACGCCTGATAGATTTCATACTTGGTCTTGTCAGGTTCTTTCAAGCGATACTCTTTGACTTTCTCCTTGCCACCAGCAAAGTATAAACCATATTTGGTGGTCAGTTCCTTGCAAATCTTCTCACTTCTGAATCTGTCGTTACGATCAGAGATAGTCTTACCATTATTATCTATGCGATTGAAAGCAATATGCACATGTGGGTGTTCCTTATCGAAATGGCGACCGATAATGTACTGCGTATCTTTTATTCCCATCTTCTCCATGTATTCACGAGCAATCTGCGCCATCCATTCATTACTGAGCTTGGAAGAATCCTGTACAGAGAAACTTAGGGAGATATGTCCCACAACCTTACCCACTCGCGGATTAAGTTCTGTTTGGTCGATGAAACTTTGGACAATATGGTTGATACTGTCTGTTCTCACTCCGGAACTGTCTATAAGTTCCGTTCCTTTCTTCGGGTCAAGGATGTAATTGATTACACCCTTGAAGCCCAAACCTTTCATTATCTTTGCAATCATCTTCGTATCAGATTTAGGATTTCATCAATCTTGCTAATGATGATTTTATGGAAAGGAGCAATGGTATGAAATCCTTCCGCATTAGCACGATGTGCCAACTGATTGAGATTATTTGCCATTCCACACAGCTTGCGGATGAAGTCTGCTTGCTCTACGGTCAGTCGTTCAATGACATTTCCTTTATCAAGAACTTTCCTTACAAACTCACTCATGGTTACTCCTGCGCTTTTGGCTTTGCCTTTGAGCGTATAGTAATCCTGCGTATTCAGTTTCACCGTGATACGGTATTTCTTCTTTTCGGCTACGCCCTTGGTTGGACGACCACCTTTTTTATATTCTGTTTTTATCATACTTGTTTCTTTTATTTGATTTGATGGAGACCAGCGGGATAATCCTCTGCAACGACTGTCAGGAGGTGGAGCAAGTGGTTTTGGTATGCCCAAAACATAAACTTGCTCCCCGAAAAACAGATTATGCAAAGCAAATCCTACAATCATAGCTTAATCCCTTTGATTTTCTTATTTTCTGCTTTCTCTGAATGCTTGAATTCAGCACATAAATACTCATTTAGGTCTTTATAATTCTGGAAGAAGGAAGAGCAGTCTTGGACAGTAAAACCATCTCTTTTAAGTTGTTCTAAAGTTCGCTTTCCTCCTTCATCATTATCTAAATATGAACAGATGAGCTTGTGCTTTGAAAGAAAAAATCTTGACTTTTTGATATTATTGATAGAGTTAAGTATCAGTGCAGCTTTCTTTTCTTCCTCTGGATTCATCGTAAGCAGACTAAAATAATCCATAAAACCTTCAAACAGATTGATTTGTTCTGAAGGACTGGGAACATACGACACATCGGAAGGAGGCAAACACCCTTTGAAGTATGGATTGCGCAACGCATACCCATAAGAATTGTTTGGAAAGCCTATTGCGTAAAAACTCCTATCACCAATTCTATAATGGATTTCCCTACAATATTTTTTCGCAATGTTCAGATTGATTCCTCTATGTGTGAAATATTCTATGAGATTTGGATGACATAAGTTGGTAGAGCCGATAATCTCTATACGTGATTGGCTTGGAGAAATTGTTTTGCTATTAGCTATGGAGAATTTTGGTAGGTTATTTTGTTTGCCATTAAACAACTCTATAGCTTGTACTAAACTGCAATTATGTAATTTCATAACTAAATCTATAAGACTCCCACCTTCATCAAGTGCAAAGTCATACCATAGATTTTGATTATAATCAACTTTGAAACTTGGAGTATGTTCATTTCGGAATGGACTTTTATACATTCCGTAATAGCCATAATTTTTTATAGGGTATATAGACATACTACCTAAGTAATCTTTAATTGATATTGCTTTAATTTCATTTATTGTCATACTTGTAACTTTTAAACCTATTACTTACTACAATGTTATTGTTTTGTAAGTCATTGACAATGAAAGAAAAATATGTAGTACTAACTATCTTTGTAGTAATCATTGCATCTGTATATGCCAGGTTGGTAGTAATGAGGTAGTAATACCTTATATCATTATTTACTACGGTCTAACCTTTTTTCTTTCAATGCTTTATCTCTCTTTGTAGTAAAGTAGTATTAATAATTAGTATTGTAACTTTGAATAAAGGGATTGGGAACAATCTTGCGTATATGGTAGACATACATTGGATTGCCACCTATCCTTTTGGATTTCCGCAAGAAGCCAGCCTTTTTCAAGGCTTCTCCCATTCTCCTTTCACTTAGGTTAAGCGTTGTATATCCACGCAAATAGTTTAGGATTTCAGAAGTGGTCATATAATTCTCTTCGGTTGCTGCTGGCTTTTCCATGCCTTTAAGAAGCATTTCATACTCAACAGTCTGCACTTGAAACCCTTCGCTCTCTTGATGCAGTTCGGCTATTTCCTCTTCATTGAACCAATAATGATAGTCAACTCTCCACAATTCAACTGCCTCGGAGTACACCTTGTTGATATTAATCCCTTTAGCTGCGTCAATATCAATATGTTCAACTTCAAAAGGTAGAAAGCGACGACTGCCTGTCGGATCTGTTAGAAAATCATTACCATTAACAGATGCCATAAAGCTTGCTAAGTGAGGATATTCTTCGATGTAAGTGTCGTATGGTCTACGATATTTTACTCTTGGTGTCGTTATCAGATTCTTCAATTCATTTTCATCTCTCTTATTGAGTGCCTTTAGCTGGTCGTCAATATTGATAAAAAGGTATTCCGCAATCAGTGTTTGTACATCTTTTCCTTGTGGATCTATTTTTCCAGTGAAAAGATAACTCTTCAGTTCTTCTGGACAGAGTAAATCAAGGAAAGTTGTTTTGAATTTTCCTTGTTCACCTGTAAGAACTAAACATGTATGATTACGACACTGTAAATCATCCATAGCATTGGCTACGACAGCAACCAACCATTTTACAAAGTAGTGTTTCCATTTATCAGGATTTCTCACCACAACACAATTTGCCAACCTTATGATTTCAGATTCATCTTCACCTTTAGGCTTTGGAAGATTCAACAAATACTCACGAATCGGGTTAACTTTATTGCAAAAGTCGCTCTCCAATATTGCTCGAATATTATCTGCTGGAGTATATATTCCCAAAGTCCCATCTACCAGCCGACGCATAGAATTAATATCATATTTAGTAAGAGGACGAAATGAAGTATTAGAATCTTGTTCTCGAAACTCTGTTCTACTTTTAACTGTATTAAAACGAAAAGCATAATGCTCTTTCAAGAATTGTTCTATGCGTTCATTCTTAGATTGCTTGGCTCGCCCTTCAGTTCTTTCCTTTTCCATAATGCATATAGTTATAAAAGGGAAGAATCAGAATGTTTCTCAGAGATAAAAGCTTTTGCCTCCTCGTTGATTTCGGCAACAGTCTTTTTCTTACCTCCTTCAATCCATGCCAACAACTCATCTTCAAAAAAATAGAGATGCTTACCATTCTTATAACAAGGTAGTAAACGTTTTCGTACTAAGGTGTAAACCGTGGGTTTGGCTTTCCCTATAAGTTTACACGCATCATCTATTCCAATAGGAATACGTTTGGGAGGGACAACAGGTGTTTGTCCTTTACATACTAAATTCTTGATTTCAGCAACTTCGCTGACTAAGTGAGCAACTGCCTTTGGCAAGTTCTCAAAAGTGATTTCATTTTGTACCATAATACTTGTTATTGATTTTTACGGTGCAAATGAAAAAAGTGTTTCCTCTGTGTCCTAAGACACTGAAGAAACACTATAAAAACACAATAGGTTTGTGTGTTATTCTGTTATTTGGTGGTCTGAAAGGCTTTGTACAATAGGTATAGTGCCTTTCTTCTCATCATCACGGAGATGGCTTTTTATGCTTCCAACTTCCACATCTTTGAATGTGATGGCAAAAACCTGTTTGAGGAACTGCGAAATTTCATCTTGTTTGCCAACTCTAAAATGGTTCCATATATTCCAACCAAAATGAAACAGGTCTAAGGCAACTAAACCTTTGATATTAATTGGTTCTACGTGTAATAAGGGAAGCTTAGCGGAGTACAATTCTATATATTCACAAAGCTTGAGCAAATCTTTATCTGAAACATAAGGTGCAAATTGCTGTTGAGTATATTTAATAGCTATAGCACGTTTATCTTGTACTTTCTGATCCATTAACTTTTGTTGCTGTTGCCGAATTGAGTCAAAGTCCATTGATTGTTGCTGTTGTGCGGAAGATGGACTGCCAACACTGTCTACTACTTGTCCAGCCTCAGCGTCGGATGCTTTATCATTTGTTTTATCTTCTTGTTTCTTTGGAAAGAAAAACTTGACTAATGCTGTAAATAGTCCCTCTACCAAAATAGACAATATAGAATAAACGATGATTCCTATGGCAACAACACTCCAAAAGACTATTTGTGCAGTAAATTCATCAACCCCTAAACGTAAGGCAACCACTCTTGCAAACAACGCAATGATGACACAAACAACAAGAACGGACAGATATACTACAATATGTTCAAAATATTTGGTATTCATATTATGTTGTCGAATTAAGTTTTATCATTTTCAATATCTATTTGAATAGCATTGGCTGCTTTATTTTTCTTTTCATCGACAACCTTTGCATATACTTGAGTTGTTTTGACATTTGTATGCCCAAGCATCTTGCTTACAGTATAGATGTCTGTTCCGTTTGCAAGTTGAAGGGTAGCAAATGTGTGCCTAAAACAATGAAAGCTGAGGTGCTTCTGAATACCAGCTTTCTCAATCCATGCCCTTAATGGGCGAGAAATCCAAGAAGGATTTGGTAATCCTTCAAAAACAAGTTGTTCTGGTTGTCTTGGTCCTCCACAAAGTTTAAAAGCCTGCTCTGAGATGGGCATATACTCCACCCCCTTTTGTCTTTTTCTGAGTAAAGAGAAGTTTAGCTTGGTTACCTTCTATGGCAATTTCTTTCCATTTTAGCTTTTGAATATCGCAATGTCTTAATCCTGTCAGAGCTGAAAATAGTGCTGCACGTTTAAGTACATCACGTTCACAAGGGGTATTAGCTAACTTGTTAAGTTCATCAAGAGTTAAGTATTCCCTTCGGGATTCTTGTTCCTGTATACCTTTGATTTTTGCAGATAAATCTATGGTCAAATATCCGTCTATGAATGCTTGTTTGAGTGCAGCCTTAAAAATAGAAAAATATGTGGAAGCTGTGTTTCGTGATATTGTCCCTTTTTTACTTCCACCACAAGGAGCAGATAACAAGAAAAACTTGAAATCTTCTGCCAATCTATTATCTATCTGTGAAAAGAGTAGCGTGTCTCCAGCAAACATTTTCAATAAAGCATGTACTCGCTCCCAGTTTGTTTGAATTGAAAGGGAACTATTACTGTGTCGCTTGTCTGCCACTTTATCAAAGTACTTGATGAAATTTTGTTGCAATCGTTCTTTCTGTTCTGCTTGTGCTGTTTCTGTGTCACTATACAAGCTTGCATTATCATATTCACGCTGCCGTAGTTTTCTAACACTATCTGCATAAATACAGGCCTCTTGGTCTATCTCACTTTTGCACAAGATAATTCCGTTCAAATCCCGTTTAGGTTTGAATGTTCGAGTCGCTTCGGTAGTACGAGCAGTTCTGCTTTTATCCCAAATAGGAGTAGTGATTGTTCTGTTTAAATACTCACGCACTCTTTGTGGAGAATCTTTTCCAGCTACTTTCACAGGATAGCTTTCTATATACAGGTACCATTCTTTTCGATAGGCACTCTTTCGCAATCGTACTGTTGCCTTTGTATTATCAAGTTCCTTTCTCATTGTATGTCGTGGGTTAGTGTTTATACAAATTGTCTATCTCTGATTTTGGCGCATAGACGTAATTACCAATCTGCCTTGTTGGAATAGAATATTTGCGAATATGCAGATATACAGTACTATCATGGATACCAAACTTCTTGGCTATTTCTCCAATCGTATAACAATCTTCAGGCTCAAGCCGATAAGTCTTTACTTCTGATTGTTTTTCTTTTCTTCTTTCATCGTAAGGACGTAGATTAAAACGTTCTTGTAAATCAGCTTTGCAAATACGTATCATCCTTAGTCCGAGATTATAATAACGGACTTGTTTATTCCTGATTAAGCGATAAAGGGAATCTCGTCCAATATCAAATAATGCAGTTGCATCAGCTATTGAGAGATATGGTTGGTTCTTCGGAACTCTCGCAGCCTTTTCTCTTTTCAATGCATCCAACTGTTCTTCCTTTTTCCTTTGCTTATATGCTGCTTGAGAACAGTTCTTAGAGCAGTATTTGGAGGTTAGCGTCTTTGCAATAAAAGATTTACCACAAATTTCGCATTTCCGCTCTATTTGAAATTTTGCACTCGCCATACTATTTGTATCTATTTGATTATCAATTTATCTTTTAAATTAAGTCGCACTTTATCTCCCATTAAGTCGCGGCACAAATATGGTACAAATATAAGCACAAAAACGATTAAAAACGATAGGCTTTAATTATTATTAAGAAATAAAAATCCCAGCAACTTATTATGTTACTGGGATTTACTTATTTTTGATTAGCGTTTGTTAGCTCTTTTACTTCACTTCCTCGAAGTCTGCATCTTGGATGTCATCAGCACCATTGCTGCCGTTATCTTGTGCTTGTTGACCACCTTGAGCACCTTGTGCATCAGCACCGGGCTGTGCACCACCTTGATACATCTGTGCACTGGCAGCCTGAACTGCGGTGTTTAGTGCATTGGTTGCATTGTCGATGGCTGCAACATCGCCTGCCTTATGTGCATCTTTCAGTTGCTGGAGAGCAGTCTCGATAGGCGCTTTCTTGTCTGCAGGAATCTTGTCTGCATTGTCTTTCAAGAAGTTTTCGGTGGTGAAAATCATTGAGTCAGCTTGATTCAGCTTGTCAATCTTCTCACGTTCTGCCTTGTCTGCTGCTGCATTCTGTTCTGCTTCAGCCTTCATTTTGTCGATTTCCTCTTGGCTAAGACCACTTGAAGCTTCGATTCTAATCTTTTGTTCCTTGCCCGTAGCCTTATCTTTTGCGCTTACGTTTAGAATACCGTTAGCGTCGATATCGAAGGTAACTTCAATCTGAGGAACGCCACGACGTGCTGGTGCTATACCCTCAAGGTTGAACTGGCCGATGCTCTTGTTCTGTGAAGCCATAGGACGTTCGCCTTGCAATACATGGATTGTAACGGCTGTTTGGTTATCTGCTGCAGTAGAGAATGTTTCACTCTTCTTGCAAGGGATAGTTGTATTTGCCTCAATCAACTTGGTCATTACGCCACCCATTGTCTCAATACCCAAGGTCAATGGAGTTACATCGAGCAATACAATGTTTCCAACACCGCTCTCCTTATTAAGGATTGCACCCTGGATTGCGGCTCCAACAGCTACTACTTCATCAGGATTTACACCCTTAGAAGGCTCTTTTCCAAAGTAGTTTTTAACCAAAGTCTGCACTGCAGGAATACGGCTTGAGCCACCAACGAGAATCACTTCGTCGATATCTGAGGTTTGTAAGTTAGCGTCACGAACGGCATTCTGGCATGGAACTAAACATGCTTGGATGAGGTCATGAGCTAATTTTTCAAACTGAGCACGGGTCAAAGTCTTTACCAAATGCTTTGGAACACCACCCTCAGCAGAGATATATGGCAAGTTGATTTCTGTTGAAGTAGAACTTGAAAGCTCAATCTTTGCTTTCTCAGCTGCCTCTTTCAAGCGCTGCATTGCCATTGGATCTTTCGTCAAGTCGATGCCTTCTTCTGCTTTGAAATCATCTGCAAGCCATTTGATAATAACTTGGTCGAAGTCGTCACCACCAAGGTGTGTGTCACCATTTGTAGACAAAACTTCAAACACTCCGCCACCAAACTCAAGGATAGAGATATCAAATGTACCACCACCAAGGTCGAAAACGGCAATCTTCATGTCTTTGTTTGCCTTGTCAACTCCATAAGCTAACGCTGCAGCGGTAGGCTCATTAACGATACGTTGAACCTTTAAGCCTGCAATCTCTCCAGCCTCTTTAGTTGCTTGACGCTGTGAATCTGAGAAGTAAGCAGGTACAGTTATGACTGCTTCTGAAACCTCTTGTCCAAGGTAATCTTCTGCGGTTTTCTTCATCTTTTGAAGTATCATAGCAGATATTTCCTGTGGAGTATATTTGCGACCTTCTATTTCTACGCGTGGATATCCATTGTCGTTAACCACTGTATAAGGCATTGCTTCTGCCTCTTTACGGCTTTGTTCATAGGTCTCTCCCATGAAACGTTTAATTGAATAGACGGTGTTCTTCGGGTTAGTAATAGCCTGTCGTTTTGCAGGATCACCCACTTTACGCTCACCATCCTTTAAGAAACCAACAACAGAAGGAGTTGTTCTCTTACCTTCGCTGTTAGCAATTACAACTGGTTCGTTACCTTCAAATACAGCAACACAGCTGTTAGTAGTACCTAAGTCGATTCCAATAATCTTTCCCATAATTGTATATATATTATTATTTTTTATTCGTTTAATTGACTCTTCGGAACTTTTCCAAAGACAATCCATAACTAACAAACCACGTGCCAAGGTCGACACGTGGTTTGATTGTGACAAAATCGAGTGACAATATGTCATATTTTATCACCAAAAGTCTATTGCATTTCGATGCTTATCTTGTCTTTTTGTTGTGTATTCTGTATTTTCTTATAACTTAAACACATGTCAAAAATGACACAAACTAATGTCACAACAGGAAGTAATATCCATAAAACTGAAAGCTCAAATATCATTACTAACCATGTGGAAAGGGCTGCTATAATTGCAAATTCGATAATACCCCACACCCAAGCTGCCGTGAAACTACTGCGTGCAATGACTTGTTTGGTGGTGAGAAAAACGATAAGCCAGAGCCCCATCCACAACTTCATGCCAATCTTTGGACCAATGATGACATCCCAATTGATGTTCAGTTGAAGGGCATGAAAAAGCAAAAGCCAAAGCGAAGTCAACGCCGTGAGACTGAAAAATACGAGTAGGTTTATTATAAAAAGGTGTGTAGTCTGAGCCAACAATCTTTCCTTTGCCGTGAAAGGTGGCTGAGAAACTTCTGTGCTTAGCTTTGATTTTTCGGTAAATCTCGAATCACCTATGGTTAAAAAACAGATGGATAAGGTTAAGAGCTGCACAATAACAGGCTCTGAAAACAAGGTCGAAATGCCGAGAATGCAAAGCGAAAGCATGGTGACTGCTATAGCCAAACTCTTTAATTTAAGCTTGTTACAGTCGCTTAATGCGATTAAATAGCGTTTGAAATCAAAGTTTTTCATCATTTTTTTTATGAATTATATTTGGGTTGAAAAAGTTAATCATGAGCACATCTGTATGCAATAGGTTTGCGTTTATTTTGTCTGCCGCATCTGTTTTATGGGGTATAGCGCGCAAAACTACGTGATTTAAGAGACAATTCTACGTATATTTTCATGCCATTTTGTTACACAATGCAATGCAAACTCATGGATAGAAAATGATGACACGCCTTGATTAGTTTAGCCTTCTTTATCAGATGAGCCACATTATAGGCTACAAATATAGTGTGAAATATCGTGTTTTGCAAATATAATATCCATAAAATGCAAATGATTTCAAGGGCGTCTGCACCATCATTTGGTAAGTTCGAAGAAACAACGGCATAATATTCATGGTTATGTCTTACCTATTTCATTACGTAATCTGCATCAAATGGTGCTGTTATTTGCGTCATTTCATCGTGTCATCTGCGTCATTTCACGCTGTGAAATAAGCCTAATGACAAGACAATTTTTAGCAAATTGCACGATGATGTGTATCCTTCCATGTCACGAGTTAATGATAACTTATGGGGAAAAGCACAACACCAATGGCTTTATTTCTATAGTATAGATACTAACTTCATGTTTATTGAGATTGCAACGCTGTAAGCGTTGTACATTTTATAGCCCAGGGTTGACAAGCGAAAGCGAAGTCTACCCTGGGTTATTTGCCGTTAGTGGCAACAACGCTGTAGGCGTTGTACCTCTTATTTATAGGTGTTTTATG
>ERZ773265.1908-NODE-1908-length-10095-cov-64.411355_pt1 | contig 10095 bp, 17 predicted proteins | sample MGYA00580512_ERZ773265 | MGnify/ENA primary metagenome ERZ773265 (study PRJEB29015, sample SAMEA2738169) | human oral metagenome | biome: human oral; feature: human-associated habitat; material: saliva | place: China | collected 2183 ...
CAGCAGATAAGGAATTGGTGGCACGTTATAAGGAAACTAGAAGAAGTCACCCTCTGGCAGCAGATGGTCGTATCTTGGACGGAATCAAGTTGGAACGCGAACTCTTGGCACCTTTGAAAAATATGAGTCAAAACGTAGTAGACACAACAGAATTGACTCCCCGTGAACTCCGTAAGACCATTGCAGAGCAGTTTTCAGATCAAGAACAGGCTCAATCTTTCCGTATTGAGGTTATGTCTTTTGGGTTTAAATACGGAATTCCAATTGATGCTGATTTGGTATTTGATGTTCGCTTCTTGCCAAACCCTTACTACCTTCCTGAACTCCGTAATCAGACGGGTGAGGATCAGGCGGTTTATGACTATGTGATGAATCATGAGGAATCTGAAGATTTCTACCGTCATTTGTTAGCCCTGATTGAACCGATTCTCCCTGGCTATAAAAAAGAAGGAAAATCTGTTTTAACCATTGCAGTGGGTTGTACAGGTGGGCAACACCGAAGCGTTGCCTTCGCCAAGCGATTAGCCAATGATTTGGCGAGAAATTGGCCTGTAAACGAAAGCCATCGTGATAAGGACCGAAGAAAGGAAACGGTAAACCGTTCATGAGAAAACCAAAAATTACGGTGATTGGTGGTGGAACCGGGATCCCTGTTATTTTAAAGAGTTTACGGGAAAAGGATGTCGAAATTGCAGCCATTGTAACCGTTGCTGATGATGGAGGTTCTTCAGGAGAGCTTCGTAAAAACATTCAACAGTTGACTCCTCCTGGGGATCTTCGCAATGTTCTTGTGGCTATGTCAGATATGCCAAAATTCTATGAAAAGGTCTTTCAATACCGTTTTTCTGAGGATGCTGGTTCATTTGCAGGTCATCCGCTAGGAAACATTATCATTGCAGGTTTATCTGAAATGCAGGGTTCGACTTATAATGCCATGCAATTGCTGAGTAAATTTTTCCATACCACAGGTAAGATTTTTCCATCAAGTGACCACCCTTTGACACTCCATGCCGTCTTTAAAGATGGAACAGAAGTTGCTGGGGAAAGTCACATTGCAGACCATCCAGGCATGATTGACCATGTCTATGTTACCAATACTCTGGATGATGAAAAACCACAGGCAAGTCGCAGAGTAGTCAATACCATTCTCGAGAGTGATATGATTGTTTTGGGACCAGGTTCTCTCTTTACATCGATTTTGCCCAATATTGTCATTGAGGAGATTGGACAGGCACTTCTTGAGACCAAGGCAGAAATTGCCTATGTCTGCAACATCATGACCCAGCGTGGAGAGACAGAACATTTCTCAGATAGTGATCACGTAGAAGTCTTACATCGTCATTTGGGCCGTCCATTTATCGATACCGTTCTTGTTAATATTGAAAAGGTTCCGAGAGATTATATGGATACCAACCGTTTTGATGAATATTTGGTGCAGGTTGAGCATGATTTTGAAGGTTTGCGCAAACAAGTACCTCGTGTCATTTCATCCAATTTCTTACGTTTGGAAAATGGGGGTGCCTTCCACGATGGTGATTTAATTGTGGACGAGTTGATGCGAATTATACAGGTGAGAAAATGAGTTTCACAGTAGCAGTAAAAGAAGAAATCCTAGGTCAGCACCATCTGAGTCGCTATGAGTTATCTGCAATTATCAAGATGTCTGGTAGTGTAGGTTTATCTAGCTCTGGTTTGACATTATCCGTTGTTACAGAGAGTGCCAAGCTTGCCCGCCATCTCTATGAATCGTTCTTGCACTTTTATGGGATCAAGTCGGAGATTCGTCACCATCAGAGAAGCAATCTTCGTAAAAATCGGGTCTATACTGTGTTTACAGATGAACAAGTCCAAGAACTTTTAGCGGATTTGCGTTTGGCTGATTCTTTCTTTGGTCTGGAGACGGGAATTGATCCGGATATTTTAGAAGATGAGGAAGCAGGTCGTGCCTATCTCTGTGGGGCATTTTTAGCAAATGGGAGCATTAGAGATCCCGAGTCAGGCAAATATCAGTTGGAAATTAGTTCGGTTTATGTAGACCACGCCCAAGGGATTGCTTCGCTTTTGCAGCAGTTCTTGTTAGATGCTAAGGTTATCGAACGAAAAAAGGGAGCAGTAACCTATCTCCAAAGAGCAGAAGATATAATGGATTTCCTGATTTTGGTGGGAGCCATGCAGGCGCGTGATACTTTTGAAGGGGTCAAGATTCTCCGAGAAACTCGAAATGATCTCAATCGTGCTAATAATGCAGAGACAGCTAATATTGCACGTACGGTTTCTGCGAGCATGAAAACCATCAATAATATCAGTAAAATCAAAGATAGAATTGGCTTGGATAATCTTCCAGCAGATTTGCAAGAAGTAGCACATTTGCGTATCCAACATCCGGACTATTCTATCCAGCAATTGGCAGACAGTTTGACAAATCCACTCACTAAAAGTGGTGTCAATCATCGACTGAGAAAGATCAACAAAATTGCAGATGAATTATAACAATATAAAACAACCCCTTGAAAACATTGATAATTCAAGGGGTTTGTTTTTATTTTGATTTTAAAAGGGGCAGACAAGGGGCAAAATTAAAAAATACTATCTAATTTATCTACCAACTTATCCTCCATGTCTTGTGTTGTATGAGAATAAATTTCGAGTGTCATTTTGGCATTTGAGTGACCAACTCTGTCCATAATCGATTTGATAGGAAGTCCAGATTCTGCTAAAAACGAAATATGAGAGTGTCTGAAAATATGGCTGGTTAAATTTTTGTCTATTCCAGCTTCTTTACCATATTTTTTTAATATCTGTATAAAGCAAGATATTGTTGTAGGTTGATTCCATTTTTCAAAACAGAAAATATAATCATCGCTCGTCAATGGCTTGAAACGTTCGCTGAGACGTGCTATTTGTCTTTGAATTGCTTCCATGACAGTCTTAGAAGCTTTGATTGTCCGTATTGAGTTTGTTGTTTTTGGTAGCGTCTTGATTTTATTTACAGAATCAAAATTGCCAGTTATCTCGATTTTATTATTTTGGAAATCAATATTCTTTAGCTGCAAGGCAGATAACTCTCCATACCTCATACCAGTCAAAGCAAGAACAATCACCATATCTGCATATTTCTGGTGATATTCTCGACTGTTTAGAGCTTTCACTAGAGCTTTTATTTCATCCATGGTAAGGAAGTTATTACGCTTTTTTTCTAGATCTTCTAAAGTTTTCGGTTTTTGAGGAATTGTAGTATAGTCTACTTCATTATTCTCAATGTAGGAGTATTGAACGGCATACTTGAAGATACCTCTGAGTCGGTGTCTAATTTTTTTAGCAGCTATATGCCCATTGGTTTTGATCACTTTATCAATGGCTTCTTGGAGAAAGCGTCTGTCTAGGTTTGCCAATAAAGTGTCAGATGGTATGACTTCCTTCATTTTCTTGTCAATTGACTTACAATTGTGTTTCGTTGATTCTTTGACTGTTTGCTCCCAGGATTTATAGAAAAGTTTATAAATCTCTTCGAAGGTAACACTCTCTACTTGTTTCTTTTTTAGCTTTTCTTTTATCTTTTCTTGCAGAAGTATCGCTGCTTGATTTCGTGCCTGGGGAGTTTTCTTTTCCATCGTGACTGATACTTTTTTTAATTTCTCAGTGTACGGGTCCTTGTAACGCTCAAAAAATTTATATTTTCCGTTCGGTAATTCTTCCATCCACATTTGCTTTTCACCTCATTTCTTGGTAAAATAGACATAGAAAAGAGGGCTTTTTAATGCCTATCTTTCTATACATCCTGCCCCACGCTCAGAGTCGCCAAACTTTCAGAGCGTGGGGCTTTTTTTATTTTTTGGATTTAAAGACACATCCACAGTTACGACAGTGCCAGTTGTGTTTCCCTTTTTTACCCACAAATCCAAGTAGAACGAGTGGCCAAGCGATAAGCCAACCGATACATCCTATAAAGCCGTTGAAAGTTTTACGCTCCTGCATCATATACTCAATTTCTTCACTTCCACATTTGGGACAACGTTTTACATATTTAGCCATTATTTTATATTCCTTTCTTAATTGTGCTATTTTTTTAAACCTTATAAATATCTACGACCTCTCCGATTGTACGGATGTCATCATTTTCTGACAAGTGGATTTCCTCGTACCCACTATTTAGACTTTGAAGATACCAAGAACCGTCATAATCTCTTTTTAGCTTCTTGACGAAGTTCTTTCCATTGATTTGAAAGATACCGATTGAGTTGATATCTACTTGACTGGTAACCTTGATAAACAATAAGTCGTTATCTTCGATGAGTGGTTCCATGCTGTCGCCTGCCACTTTAGCGATGGTGTCATAGCTTTCTGGCACATCCTCAGCTCTGAGTCTGACTTCCATGTGAAGATTATCTTCCTGAAATGTACCGTGTCCTGCAGCAACCAATCCCTCAACATAGTCTATAATGTAGTCATCGTCTTTGTACTTCTCTAGAACTGTTGATGTCTTCATGTTGTTTTGTTCATTTAATAAAACAGTAGCATAGTCAAGGACTTTTTCTTTATTTGGATCTTCTAGCTGGTTGTAGATGGTTAGGATTTCAGGGGGTTCGTTTTGGGTAGTTCCTCGTTCTTCGTCAGGAACGCGTTTAATGTCAACGTCATATCCCATAAGCCACGCTTCGCTAACATCAAGTGTTTTAGAGAGGAGGTATAATTTTTTATCATCTGGTTTAGATTTTCCAGTTACATATTGAGATAAAGCACTCCTACCCATTTTTACACCTAGTTGTTTTTGAAAGGGTTTGGACTTTTCTAAAATATCTACTTGTCTTAGATTTCTTTCAGACATCAATTGTTTAAGTCTTTCTGACGTACTACTACGTTCCATTGAAAAGCTCCTTATTTATTTTGATGTTTTTATTATAAAACAACTTGAACAAAAATTCAAGCAAAAAATTCAAGAAAATTGAATTTTGTTGTTGACAAGGATAAAAAAAGGTGCTAGAATGAATTTGTTCAAATTATTTGAGCAAAATAAAAAAAGGAGGATAAGTAATGACGAAAGATTTTTCAAGACTATCTGGGAAGATTGTTGAGAAATATGGAACGCAATACAATTTCGCTATCGCTATAGGCTTATCAGAGCGCTCTTTATCGCTAAAGCTTAATAATAGAGTAGGCTGGAGAGATGAAGAGATTGAGCGAGCAGTGCAATTGCTAGGTCTAGATATAAACGATATCCCAGCTTATTTTTTTACATACGATGTTCAAGTTTCTTGAGCAAACCATATTAGAAAGGAGTGCGGATGAAAGAAAATATAGAACATCTTCATGAACGCATAAAGCATTTTCAGTCATTGGTTGATTGTATGTCTGAGCGTGGGCAAAAGTATTATTTAGAAAAAGATTGGTTCGATAACCCAACTCTAATTTCTATAGAATACGCAAAAAAAGAAGTAGAACAAGCTCAGAAAAAGCTAGAACTACTTCCTAGACGGTCTGTTATTGGATGTATTTTGCAATTACTGCACCGATTATTCCACCTAGGATAAGGTTTATAATCCATAGAATCATTTGTCCATAGGTTGTTTCTTGAAAAGTGGAATAAAGCCCCTTAACTGATACTCCCCTGATTGCCCATACAGACACGTTTGTCTTCAATGTTTTATTGATAGCATGTGTAACAAATGTGGAGAACAGATTCACTTTACTTGAAGTAGACATGCTGAGTTTAACGTATTCCCCATTGTCGAAAGCTTCAGCTTCGTCTTTGCCGGTAAGAAATTGTTTCGGATTGAAATTATTCAAATGTAGTAGTTTTTCAATGTGTGGATTTTCAATGTAATTACCACCGTATAGTAATTTGAACAAATGACCAAGGTCTATTTTCTTGTCATTGTCAATAGCGACTGGTGAACCACCAAGAACCTTGAATCGTTGTTCTAGAGCATTGAAACCGAAGACGCTATCTCTCATATTCCAGTGAATCCAAGTTTTATCGGAGTTTTTATCTACAAATGCAAAGAAATCATTTAGCAATTCTTTTTCGATAATTCTGTAATTCTCATCTGTGATAGGAGTGTGTAACATTTCAGAGTATTGATGAATTGAAAAGTTATTCGTTTGAGCATTATTGAATTGACGAACGGATATTGATGCAATTCTTGGACTTTTACCTTCTAGATTGTAGAAGCTTTCGCACGAATAATGAATAATGAGATATTTTTCTGGTTTATTTTCGATTTCTTTCAATATGTTAGAAGCGTATTTGTAATCTGTGTATCGGGACATCTTTAACCTCAGATAATATTTGTTATTAATCATTATACCACATTAGAAAGGAGCAAACATGAAACCAAACCGATATCCGTATAGCGGAAAAATAAAAAAGCCTATCGAACAACCGATAGACTTACCGCAAAGAATTAGTAAACTTGAATCTCAAGTAATCAGTATAGCAAATCACGAAATGTTCAAAATACCATCTTCACGTTCTTCAACCGTATAACCTGCACTGATACATTCTGAAATTATTTCATCTTTAGGAATAGCATATAGTGTAGGATCTACGCAACAAACCTTAAACGATGGATCACTTAGAATCGTTTGAATGGTGTAATCCAAATGGTCCCATCCATAGCTTGGATAATTCTTTTGAGGTCTAGGCTGTAATTTTGGCATAAGATTACTCCTTTCTATTAAACTTTTGACTAAAACAGTGAGAGGTCCTAGTCAAAAGTTATTATAGCAAATCAAGGAGGAATCACATCGGTCTCAAGACTGATATATGAGGTTGAATGGAAGATAAAATCATAGAATTAGCTGATTACTTTATCAGTGAGAATACAACATACAGAGAAGCTAAAATAGCGTGTGAGAAGCTATTGAAACAAGTTAGCCATGAGATAAAACTCAGGGCTATGGAAAGTAAAACTCCTAAACAAAAAAGCACCTAACAGAAGTCAGGCGCTTACCAAATTTTTCAATTTAATTATATCACGAAAGGAGCGAATATGGAAGCAATTGAAGTTGTGAGAATTAAGGATGTGATCATCGAGAAGGTTTCGGCCAATGATGAAGAACTAGAACACATCTTTGGATGCTCGAAACGACAAGCAGGAGACATGAGACGAGAGATGAAGAAGCTGCCTAGTCAACAGAAGCACCTCAGAAATGACGGTCAACTTGTCACAATTAAAGGGTTTGACGCATACTTGCAATACAGAGGTAGTCGCGAATGGAAAAAAGAAATGGAAACAAGCAAGAAAATGAGGTCGGTTGTATGAGATTGCTAGATAAAATCACAAAATGGTTTTTCAACAATGAACCTAAAGAAAAAAATGTTGATTGGCGATTAGTCGCATTAGATCTGAACCGTGAATTGATTGAAACAAGGGAAGAAAACCAAAGCTTATATCAGCGCATTGCTGACTTGGAAAAATTACTAGAGGTATAGAAAATGACAGAACCTAACATTTTAAGCCAATTTCTTGGTATTGCAACAACTATGATTAGTTTGTTCATTGTATTGTCACTAATCGCATACGGTGAACAAAAAGCAAAAGACAAGATGCGTAAGCAGCAAGAACATGACAAGATGATTATTGAAGTCTATCAGCAAGGTAGAAATCAGTTTAACAATATCGCACGCATGAACATTCGCGACTGCGACAGAAAATTCACGTTTGACGAACAACCACCTGTCGGTCTATCAAAGAAACAAAAGCAAGGAGCGTAAAATGGTACGAAATAAATTAACAGATTTAACAAATACGCTCTTTGCTCAGTTAGAAACATTGGACGATAGAGATCTTACAGCAGATGAACTTAAAATCGAGTTGCAGCGTTCAAAACAGATGGTCGCTATCTCAGGTCAAATCTTACAAGCAGGACAGCTCGCCCTCGATGCTGAGAAGTTCAAGGATAAGGTAGGTGAGGTCAATGCCCCGATCGCTCTGCTGGAAGGATGAGTATACCGAATACATGCATGAAATTTGCCCTGGTAGATTAACACCCGAAGTAACTAGGCTGCTAAACGAGAAATTCGGAACGAACTATACTAAGACTCAAATTGGTGGTGTTCGTAAACGTCTTGGTTTACAAGTTGGAAATGTGTTCAAAAACAAGTTGTTGAATAAGGAACAACATGATTATTTTTCGAACAACCAACAAGGGAAGTCGGCCCAGGCAATGGCGGATGAAATGAACGAAAAATTCGGATTATCACTAACTAAAAAACAGATTAGAAATTATCGAAGAAACAATAATCTGTATAGCGGGTTAACAGGAAGATTCGAGAAAGGTCAGATTCCATTCAATAAAGGTAAGAAATTTCCTGACAGACCAAGAAATAGTGGTCAGTTCAAGAAAGGAAACAAACCTCCGAATTACTTACCTGTCGGAACTATCAATTTTACAACAGATGGATATCCAAAGGAGAAGATAGCAGATCCTAACAAATTGGTATTGAAGCATCGTAAAGTTTGGGAAGATAATTTTGGACCAATCCCAGAAGGCTATTCAGTCTGTTTCCTTGATGGAGATAAGACCAACTATGATATCTCCAACCTTATTCTTTTATCGAATGAAGAACTTGCTCGAATGAATCAGAATAATTACTTTAGCACGGATCCAGAATTGACCAAGCTGGGAGTTGGTATCACAAAATTAAGTAGAAAAATAAAACAACAGGAGTAACAAATGGTAACAATCAACAAATTAGAAATTGAAAACGTCAAGCGCGTTAAAGCGGTCAAATTAGAACCGTCAGCAACCGGTTTGACAATTGTAGGTGGAAATAACAACCAGGGTAAAACAAGTGTGCTAGATGCGATTGCTTGGGCACTGGGTGGTAACAAATACAAACCTAGCCAAGCACAACGTGAAGGCAGCACAATTCCGCCTAGTTTAAAAATCACACTATCAAACGGTTTGATTGTAGAACGCAGTGGAAAGAACAGTACTCTCAAAGTGATTGATCCAAGTGGCAACAAAGCAGGCCAGAACTTACTTGATAGCTTCGTGGAAGAGTTGGCTATCAACTTACCAAAATTCATGGAGCAGACCAGCAAAGAAAAAGCTAAAACCTTACTACAAATCATCGGAGTCGGTCCACAACTTGCTGAACTTGAAATGCAAGAGAAAGCTAAGTATGACGAACGTCATGCGATTGGTGTGATTGCTGACCAAAAAGAAAAGTTTGCGAAAGAGCAACCTTACTATCCAGATGCACCGAAAGAGCTGGTATCTATCTCTGAACTTATCCAACAACAACAGGATATCCTTGCTAAGAATGGCGAGAATGCCCGCAAGCGCCAGAACTTGGTAGCTATCCGATATCAACATAACTCAGCAACTGCGGAAGTTGAACGACTGGAACAATTGCTGGTTGATGCGAGAACAAAAGAAGAGCAATTGGCTCAGGACTTGGCTATTGCAAATACTGACGCAATGGATCTCATCGATGAATCGACCGAAGAAATCGAAAGCAACATCGCAGAGATTGACGAAATCAATCGTAAAGTGCGTGCTAATCTGGACAAGGATAAAGCAGAAGAAGATGCCAAGGGTTATCGTGAGCAATACAAGGAGCTGGACAATGTTATTGCTGACATCCGCAAGCAAAAGACGGACTTGCTCACAAATGCAGACTTGCCGTTGCCTGGTTTGTCTGTGGATGATGGAGAATTGCTCTATCTTGGCCAGCGTTGGGACAACATGTCTGGTAGCCAGCAATTACAAGTAGCGACTGCAATCGTGCGCAAATTGAAGCCAGAATGTGGATTTGTCTTGATTGACAAGCTAGAACAAATGGATCAGCTAACTTTGCAAGAATTCGGTGCATGGCTTGAGCAAGAAGGGTTGCAAGCTATCGCTACAAGAGTTTCAACGGGCGGAGAGTGCTCCGTGATTATCGAAGACGGTTACAGCGTCGAACCCGAAACAATTCAAACACCGCAAGGGTGGCAAGGCGGATTCTAAAAAAGAAAGAAGGAAATATCATGAAACATACAGACAAATTCGCAGTATTAAGAAATAAAAAAACAGGAACTTTTATAAACAACTATAAAAGCAAAAAAGGAACGTTTGCTTATTCTGTTGAATATACAGATGATCTTA
>ERZ773265.1909-NODE-1909-length-10095-cov-14.491833_pt1 | contig 10095 bp, 8 predicted proteins | sample MGYA00580512_ERZ773265 | MGnify/ENA primary metagenome ERZ773265 (study PRJEB29015, sample SAMEA2738169) | human oral metagenome | biome: human oral; feature: human-associated habitat; material: saliva | place: China | collected 2183 ...
GAGCAACAAAAAGTTGCTCAGGATTTTGCCATGTCAGAGTTTTCACTTATCTTAGTGTTGCAAAAAACAAGAGAATCCGACGATGGACATGGCAAAGATACAAATTAAATCTGAGAGACTCACTCCTTTTGGGGTGTTATTTTCAATCATGGAGCAATTTGACTCCACACATTATCATCTGTTGTAGATCGTTCGGTTATCAGTACAGCGAAATCATTCGTTCACTCATGAGTATCTACTTCTGTGGCGGATCATGTACCCCAGGATGTCACTACTCATTTGATGAACCACCTCTCGCTTCATCTGACACTTCGCACTTGTAGCTCTGATACTATCCTCAGAGCGATAAAGGAGTTGACGCAAGAAAACATTTCATACACATCAGATATGGGCAAGACCCACGATTTCAATACGGCTGACACTCTCAATACTTTATTGCTCAATTGTATATTTGCATCTGGCCAACTGAAAGGGAGTGAGATGTATGATGTTGATTTCGACCATCAGATCATAGAGATAGAGAAGTATGATGCAAAGCCTACATACAAGAAGTTCTTTGGTTATCGCCCTGGCGTGTCGGTTATTGGCGATTTGATAGTCGGTATAGAGAATAGCAATGGTAACACAAATGTTCGTTTCCATCAGAAGAACACGCAGAAGAGGTTCTTTGAGAGATTTGAACAGAATGGGCTCATTATCAATCGCTTCAGAACTGATTGTGGAGCATGCTCCAAGGAAATCGTGGAGGAAATAGAAAAACACAGCAAGTCCTTCTATATCCGTGCTAACCGCTGCAGTTCGATCTACAATGACACCTTTGCTCTCAAAGGCTGGAAAACAGAGGAAATCAATGGCATTGAGTTTGAATTGAACTCTATCCTTGTTGAGAAGTGGAAGGGTAAAGCATACCGACTTGTGATTCAAAGACAGAACCGGATGGATGGTATGCAGGATTTTTGGGAATAATGCTGCGTATTGCCTCAAGTCACATTGTGGGGTAAGGGGATATTGTAGGCAGAAGTGGGTGTTTCAAATTCAAATTATCTGCAAATTCAGTAATGAGAGGATGTGTAAATGCAATAAGGATGTTGAAAGGCTTAGTTGCGGATTTGAGGTACTATAAATTTGATAATAGGTTTTGCTTTTATAGACATTGTGTTTACAACTCATAGTATCACCATATAATAAGGTATAAAGCTAAGATTTTTAGTAATAAGAATATCTGTTAAAACAAAAAGACAGACTCTACAAAATCAGAGAGTCTGCCTTTATCTATATCGGAAAATAGTTTAATTCTATTAGAATGGTAAGTCATCTGTAGAATTTTCCTCTGGATGTGCAGGAGGGAATGGGGTAGCCTGTGGGGCAGCAGGAGCTGGCTGAGGAGTGACTGGAGCTGCAGCAACAGGCGCACCAGCCATAGCAGCTGTAGCGTCTACACGCTGAACGTTCCATGCACGAATATTGTTAAACCAACGGCCGTTGTACTCGTGTGCATCAATGTCAAAACTTACATTGAGTTCATCACCAGCCTTAATAGCGAACTGCTCAATTCTATCAGCACCAAAAACATTGAAAACCATCTTCTTTGGGTACTGGTCGTGTGTCTCAATCACATACTCCTGTGACTTCCATGGTCCTCGAGCTGAAGTTCCCTCACGTGCAGGAAGAACAGCAATTACTTTTCCTTGTAAATCCATTTATCTTACTTGTTTTGGTTATTTTAATACTTTATTCTGTTTGCGAAATTACTAAAATAGTTCTAAAAAGCGAAACTTTTATACTTAATTTTTGTTTTTCACGTCCCTTTTTTGTATTTTTGTACGATGAAGTTGAAAGATGGTAATGGACTTGTTTCAGCCGTCTGGATATATAATAAGTGTAACAGAATATTAACTAAAATAAGATACTAATGAGATTTAACCTTTCAAGCACTGCATTGAGCAGCCGGTTGTTGACTCTCTCTCGAGTAATTAATAGTAAGAATTCTCTTCCTATCTTGGATTGCTTCTTGTTTGAAGTTCATGATGGTCAACTTACAATTACTGCTTCAGATAGTGAGAATGTCATGTGCGGAACATTGAATCTTGAGAGTTGTGAAGGCGAGGGCAATTTTGCAGTGAACAATCATACAATTCTTGATGCTGTGAAAGAACTCCCAGAGCAACCATTGACATTGGATGTTAATCTGGATGAAATGAAGATTTATGTTACCTATCAGAATGGTTCTTATAACTTCCCGATTCTTGGTGCAGATGAGTATCCAAAGGCGCAGTCTGTATCAGATAATGCAACGACAATTACGCTTCAAGCTGAGAAGTTATCAGATAGTCTAACACGTTCACTCTTTGCAACAGCACAGGATGAGCTCCGCCCAGTGATGAATGGTGTTTATTTCGATTTGAAGGAAGATGGTTTGGCAATAGTTGCCAGCGATGGTCATAAGCTTGTAAGAAACAAGATCTTCTCTATTAAGAGTGATTCTCCTGCATCATTTGTCCTTCCTAAGAAGCCAGCTTCATTGTTGAAGAATGTTCTTTCAAAGGATGGTGGCGATGTTATCATTCGTTTCGATGAGCGTTCTGCAGAGATTTCTTTTGCTGAAGGCAACCTCGCATGTCGTTTGATTGAAGGTAAATATCCTAATTATAACAGTGTAATCCCACAGGATAATCCTAATCAGGTTACGATTGATCGTAAGTCATTGATTGGTGCTTTGCGTCGTGTATTACCTTTTGCAAGTGATTCTTCACAGTTGATTCGTTTCCATGTGTCAGCAGGCTTGTTAGAGTTGAATGCTGAAGATATTGATTTTGCAACAAGTGCAAAGGAGAGTGTTACCTGTGAGTATGGTGGCAACCCTATGAGCATTGGCTTCAAGGGCTCAAGTATGCTTGACATATTGAACAATCTGGAAAGTGATGATGTTGTCATTCAGTTGGCTGATCCATCACGTGCTGGTGTAATCGTACCAGGAAGTCAGCCTGAGAATGAGGATATTCTTATGCTGATCATGCCGATGTTGTTGAACGATTAAGAAACAAGTGAGATAGATTTTATCGGGAGGATGGCTGTGTATCTTCTATATAGCCATTCTCCTTTATGATTATATATAGGGTTATACACAGACGTATGAAACTGAATTTGACAAAGCCTTTGATAGTTTTCGACTTGGAAACGACAGGGCTTGACCTTGTAAACGACCGTATTATCCAGATTTCTTTTATCAAGGTTCATCCTGATGGAAAGGAAGAAAGAGAAAATATATTTATTAATCCTGAAAAGCCAATACCTGCAGAGGTAACGCTATTGACCGGTATTTCTGATGCTGATGTAGCTGATGCGCCAACCTTCAAGCAGAAGGCTAAGGATTTATCAGATAAGTTTGCTGGTTGTGACTTTGCTGGGTACAATTCTAATCGTTTTGATGTGCCAATGTTGGCAGAAGAGTTTCTGCGTGCAGGTGTTGACTTTGATTTCTCAAAGTGTCGTCTGATTGATGCACAGAATATCTATCATAAGATGGAGCGTCGTAATCTTGCTGCTGCCTATAAGTTCTACTGTGGTAGGAAGATGGAGGACGACTTTGAAGCACATAAGGCGGATCAGGATACTGAAGCTACATGGCGTGTGCTACAGGGTGAACTTGATATGTATGCTCCCGGCAATCAGGAAGAAGAGGATCGTGTGTTGAATAACGACATGGATGAACTTGCAGAGTTCTCTCGTATGAATGACTTTGTAGACTTCGCTGGTCGTATAATATGGCGTGACATGACTGATAAGGATGGTAACCAGTTGTTGGATGCTACAAGAAAGCCACGCCGTCATGAAGTATTCAACTTTGGTAAATATAAAGGTTGGGATGTTGCAGAGGTTCTGCGTAAAGATCCTGGCTATTACAGTTGGATGCTTGCAAGTGATTTTACTTATAATACAAAGCAGGTTTTGACACGTATTCGCCTGAGAGAGTTTAATAATAAGTAAGATAATGCTGAAAGGAAAGAAAATAGTTTTAGGCATAACAGGCTCTATTGCAGCATATAAGAGTTGTCTTATTATCCGTGAGCTGATAAAGAGTGGGGCAGAAGTGCAGGTGGTTATTACACCTGCTGGTAAGGAGTTTATTACTCCTATAACACTGTCTGCATTAACACATAAACCAGTTGTAAGTGATTTTTTCTCACAAAAGGATGGTACGTGGAACTCTCATGTAGACCTCGGACTATGGGCGGATGCGATGGTTATTGCTCCTTGTACAGCTGCTACGCTGGGTAAGATGGCAAATGGAGTAGCTGACAATATGCTTATTACTACTTATCTTTCAATGAAAGCACCTGTCTTCATTGCGCCTGCAATGGACTTAGATATGTATAAGCACCCATCAACGCAGAAGAATATTGAGACGTTACGTAGCTTCGGGAATCATATTATTGAGTCAGGTAGCGGTTTTCTTGCCAGTGGTTTGGAGGGTAAGGGAAGAATGGAAGAACCAGAGAATATTGTTAAGGCTTTGGCGGATTTCTTCTCTACTTCATCGGAGTCGCCATCTTATATAGAAGATTTAAAAGATAAAAAGATTCTTATAACAGCTGGTCCTACATACGAAAAGATTGACCCAGTACGTTTTATAGGAAACTATTCATCTGGTAAAATGGGGTTTGTTTTGGCAGAAGAGTGCAGTCGACGTGGTGCAAAGGTTGTGCTTGTTGCTGGTCCAGTGAGCCTTACTTGTACAGAAAATATTCAGAGAGTCGATGTTGAAAGCTGTAAGGAGATGTATGAAGCTGCAGTAGGGGAGTTCCCTAATTGTAATGCAGCAATACTGTGTGCAGCTGTTGCAGACTTCCGTCCAGAGACGATTGCTGAGCAAAAGATTAAGCGAGTGGGGGATGAACTACTCTTAAAACTGAAGCCAACACAGGATATTGCTGCAACTATCGGTAGTATGAAAAGAGAAGGACAACGCATCGTTGCTTTTGCATTGGAGACGAATGAAGAAGAAAGCAATGCCCAAAGAAAGTTGGAAAAGAAAAATGCTGACTTCATTGTTTTGAACTCAACGAGAATTCCTGGTACGACTTTCCAAGCAGATGATAACCAAATAACGATTATCAACAAAGAAGGTAAGAAGAGTTATGCTAAGAAACCAAAGACAGAAGTGGCTCGTGATATTATTGACGAGCTTGTTTCTATTCTCTAATGGAGAATTATCTGCGCAAGAGCTAAATGCAAAGGTAACCGTGAATCATAATCAGATTCAGGGTACAGATGCTTCTGTCTTTGAGAATCTACAACAGACTTTAGAGCAGTTTATTAATACACGCCAATGGACTCATTATCAGTTTCAAAGAAATGAACGTATAAACTGTAACTTTAATATTACTGTTAGCAAATATGACCCAAGTAGCAACCTCTTTACTTGTTCTGCTTTGATACAAGCAAACCGACCTGTTTATAATGCTGCTTATAGTTCTACACTCTATAATAATCAAGATGGTGACTTTAACTTCACCTTTGCTCAATTCGATCAAATTGAGTTTAATGAGGAGAATATAGATAATCAACTGACAGCACTGATAGCCTATTATGCTTATCTTATCATAGGATTAGATTTGGATTCTTTCTCTCCTATGGGTGGTGAAGATGTCTTACAGCGTTGTATGGTTTTGACGAATAATGCACAGAATCTCAACTTTACGGGATGGAAAGCTTTTGACAATTCTCGCAATCGCTTTGCTATTATCAACGATTATCTTGATGGAGCTATGAAGCCTTTTCGTCAATTGCAGTACGACTATTACCGAACAGGTTTGGATGAAATGGCTAACAATGCAGAACGTGGTCGTACAAATATCACATCAGCTTTGGAGAATGGATTAAAGAAGGCACATGAGAATCGTCCAATAAGCATGTTACCACAAATATGGACAGACTATAAGAAGGACGAGCTGGCTAATATATATAAAGGCAAAGGAACACAAAAAGAAAAGGAATTGGTCTATGATATCCTCTTTGGTATCAATGCCAGTCAGAATATTACATGGGATAAAATAAAACAATAGTAATCTTTTTATAGGACACAGTTATCCTCTACCTTAACTTCAATTATTATAATTGACAAATATATGCTGAAACATCTATATATTAAAAACTATACGTTGATTGATCAACTGGATATTGCTTTTCACTCGGGTTTCTCGGTTATTACTGGTGAAACAGGAGCGGGAAAGAGTATTATCTTGGGTGCAATTGGTTTGCTGTTAGGCAATAGGGCTGATAGCAAACAGATAAAGCAAGGGGAGAAGAAATGTACGATTGAGGCACATTTTGACCTTTCTAACTATGGGTTTGAATCCTTCTTCGTGGAACAAGATATTGATTTTGAGCCAGAAGATACAATTGTTCGCCGTGAACTAACGGCTACAGGAAAGTCTCGTGCCTTTATCAATGATACACCTGTATCGTTACAAATGATGCGTGCATTGGGTGAACAACTTATAGATATTCATTCGCAGCATCAGAATCTTTTGTTACAGAAGGATGACTTCCAGTTGAATGTTGTGGATATTATCGCTCAAGACACAAAAGAACTGGCTGCTTATCGTTCAGCTTATCAAGACTATAAAGAATCTGAAAGACGTCTTTCAGATATGAAAGAGCAGATTTCCAAAGCGCAAGAAAATGAAGAATTCATGCGTTTTCAATTCAATGAGTTGGACAATGCTGGTCTAATTGAGGGCAGACAAGAAGAACTCGAGCAAGAAAGTGAAACGCTCTCTCATTCAGAAGATATCAAAACAGCTTTCTATGAGGCTGATAATCTGTTGAATGATGATGACAATGGAGTTATACGAAAACTGGGACAGAGTCTGGATAGTCTTGGTAATATTGAAAAGGTATATCCTAAAGCGCAAGAACTCGTACAGCGTTTATCATCAGTACATATAGAACTGAAAGATATTGCAGGTGAGATTGGTAGTGAAGTTGAGAATATCGACTTTGATCCTTCTCGCTTAGATAGTATAAATCAACAACTTGATTTGCTGAATACACTTGAACAGAAGTATCACGTTTCCACAGAGAAAGAACTCATCGAGATTCGTGATAATATTGCTGAACAGCTAAAGAATATTGACAATAGTGATGAAGAACTGGAATTACTTGAGCAAGAAGTAAAGACAAAACTTTCTACTTGTGAAAAGCAAGCAGAAAAGTTGACTGCACTTAGGCGTAAGGCTGCAAAGATTGTTGAGGAACAGATGAGTAGCCGACTTATTCCATTGGGTATTCCGAATGTTAGGTTTAAGGTTGATTTGTCACTAAAGCCTTTGACAATGGATGGTGCAGATAAGATTCAATTTCTTTTCTCTGCCAATACAAGTACGGCTATGGAACCTGTTGCACAGGTAGCTTCTGGTGGTGAGATTGCTCGTGTAATGTTATCGTTAAAGGCTATGGTTAGTGGTGCCGTGAAGTTACCAACAATCATCTTTGACGAGATTGATACGGGTGTTAGTGGTAAAATTGCTCAGAAGATGGCACTCATCATGCAAGAAATGGGTAATAATAATCGTCAAGTTATCTCTATCACACACCTTCCACAGATTGCTGCTTTGGGTAGTTCACACTATAAAGTAGAGAAGGAGGAGACTGCAGAAGGGACACGCAGTCACATGCGTGAGTTGACTCAAGAGCAGCGTGTGAATGAGATAGCACAGATGCTTTCGGGTGCCGATGTTTCTGATGCAGCTTTACAGAATGCTCGAGAACTATTAGATTTAAGTAAGAAGAAATAGTAATACCTTACTAAAAATATACAATGAAAGAAATAATGAATATGAAACTGAAAACTTTAATTTTGATCATTGCCCTTATATTGGGTGTTTCTACTAACATTTCTGCTCAACCTGGTGCGATTAAGAAGGCTGCAGATGCAGCTTTTACATTGACAACCTTTAAGGCAGACGGCAGTATATTAGCAACATCTAATGGTGTATGTATTAGTACTGATGGTGTTGCTGTAAGTCCTTGGAAGCCCTTTATAGGAGCAGATAAAGCTGTTATTATTGATGCTAAAGGACAGAAACACGAGGTGGATTGCTTGCTTGGTGCCAATGAGATTTATGATATAGTCAAGTTTCAAGTGAGCGGTAAGACTACTGCCGCTCCCTTGGCAACAACAGTTTCTGTAGGTGATGAAGCATGGATTACACCAATGCCAAAGAGTGGTAATGCTGAGAAGGCAGATGTGTCAAGTGTTGAAAAGTTCATGGATAAGTATAATTATACGATTCTGAAGTCTTCAGCTACAGACAAGTTGAATGGTGCTCCTGTTTTTAATGCTAAAGGACAGGTTATCGGTTTGTTCAATTCTGCTGGTGAATCACAGAGTTCAACAGATGCAAACTACGCCAAGGACTTTGTTGTTAAGGGCCTCTCACAGAATGATATCACTCTTCGACAGAGCAATATTCGTATAGGTTTACCAAACACAGTAGAGGAGGCTGTTGTTGCTTTGATGCTCTCTTCGGAGAAACCTACTAATATACACGAAGCTATTGTCAACGAATTTATTTCAAAATTCCCACAAGCTAATGATGGTTATTATGCTTTAGCGAATATACAAGTTGCAAAAGGTGAGTTTGCTAATGCGGATAAAACAATGCAAACGGCTATTAGTAAGGTGACTGCAAAGGATGAAGCACATTATAACTTTGCTCGTCTTATTTATCGTAATGCACTTATTCAAGAGTTTGCTGAAAAGACAAAGTCTGTGGGATGGACATTGGATAAGGCTTTGGATGAGATAAAAAAAGCTGAAACTACTAAGGCATACGATGCTTATCGTCACCTTCAGGCACAGATTATCTATGCGAAAGGCGATTATGCAAAAGCTTATACTGAGTTTGAAGCATTGACAAAGACTAAGTTCAATAATCCAGAACTTTACTTAGAGATGGCACAGAGTCGTCAGCATTTGGGAGCTAATGATCAGGAGATTCTCGATTTGCTTAATAAGAGTATCGAACTTTGCGACACACCATATGTTTCTACTTCTGCACCATATTTCTATACACGTGGTCAGCAATTAGAGAAGATGGGAGAATATAGAAAGGCTGTACAGGATTATTATACATATGAATATTTTAATCAAAGACGTCTTAGTGCTGCTTTCTATTATATGCGTGAACAGTGCGAGGTGAAAGGACGTATGTGGCAGCAAGCTTTGCAGGATATTCTTATTGCATCACAACTTGATCCTAAGGAAGCCTTATACCCAACAGAAGCAGGTAGCCTTTTGTTACGTCTAAACAAAGTTGATGCTGCTATCAGTGCTGCTCAACAGGCAATTCAACTTGACGCCTCTCAGCCTGATGCTCATCTTATTCTTGGTATTGCACAATGCGAAAGTAAACAGAAAGAAGAAGGTCTTAAGAATATACAAAAGGCTAAGGAACTTGGCAATACACAAGCTGATACTTTCTTGCAGAAGTATAAATAAATTTACCAGATAAGTTTATTGTCACGAAATTTGGGGGAATGGAATTTGGTAGAATCGAATTAAATCTGTACCTTTGCACCCGCATGATGGTTCCGTAGCTCAGTTGGATTAGAGCAACAGCCTTCTAAGCTGTGGGTCTTGGGTTCGAACCCCAACGGAATCACTGAGTGTTATAAGAGGAATATTCGTAAGGATATTCCTCTTATTGTTTTGATTATCAGTGTATTATATCGCCATGAGCTAAGGGGGGTAATATTGTTAATGATAGAAATTTGTTTCATTTATCTTGCGTTTTCCCACTGATAGTTACTTTTATTTACCGATATATAATGTACTTTACTTATCCCGTGCACCCATAGTGATACCACTTGTGATACCACTTTTTTTATTGCTGTCCGATAAAAATAAACTGAAAGTCCTGCATCTCTTTACCCAACGGTGTTGCAGCTGTTTTACTTATCCAGGGGCTTGGTTTTCAGTTTCAAACTGTAAGCATTATAAAATGTGCTTATTTTGACAAGGAAAGCCTATAATAACCAGATAAATTAATGAAATCATAAGTTTAAGTCTATTTTATCTAACACAGATAA
>ERZ773265.1912-NODE-1912-length-10092-cov-10.075321_pt1 | contig 10092 bp, 7 predicted proteins | sample MGYA00580512_ERZ773265 | MGnify/ENA primary metagenome ERZ773265 (study PRJEB29015, sample SAMEA2738169) | human oral metagenome | biome: human oral; feature: human-associated habitat; material: saliva | place: China | collected 2183 ...
AGCATGCCTTCTCCTCACTGAGAACAAACGCAAAAACCCACGCCGCACAATGTGCGCGCGCGGGTCCGCGGATTGGCACTCTGCGAGGACAAGCCCGCCGTTACCATTTGTCAATCTAGTTCAGCTAAATGTAAGTGTCAACGCCTGTGGATAAACGCCGAAGCCGGGGTGTACATGGCAGCCCCGGCCTCGAATTGCGATGAAAAGTCGCGTCTAGACTCAGATCAGCGTCAGAGCCTGACGTGCGATTGCCAGCTCCTCGTTGGTGGGAACAACCATGACGGTAATCGAGGAATCATCGGTCGAAATGGTTGTGGGAGCAGAGAAGCGCTGGTTGTTGATCTCATTATCGATGCGCACACCGAAGGGGAGCAGACGCTCGCAAACCTCGCGGCGCAGATCAGCATCGTTTTCGCCAATGCCAGCGGTGAAGGTAATGACATCAAGGCCACCGAGCTCCGCAGTGTAAGAACCGATGTACTTGATGATGCGTGTGACGTAGATGTCCAGTGCCAGGCGTGCGCGGCGTGCAACCTCGGGATCCTCGGAATCAACCATGTCGCGGACTGCGCGCATGTCGTTTTCGCCGGTCAAGCCCTTCAAGCCCGACTGCTTGTTGAAGAGGTCATCGACCTCGTCGGCGCTCCAGCCGGTCTGACGCTGCAAGTGGAAAACAACGGCGGGATCAATATCACCGGTGCGGGTTCCCATGACCAATCCCTCGAGCGGGGTCAAGCCCATGGAGGTATCAATGGGGCGGCCAGCCTTAACGGCGGAGACGGATGCACCATTGCCCAGGTGAAGGACGATCTGGCGCAGAGCGTTATCGCCCAGCAGGGAAGCAACCTTTTCGGAAACGTACTGGTGGGAAGTTCCGTGAGCGCCGTAACGGCGGACTGAGTACTTTTCGGCAACTTCCTGGTTCAACGCGTAGGTTGCGGTGTCCTCGGGCAAGCGCTGGAAGAAAGCGGTGTCGAAAACGGCGACGTGAGGAGTGTCGGGCATGAGCTCGCGAGCAACATCGATTCCCTTGAGGTGTGCGGGGTTGTGCAGGGGAGCCAGTGCGCACAGATCATCAATCAGGTCACGAACTTCGTCGGTGATCAGAGCCGGTCCATCGAAGTACTTACCGCCCTGAACGATGCGGTGGCCAACAGCCACGATGTTGGCCTCGGCAAGAGAGGGGCCAACCTCATCGAAGAGGCGCAGAACTTCGCGCATACCAACTTCGTGATCCGCAATGGGCTCGTTCACATCGACGACCTTCTCGCCGTACTTGTGCTGGATGTGGCCCTCGGATTCGCCGATGCGCTCAACCAAGCCCTTGGCGATCGCATCGCCGTTCTCGGGGTTGATGAGCTGATACTTGATAGAGGAAGAACCAGAGTTAATAACAAGAACGGTGTCGGTCACGACGTGCCTTTCTAAGAATCACCTGCGATGCCGCGGTGTGCGGCGCAATGAAACGCATGGATGAATGGTCTGATGAGTGCAGTTTACGCGTGGTAGTGATGGAGACGGAATTCGGGGGTGTGGGATTGTCCCCACACCCCCGAGAATTCTTAGCCCTGTGCCTGAACGGCAGTCAGGGCGACAGTGTTGACGATATCTTCAACCAAAGCGCCGCGTGAGAGGTCGTTCACGGGCTTGTTGAGTCCCTGCAGAACCGGGCCAATCGCAACGGCGCCGGAAGAACGCTGAACGGCCTTGTAGCCAATATTTCCAGCGTTGAGCGAGGGGAAGATGAAGACGTTCGCATGGCCGGCAACGGGGGAGTCGGGCAGCTTGACCGAGGCGACGGCCTCGTCAACGGAAGCATCAAACTGGATCGGTCCCTCGAGGGCAAGCTCGGGAGCCTTTTCGTGAGCCAAGCGAGTGGCCTCGACAACCGCGTCCACATCCACGCCGGAGCCAGAGGTGCCGGTCGAGTAGGAGAGCATGGCAACCTTCGGATCGAGGCCGAACTGACGCGCGGTCGCGGCCGAAGAAATCGCGATATCTGCCAGCTGCTCGGGGGTCGGGTTGGGGTTGACGGCGCAGTCGCCGAATGCCCACACGCGATCCTTCAGCAGCATGAGGAAGACCGAAGAAACGATCGAGACGCCGGGAGCGGTCTTAATGATCTGGAAGGAAGGAACAATGGTGTGAGCGGTGGTGTGGATGGCGCCCGACACCATACCGTCGGCATCGCCCATGTGGACCATCATCGTGCCGAAGTAGGAGACGTCGCGAACCTTATCGCGAGCCTGTTCAATAGTCACGCCCTTCTTTGCGCGCAGGCGTGCGAACTCTTCCGCGTAACGCTCCGCGTATGCGGGGTCGTCGATGGAAACGACGGTTGCTGCCGAGACATCCAAGCCAAGCTCTGCAGCGCGTGAGTTGATCGCCTGAGCATCACCGAGCAGTACCAGATCGGCAATTCCGCGTTCAAGAACGATGGCTGCGGCGCGCAGGACACGATCGTCTTCGGGTTCAGGCAAGACGATGCGCTTGCGGTTGGAACGTGCGCGATCAATGAGATCCGCCTGGAAGGAAAGGGGAGTAACAACCTGAGGAGCTTCCAGTGCCGAGGCCGCTTCCAGAGTTTGTGCGTCGAAAGGCAGTTCGAGAACGGGAAGTTGAGTCTTAACGTGCGAGGCGACTGCTGAGGGGAGAGCAACCGCTGCGACGCGAGTTGCGTGCTGACGCGCGCGACGCTCAAGAACCGCGATCTCACGTTCAATGAGTTCGGGGGAGGCGCCTTCGGTATCGAAAGCTGCAATGACGCGAGCGTTGGTCGATGCCGCCACGTCGAGGTTCCATCCCAAGGTGTCGAAAGTTGAAACGGAGCCTTCGGGGAGTGCATCGATCAGGACAATATCCTCTGTGTGGATGCGGATATCTTCCACGACGCGGGGGAGGGCTTGCTCGGGGTCGGAGGTGATGGCCTCGGAAGTGGAGGTGCCGGCGGCGCTCACCCGTGCCAGCGTTGAAGCGGGGACAAGCGCTGCGAAGTCGTCACTGACCTGTGAGGCGGCTTCTGCCTGGGCGGCAATGACGATAAAACGGGTGCTCACGTCTACTCCTTTATATTGGTATGTATTTTTGGCTGGATTGGTTAACAATCAAGTGAGCCGACGGGTCTATCGTAGTCCGCTCAATTAAGTGCGTCGCGCTTATGTCTGCTTTCGCGATACCCTGAAGGCATGGAAGATCAGTCCTCGGGATCGACAGGTGGGGTCGCTACCTTAGTGAGCGTCGCCTTCGTTGTCCTTGCATGCGTGCTGATTACCCTTCTTGCTGTTTTTAATCACCCGCACAAAGCTGTCCTGGTCCTGGTTGTGACGATGTTCATCATGGCGGTGATGCGTGCGGTGTGGCCTGGGCGTCCTTGGTTCGCTTCAAGGCGCCGGTGGGCGGATGTTGGATTGTATGTCCTGCTTGGAGCCGTCATTTGGTACTTCTCGCCCTACACTGCAACGCTGGGGCTCGGGTGAATGTGACGCGGTAGACAAAGCGTCCATAATGTGGTCGATGGTGACTTCTTAGGCGAAAGCTGTCACTCTTGCCAAGTCCGTACTTCTTTATACGAGGTTTGAGCAATGAGAAAGTTTCTTGAACAGAGCGGCATCCTGATCTGGGTGCTGGTAGCGATCGTTCTGGCATTAGTTCTGGGATCTGTCACCATTGGTGATTCCCACATTATGCCGTCGGCACTGGGCGATGTTTTCGTAACTTTCTCTACTATTTTCGGGCAGTTCCTGTCCTTCTCAATTCCGCTCATCATCATTGGTCTGGTGACCCCGGCAATCGCTGACCTGGGCAAGGGCGCAGGCCACTGGCTGGGTCTGACTGCGGCTCTGGCCTACGCCTCGACAATGTTTGCGGGCTTCCTGACCTACGGAGTGTGTGCCTACTTCTTCCCGAAGGTTCTTGTTGGGCAGCTGACTCAGGTCGAAACTCCGAAGGAAGTCCTCAAGACCTACTTCACCATCGAAATGCCTCCGGTCGTTGGCGTGATGACCGCGCTCTTGCTGTCCTTCGTCGTGGGAATTGGCCTGTCCTTGGTGCCCCGGGGCGTTCTGCGTAAGGGCTTTATTGAGTTCCGCGCGATCATCACTCGCTTGATCGAGAACATCATCGTTCCTCTTCTGCCCCTGCACATCTTTGGCATCTTCTTGAACCTCACCTACACCGGCGAAGCGGTTCACATCATGCGAACCCTGATTCGCGTGGTTGTCATTGTTCTGATTCTGGAAGTAGTCATTCTGCTCACGCAGTACTTTGTTGCCGGTGCGGTTGGCCGCGTCAACCCCTTCAAGGCCATCTTCACCATGCTCCCGGCGTACTTGACCGCTTTGGGAACCTCGTCCTCGGCAGCAACGATTCCTGTCACCTTGCGCCAGACCCGAAAGAATGGCGTGTCGGATGCTGTTTCTTCGTTCACGATTCCTCTCTGTGCAACGATTCACCTGGCCGGTTCAACCTCGAAGATTTTCGCTTTCGCCTTTGCGATCGTCTACACCCAGGGAATGACGGTCACCACCACGCAGTGGGTCGGATTTATCTTCATGCTCGGCATCACCATGGTGGCGGCTCCGGGCGTCCCCGGCGGCGCAATTATGGCGGCAACCGGTATCTTGCAGTCGATGCTGGGCTTCGATGATTCTGCGGTTGCCCTGATGATTGCCACCTACATTGCTCTTGACTCCTTCGGCACCGCAACGAACGTGACGGGTGATGGCGCGATTGCGATCATCATGGACCGTCTGACCGGCGGCAAGCTGGGTCCTGAGGGCGATTCCGAACACACGCGTGAGCTGGCCTTTGACGGTATGGCCTACCTGCACAAGGTCTCGGTCGAGGGCGTTGTGAGCCCGGAAGAACTTGCAGAATCTGCGGCCTTGAATGGTGCGACAATCACCGAAAGCCCGCGTTCCTGAACGTTTTTTCACCCGGGATCTAGGGTGGATGCAACTGCGTGCGTTAAGCAATAGACTTAAAGCAGTTGTTCACCGATGATCACTGTGGAAATGGAGCACGACTCGTGGAGCAAGTGAGTGTCGCAAGCGCGTCCGAGCCCGTAAAGATTGGTGTCCTCACCTCTGGTGGTGATGCCCAAGGAATGAACGCTGCGGTTCGTGCGGTTGTCCGCACCGCGCTGGCACGTGGCGCTCAGCCCTACGCAATCCTCGATGGTTGGGCGGGAGCAGTTAAAGGCGGAGCTTCCATTCGCCAAATGAGCTGGTCGGACGCCTCGGGAATCCTTGCAGAGGGTGGAACCGTCATCGGGACCGCACGTTGCCCCGAATTTCGTGAATACGAAGGCCGTCACGCGGCAGCCTTGCACCTGATTGAAAAGGGAATCGATCGCCTGGTCGTCATCGGCGGCGACGGCTCGCTGTCTGGTACGGAAGAGTTCCGCACTGAGTGGGCCCAACACCTCAACGAACTGGTCGATGAAGGGGCTATCTCTGCGCAGCAAGCGCAGCTGCATCAGCGCCTCTATATTGTCGGTTTGGTTGGTTCTATCGATAACGACATGGTCGGTACCGATATGACGATCGGGGCAGATAGCGCGCTCCATCGCATCGTTGACGCCATCGACCAGATTTCTTCGACTGCTGCCTCGCATCAGCGCACCTTTGTTGTTGAAGTCATGGGACGCCACTGCGGCTATCTTCCGCTCATGTCAGCGGTAGCCGGCGGTGCTGACTATGTCTTCACTCCCGAGGATCCGGCACGTGACGGCTGGGAAGATGAAATGGTCGAGCGTCTGAAAGAAGGGCGCGCTGCAGGACGACGTGAATCCATCATCATCGTTGCCGAAGGCGCGACTGACCGCGCTGGCAACCCCATTTCCTCTCAAGACATCGCTGATGCCTTCAAAGAACGTACCGGAGAGGATGCGCGAATCACCATCCTCGGTCACGTTCAACGAGGCGGCGTTCCTTCCGCGTATGACCGTTGGATGTCCACACTCTTGGGCTTTGCCGCAGTCCAAGAGATCTTGAACCCAGCTGATCCTGATGTAGCCACGATTCTGGGGGTCCGCCACAACCGGGTGACCCGAATTCCGCTCATGGAAGCGGTCCATCAGACTCGAGGGGTCAAAGACCTCATTAAAGCTGGAGACTTTGCAGCCGCGCAGGCAGCTCGTGGGCGTTCCTTCACTGTGATGGTTGGAATTAACCAGCTTCTGTCGACACCTCCGACGCTGGCGGAGAATCCTCCCAGCGGATCCGCAAAGCGCGTGGCCATCATCCACGCAGGCGGTCTTGCCCCGGGAATGAATACTGCTGCGCGCGCTGCCGTCAGGCTCGGTATCGCCAAGGGCTGGACCATGCTTGGAATCGATGGTTCTTGGGCGGGACTTGCCGATAATCAGGTTCGCGAGCTGACGTGGGATGACGTTGAAGGATGGGCATTCCATGGCGGTGCTGAACTTGGAACGCGCCGCCCCGTTCCCTCAGTGAACGAGTACTACGCCTTGGGACGCGCAATCGAACGCAACGAAATCGATGCCCTCTTGGTGGTCGGTGGTCTTAATGCATACTTGGCCGTCAAGGAAATGACCTCGGAGCTCGACCGCTACCCGGCTTTCCGTATTCCTATCGTCTTGGTTCCGGCCTCGATCGACAATAACCTTCCCGGCGCGGAACTGGCGATTGGCACCGATACCGCACTGAATAATGCGGTGTGGGCTTTGGATCGTATTAAGGAAAGCGCGGCTGCCTCCAAGCGTTGCTTCGTTGCAGAACTCATGGGACGACGCTGCGGCTACCTCACGCTCATGTCAGGAATCGCCTCGGGCGCCGAATACGCCTATCTGAATGAGGAAAACACGACACTGGCAGAGATCGATGAGGATGCGCACCGCCTGCGTGAAACTTTCGAGGCCGGTCGCCGCCTATTCCTTGTTGTTGTGAACGAGGAAGCGGACGCGCATTACAACCGTGAGTTCCTTGCGAATGTTTTCGAGGCCGAAAGTGACGGGCTCTACGATGTCCGTTCCTCTGCGCTTGGACACCTCCAACAGGGCGGTGCTCCCAGCCCCTATGACCGCCTTCTTGCGACTCGCCTGGTCTTTGCTGCTCTGGGTGAATTGGACAGCCAGTTCTCGCAGGGACGTTCGCAGGCTGTCTACATCGGCGACGTGGGCAATACAATCCAGGTCCGTCCGGTAGATCGAATGTTTGATGATTTGGACATGACGAATCGTCGTCCCTTTGATCAGTGGTGGCGTGATCTTCGCCCGATTCTGACCGCAGTGTCCATGCAGTCCCAGCCGCGAGAGCTCGAGCCGGTGACTATCATGCAAGCAGAAAACTTTAATCACTAAGCGGGAAATTCCCGTGACCGTCGATCATCAGGAGAAAGCACGATGAGCGCAATTGACCCGACGACAACCCCCGCTTGGGCAGCACTGGATGAGCATGCAGAAGTGTTCAACCCCGATCTGCGTAGCTGGTTCCAGCAAGACCCAGAGCGCGCCCAGAAGTGGACGAAAAAAGTCGGGGACCTGTACATCGATCTGTCCAAGAATCTGATTAACGAAGAGACACTCAATCAGCTTCTTGAACTGGCAGATCAGACCGAGGTCTTTCCCCTTCGTGATGCCATGCTTCGTGGTGACCGAATCAATGTCACTGAGAACCGTTCGGTGCTCCACACCGCGCTGCGTCGCGCTCCCGATGAAGAACTGATCGTCGATGGACGCAACGTCGTTGCAGATGTCCGCGAGGTTCTAGATCGCGTCTACTCCTTCGCCAATCGTGTGCGCAGCGGAGAATGGCTCGGCGTCACCGGTAAGCGCGTCGCAACCGTTGTCAACGTGGGTATTGGCGGCTCGGATCTTGGACCTGTCATGGCATACGAAGCCTTGAAGCCCTACGTCCAAGAGGGTCTGGAATGCCGTTTCATTTCCAATATTGACCCGACCGACGTGGGGGAGACCACCAAGGATCTGGATCCCGAAACCACTCTGGTGATCGTCGCTTCAAAGACCTTCACCACTTTGGAGACCATTACCAACGCCCATGCGGTTCGCGATTGGTTCTTGAAGTCGCTGCGTGAAAAGGGAGTCATCGGCGATGATCCCGAGCAGGAAAAGGAAGCGATCTCCAAGCATTTCGTTGCTGTCTCGACCGCGCTGGACAAGGTCGCCGAATTCGGTATCGATCCGGCAAACGCCTTCGGTTTCTGGAACTGGGTTGGCGGCCGTTACTCGGTAGATTCCGCGATTGGAACCTCCCTGGCAATCGCGATTGGCCCTGAGCACTTCGAGGAATTCCTCGGAGGCATGCGCACAATCGATCAGCATTTTGCTTCGGCGGCGCCCAAGGATAATGTCCCGCTCATCATGGGCTTGCTCAACGTTTGGTATTCAAACTTCTTGGGTGCGGACACCCATGCAGTGCTCCCGTACTCGCAGTACCTGCACCGTTTCCCCGCATACCTGCAGCAGCTCACCATGGAGTCGAATGGCAAGTCCGTGCGTCGCGATGGAAGCCCGGTCTTCTATGACACCGGCGAGGTCTTCTGGGGTGAGCCGGGGACGAATGGCCAGCACGCCTTCTACCAGCTGATTCATCAAGGAACCCGCATGGTTCCCGCAGACTTCATTGCCTTCGCACAGCCTTCGTGGCCGATTCGTGACGCTGATGCGGATATGCACGAGCTGTTCTTGTCGAACTTCTTTGCTCAGACCAAGGCCTTGGCTTTCGGTAAGACCGCGGAAGAGGTTCGCGCTGAAGGCACTGCAGAAGAACTGGTTTCAGCCCGCGTCTTCACGGGCAACCGTCCCACGACCTCGATTATGGCGCCCGCGCTGACTCCTTCGGTCTTGGGACAGCTCATTGCGCTCTATGAGCACATCACGTTCGTTGAGGGCGCGGTCTGGGGACTGGATTCCTTCGATCAGTGGGGCGTTGAGCTGGGCAAGGTTTTGGCCAAGCAGATTCTTCCCGCAATCGAGGGCGATCAGGCGGTCTTGGACCAACAGGATTCTTCGACTCGCTCGCTCATTGAGTTCTATCGCGCGAATCGCACGAAGTAGTCTCTTTCTCTGAGTGAGGCACGTCGGGGGCCGCGCCGTCAGGCGTGGCCCGCACTGTGTTATCGGGTTGTGCGCCGACGCCAGTAGCCGATGAGACCGATCGTGAGGGCGGGAGCCCACAGGAGCAGCATCGGGGCGTAGGCCGCGACCAGGATGGCCACCTGCCAGCCGTTCATGCCGTCTGCGGGGGGCCTGCCGTCGGCGAGGCCCAGCCAGACGAGCCGAACCTGGTGATCAGGGTGGCGCAGATGCGGTAGAGCAGTGCGTTTCCGATCCCTCCGAGAACGAGCGGTGGGCGGGATACGAGCGCTCACGCGGGAATGTCGCGCACGCGGTAGGCGATGAGGCCGCCAGCGCAGCACGCGATGCCAGCCCCAAGCTGGACGGCCATGGGTAGCCAGTGCGTCGTCCCCCACGGATCGGACACGTGCCCGAGGATGGACAGGTCTTGCGCCCACTTCGGCATGTCGATGAGGCCGCCGAAGAGGCGGGCAAAGAAACTCCACGCGATGATCGCCCACGCTAGGGACCGCCATCGCGGGGATGCTCCCACCAGCATCGCAGCGATGCCCACCGCCGCCACGACCCCCGGCAGTTGGGTGAGCGTGAAGACGAACGCCCTGCCGACAGCGTGGTCCTCAGTCACCTGGGTGGCCATGGCGGCCGCCAGCACAGCGCCCGACACGACGAGTAGGACCACTCCTGCGCCGATGGCGTCGGCCAGGGCCGCTATGAGCGCTCGTGTGCGCGAGACCCCACAGGTCAGCACCGCTTCGCTCAGCCCGCGTTCCTCCGACGCGGCCAGGTTGAGCACCCGCTGGACGACCGCAGTGGCTACGAGGGCCACTATCACAACCGTGAGCAACGTGGTGTACTGGACGACGGGCCGCATCTCGGGGGCCATCTTGTCGATGTAGGCGGTGCTCGACGGGTTGTTGGCGATCAGGTCGGACAACCCGCCCGACATCGTGCCGAAGAGTGCCCCTGTGAGCGCCAGTGCGAAGGCCCAGGCGGCCAGGCGTCGAACGCCCAGGCGCGCGGTCAGGCCCAGCGGG
>ERZ773265.1917-NODE-1917-length-10069-cov-44.234771_pt1 | contig 10069 bp, 11 predicted proteins | sample MGYA00580512_ERZ773265 | MGnify/ENA primary metagenome ERZ773265 (study PRJEB29015, sample SAMEA2738169) | human oral metagenome | biome: human oral; feature: human-associated habitat; material: saliva | place: China | collected 2183 ...
CGTGTTTGCTATCACGATTGAAGGTCGTTTGAGCAGTTTTCATTATAACATGCTTAGATAGAGAAGACAAGGAAGATGCTGACAAACCTAGCCACCTCTTTTATAAATACATGAAGATAGGATACAAGAGAAATTAATTCATGCCTAAACCTCTATTCTCTTTAAAAACTTATTTTTAAAATCAATTAAAAATGATATACTTTAATCAGGAGGAATGCGCACATGATTCCATATATATACCACCATCCATGTGCGTAGGACTAATGTGAACAACTACAAAGATATTCTAAAATCAAAAAATACTATTTTTATTATTACACTTATTGCAGGTATTGGACTTTTGACAGGCTTAGTCCTCCATCAAGAAAAAATCCAAGCAGAGAGAGGGAACGTTGCTCTCATCAAACAACAAAAAAATCAACAAGATGTCGAACAAGTAAAAAACGCCATTAAAGACTTCAATATTGATTCTGAAACCATTATAGAAGATTGGAAAAAAATTCAAGAATTAAAACCAACTACTGATGAAGGCAAAAAGACATTAGCAGACTTTCTCGCTTCTACTGCCGATAAAGTCACAAATCATTATAGTGAAAAAGCTTTGAAATTAGATATAAAGGATTCTGATAGCCAGTTTCAAGATAAACAAACACTTGAGACAGCCATCACTTCCTTGAAAAAAATAATAGACATCATTAAAAACATTAATTCTGCCAGCGACCAAGTTGCTCTTGAAGAAAAGATAAAACCAATTCAAGAACTAATCTCTAAATTCCAAAAACAAGTTGAAGTCTTGACCAAAAAAGAAGAAGAAAAAACTACCCAAACGGAAACGACTACTAGAGATGCTGGAATAGAAGCCAGCCGTTCAGAAGATAGTAGCTATATTCAAAGCTATCCAGAAACAAATGGAAGCATATCTAATTCCCAAGCACCTGCAGCTGAGCAGTCTTCATCTGGTAGTACTAGTAGTGGAGGAGATAATAGCGCTAATACAGGAGGTCAAACTGCTGATTCTTCAGGTTCTCAATCAGAGTCTAATAGCGTTACAACCAGTTCGTCTAACTAATAATCTAGGTGGCGAAGTCCCATAAACTTGTAAGCCCTCAACACCAATGTTTATAATGATCTCTCATCAAATGCAAACACACAAAAAGAGCCGTTTAGGGCTCTTTTTTAGGGTTCTATGATATTGGTAGCAGGTTAATTCCCTATAGATATTATGGAGCCAATTATTGATAAAAACTTTAGTCATCTTCGTCTCTATAAAAATATTTTCTATACACTCTTGATAATACCAAAATTAATGCCCATATCGTACTCAGAGCTATAATAATAGAATTTATTGGATTTATTTCAGTGTGTCCAATCACTAGTCCAATTATTGGACTAGTAGACATGCTTAGATATAATAAAAATGACAAAATATGGTGTTTCTGCTGAATCTCTCAACTCTTTATCTTTACAATGGTGATAAGTTACTTTGCAAACAGCTTTGCTACACTCTCTTGGAGGAAGAAAAAATAAGCAAACAGTATGACACACTTGCGTTTTCCTATATTCGTATAGGCATTTGTACTAATGATGCTCAGTTGATACAAAATGGACTCTCCTTAGCTAAGCTAGTAGAAGATGAACACTTACTAACAGAACTAGAGCGAGAAGTTGATATCTTTGTAAACAAAAAAGAAAGTCATTGAGACTTCCTTTTCTATATCTTCTTAATACCAACCGTTGTTAAGCCAGAAGTTCTTAGCAGCTGTCCATGAACCGTAACGTCCTGCAACATAAGCGTCTGCTACACGTTCTTGGTTTTCAGCTGAGTGGTCACCGTTCAAGTATGAATCTGTCAATTGGTAACGTCCGATGTAACGTCCGTTTGTCGCTGTGTAGCTACCACCTGATTCTTTTTGAGCGATCCATTCTTTCGCTTCTGCTTCAGATCCGCTTACAGTTGCAGCTGGAGCTGAGTAGCTTTCTGCTACTGCTGGTGCTGAAGCTGGAGCTTCGTAAGTTTCTTCGTATGTAGTTTCTTCTACAACCGTTTCAGCAACTGCTGGAGTTTCTTCAACTTCTGCTACAGGAGCTTCTGTTGTTGTAGTTTGGGCAACTGGAGCTTCCCCATCGATTACCAATACTTGGTCAACAAAGATAAGGTCAACATTTTTAATGTTGTTCAATTTAGCTAATTTTTCAACTGTTGTGTTGTAAGTCTCAGCAATTTCTGAAAGAGTATCTCCAGGTTTAACTGTATAAGTTTTTGTTTCTTGTGCAAAAGTAAGTGATGGTGCAAGGAAAGCAAGTACAACTGCAAATCCTGCAAGTTTAGTCTTAATGTTTAATTTCATTTAAAAAAGTTCTCCTTCTTTCTTATACTACCATGATACCTTTCTAATGTTACTATTTGTTAACGAATTTGTGTAGAAATGTTACAAAACTGTGATTTATTTACTTAAAAAAGCCACTTTTTGTTACAAAACCCTTGTTATAAAAGCTTTTTAATCTTTTTATATATTTCAGAAAGTAATTAAGCACTTACATCTAATCTTTGCTATAATAGAAGTAAGAATCTTTTTAAGGGGAAACAGATGCAATCACTTCGTTTTCAATCTGTCTTTGATATCATTGGACCAGTCATGATTGGGCCATCTAGTAGTCACACGGCAGGAGCTGTTCGTATCGGTAAAATCGTTTCATCTATCTTTGATGATACTCCAACTGAGGTTGAATTCCAGCTTTTTAACTCTTTTGCAAAAACCTATCGTGGACACGGGACAGACCTTGCCCTTGTAGCTGGTATTTTGGGAATGGATACGGATGATCCTGAAATTCCAAATAGTTTAGAAATTGCCCACAAGCGTGGCATTAAAATCGTGTGGACCATCCAAAAGGACAGTAATGCTCCCCACCCAAATACTACGAAAATCACTGTTAAGAACGATCGTAAGACTATCAGCGTAACAGGGATTTCAATCGGCGGTGGAAATATCCAGGTAACAGAATTAAATGGTTTTGCCGTATCTCTCAACATGAACACCCCTACCATCATCATCGTCCACCAGGATGTTCCAGGTATGATTGCACATGTGACCGAGGCTCTTTCTCGCTTCGGCATCAACATCGCCCAAATGAATGTAACTCGAGAAAAAGCCGGCGAGAAAGCAATCATGATTATTGAAGTTGATAGTCGAAACTGTGAAGAATCTATCGAAGAGATTCGGAAAATTCCTCATTTGCACAATGCCAATTTCTTTCAATAGGAGAAAATATGTTTTACTCTATCAAAGAATTAGTCGAACAAGCCGAACTTGATTTCCAAGGAAATGTTGCTGAGCTCATGATTACTACTGAGTTTGAGCTAACTGGGAGAGAGCGAGAAGAAGTTCTCCTCCTCATGGAACGTAACCTCGAAGTCATGAAAGCTTCCGTTGAGCTTGGTCTCAATGAGAATAAATCTCGTAGCGGTTTGACAGGTGGTGATGCTGCCAAGCTCGATCATTACATCAAAAAAGGAAAGACCTTATCAGACTTCACTGTCTTGTCTGCCGCCCGTAACGCCATTGCCGTTAATGAGCACAATGCCAAGATGGGCCTTGTGTGTGCGACACCAACCGCAGGTAGCGCAGGTTGTCTTCCTGCAGTTCTCACATCTGCTATTCAAAAGTTAAATTTAACGCATGAACAACAACTAGATTTTCTCTTTGCTGCTGGTGCTTTTGGGCTCGTCATTGCTAATAACGCTTCTATTTCGGGAGCTGAAGGAGGCTGTCAAGCTGAAGTTGGATCTGCCTCTGCCATGAGCGCTGCTGCCCTAACTCTAGCTGCAGGTGGAACTCCTTACCAAGCTAGCCAGGCTATCGCCTTCGTTATCAAAAACATGCTCGGTCTTATCTGCGATCCCGTTGCAGGTTTGGTTGAAGTCCCATGTGTTAAGCGTAATGCCATGGGAGCAAGCTTCGCCTTCATCGCAGCCGATATGGCTTTAGCCGGTATCGAATCAAAAATCCCAGTTGACGAAGTCATTGATGCCATGTACCAAGTAGGCTCTAGCCTCCCAACTGCCTTTCGTGAAACTGCCGAAGGTGGTCTTGCAGCCACACCGACAGGCCGTCGCCTTCAAAAAGAAATCTTCGGCGAATAATTTCAAGATTACTAGGAGAATCAATGTCATCCCTATCAGCCATCTTTTTCGACTTAGATGGAACACTTGTGGATAGCTCTATCGGTATTCACAATGGCTTCACCTATACTTTTGAACAACTGGGAGTCCCTAGTCCAGATGCAAAAACCATCCGTGGTTTTATGGGACCTCCTTTGGAAACTAGTTTCGCTAGTTGCTTACCAACTGAGCAGATTGAGCTGGCTATCCAGCTTTATCGTTCCTATTATAAGGAAAAGGGAGTCTACGAAGCTCAGCTCTTTCCACAAATCAAGGAACTACTCACTGAACTAGCTCAACAATATCCTCTCTATATCACGACAACAAAAAATACTCCGACAGCAGTCCATATGACAGCTAATTTTGAAATCGATCATTTCTTTGACGGCATCTATGGTTCAAGTCCGCAAGCAGTGCATAAGGCAGATGTCATTCGTCAAGCTTTGGCAACTCATAAATTGGATCCAGAAAAAGTGGTCCTTATCGGAGATACTAAGTTTGATATGATTGGTGCCCAAGAAACTGGCATTAAAAAACTAGCGGTTACTTGGGGATTTGGTGACGAGAAGGACCTCATGACCTATCAACCTGACTGGGTTGCACATCAACCAGCAGACATTTTACGTCAACTATAATTGAAACTCTAAACAAAAAACACTCCAATTAAATTGGAGTGTTTTTTAATTTGTTCTTGCTTTGATCTGTCATTTATTGGCTAGTTACTTCCTTGGTTGGCATTGCCAGTAGGACTAAAAGAATAAATCCTCCCATTGGAGCGAAAGCGAGAAAAATGAAGGCCCAGTGATAGCCTGCGTCACGTAAACGACGAACTCTTAGAGCGATACTCGGTATGAATATCACTAGATAAAAAATGATATAAAAACTCAGAATTCCCACACTTGCGATAGGGTCTGCTACTTCTTCTTCAGTGAAGACAGCCTGAAAATAGGTAATATAAAGAGGAATGGACAAAATAGTATTCATTATCCAAACCCACCAAAAGTCTGGACGTGTTGAACGTCCTGAAAAGTTCGCAAACCCTCTAAAGAAATTTTTATAAGCGTTAATCATAGGATACTCCTAATTATATGTTAAACAGGCATGAGAACTACCAGACAAGATTCAACCGTAAAACCGAAACCTTTTAGTTCTTATCTGATTCTTCGAATGGTGTATCTTCGATGGCTTCTTCATTTTTGACTGCTTGAGATTCACTATAGTTTACCACTTCAGTTTCCTTTGTTGGCATAGCTAGAAGTACCAAAAGAGCGATACTTCCAACAAATGGAACAAATGCAACGAAGATGAGTGCCCAATGGAAACCAGCATCACGTAGACGACGAACTGTCAATGCAATTCCAGGCAAGAAAAGTGCCAAACTAAAAATGAGATAAACAAATCCGATTAAGCCCAAAGCCATAATAGCAGCTTCGCTATCTGGATTTGCCATTGCACTAGCGTATACCATGTAGAAAGGGATAGAAAGGATAATGTTTGCCAACCAAATCCACCAGTAATCTGGGCGTGTTGAACGTCCAGAGAAATCTACATAACCTTTAAAGAAATTTTTAATTGCGTTAATCATAGGATACTCCCAATTTTTATTTTACCAGTAGATACTGTACAGTTATAGAACACTCCCAAATCTAGTAAAAGACCTGGGAGTGTTAGCAAATTATTCGACAAGGCTGAAAATTCTTCGTCCTTGTAGCATTCTTCAGATAGTTAATCTTATAGTGTTTCCTTTGTTGGCATAGCTAGAAGTACCAAAAGAGCGATACTTCCAACAAATGGAACAAATGCAACGAAGATGAGTGCCCAATGGAAACCAGCATCACGTAGACGACGAACTGTCAATGCAAGTCCAGGCAATAAAACTGCTAGACCAAAAATGAAATAGACAAATCCGATTAAGCCCAAAGTCATAATAGCAGCTTCGCTATCTGGATTTGCCATTGCAGCACCGTATGCCATGTAGAAAGGAATAGAAAGGATAATGTTTGCCAACCAAATCCACCAGTAATCTGCGCGAGTTGAACGTCCTGAAAAATCTACATAACCTTTAAAGAAATTTTTAATTGCGTTAATCATAAGTTACTCCCTAATTTTTTATTTACTATAGTTTACCATATCTGTTCAATAATAACAAGTTTGTTCAAAAAACTCTGAAAGCCTTTCGAAATCTAGAAAAAAGACACTATCTGCTCTTTCTCATAAACAGAAGTTGCAGATAATATCTTATCTATTTTTAGTCAGCATGTGTTGTTTCATTAGCAAAAGCTATGATTGCTCTCTTCAATTCAGAACCTTGCAAGGTACGGAACTCTTCAATCTTCTGATTGATCATCTCAAGAGGCATTACATTTACTTTACCAACAAAGATTTTGTCCATTACTTGATTATCAACTAGTTCAGTTGATACAAGCAACTCTTCGTATAGTTTTTCACCTGGGCGAATACCTACTTCTACGATTGGAATTTCATTTTCAGTATGACCACTGAGTAGAACCATTTTCTTAGCCAAATCGTAGATGCGAACAGGTTTACCCATATCAAGAATAAAGACTTCACCATCCTTGGCATAAGCCCCCGCATGAATCACCAAGCGACTAGCTTCTGGAATGGTCATAAAGTAACGAGTCATTCGAAAATCTGTTACTGTAACAGGGCCACCCTCTGCAATTTGACGTTCAAAGACAGGAATTACACTACCACGACTACCGAGTACGTTACCGAAACGAACCGCACAGTAGGTAGATTGGCTACGTTGATTAAATCCAGTGACAATCAACTCAGCCACACGTTTAGTTGCTCCCATTACGTTTGGTGGATTAACGGCCTTATCTGTCGAAATCATGACCATTTTTGGAACTCGAGCAGCGTCAACTGCCTTAGCAACATTATAAGTTCCAAGGATATTATTCTTGAAGGCTTCTTTTGGATTGCGCTCCATCATCGGAACATGTTTATGGGCTGCAGCATGGTAAACAATCGCTGGTTCGTACTGTTCAAAAACTTGAAGCAAACGATCGTAATCTTGAATATCAGCAATGACAGGAACAAAGTCAATTTCCTGGAACTTGCGAATCAATTCATGGTAAATCAGATAAATAGAGTTTTCTCCATGACCGAGCAAAATGACGCGTTCGGGATTGAATCGACTAACTTGACGGCAGATTTCTGAACCAATCGAACCTCCGGCTCCAGTCACCAAGATTGTTTTGCCAGTGATTTCAGAACCCAGACGTGATTCATTGAGCTGAATCTCTTTACGTCCCAACAGGTCCGTGATATCAATTTTCTGGAAACCACCTGCTTGAGGCTGGATACCTTGCACAACTGACTCAATCATCGGCATTTTGAAGCATTTTACACCGATACCGTTACACATTTGAAGGATTCGTTCATATTCGGATGGATCTAGAGACGGAATCGCAACGATAACTTTTTCAACTCTATAGCGTTTAGCCAATTCTGGTAGATCATCATAAGAACCCAAAACTGGGATTTTCCCAAGTTTCTGTCCTTTTTTCTTTTCATCATTATCCAAAATCCCAACTAGTTCAAGGTCACTAGTAGGATGTTGGTAGCTGTTCATAAAGAGCGCGCCACCATCACCAGCACCAATCAAGAAGGTACGACGGTGTTCCCCAGCTCCATTTCCCTTTTTACGTCTTGAGTAAATCAACTGCCAAGTGATACGAGGAAGTAGAATCAAGAAAGTTGTTAATAGGATAAAGAGTACGATAAAGCGGATAGAAAAGAGCGGCAAGAAAGCATAGCAGATCACATAAGATAAGATACTACTGATAGTTACTCCGAAGAAAATCTTCATAAAATCTGTTATTTTGCTATATCGACTAATACTAGCATTAAGCCCCCAGAATCCAATCATCAGTTGGTAGAAAAGGAAGGTTAGACCTGTGTAAATGACATAGTCTACCGGGGCTGGATTAATCAAGCCATAAAATAGAATATAGGAAACAATAATTGATAAGACCATACTGGCAATATCAAAAAATCCCCAAAAAATTTGTTTCTGTTGTTTATTTAATACTTCAACCAGATCAATTACGTAATCTGTTATTTTTTTATTCATGTGAATGGTATCCTCCTACACAAAATCACATTTTCTAGAAATTATAAAATCTTTCTTTAAAATCCTAGCAGTTAATTCTTACTTATTTTTTCTTAGGAGTTTTAAAAAGATAAACTGTCGTACAAATCCTGGACAGAGAGCAACAACAACTTGGATTAAAACACTTTTCAGGTATTCGCTATAAGAAATCTGCCCACGTTCATACATTCTTTTACGTGCTTGGCGATAAAGTTTGAGATAGCGAAGGCCGCCACGGCGTTCAAACATCCCTGCTCCCACGCGCACCTTACAAAGAATCTGATCTACATTCCCAGTTCGAGCTCCGGCGCTAATCATATTGAGCCAGAGAAGATCGTCCTCCATATAAAGTCCATCTTCATAGTTACCCGCCTTGAGAACCATCTCTTTTTTGAACATAACTGTCATGTGATTAAAGGCACTTCTCATACGTTGGTAAACAATGATATCCTCATGCTTAATCGGTACACGACGGTAAGATACAATTTCATCAGGCTGGTCGATAAATTCAGCGATATGACCACCTAGTAGGTCCAAATTTTCTGTTTCCATCAATTTAAACTGTTGTTCAAAACGGTCTTCAACAGCAATATCATCCGTATCCATACGGGCAATGACATCATATTGGCACTGTGTAACACCATACTTAAGTGCCAACCCTAGACCGCGATTTTGTTCAAGCGGACAGCGTTTGATTGGAATGCTTGACTGTGCTTCCAATTCCTCCAACACTTGATATAGTTCAGGTGTCAGTGGTCCATCTTCAACGATGATCACTTCGCTTGGTTGGAGTGTTTGATGTAAGATACTCTCGACCGCCTCTTTCAAAAAGACTGGGTTCTCTTTGATGTAGACTGACATCAAGACACTAAATTTCCGATTTTCAGACACAGCTTTTCTCCAATATATAGATTTTCATTCACTATTTTATCACAAATTTCCTGACTTTCCTATTTTTATTTGAATACAAGAAAAAAACTAGTAAATCTATCAAACTTTTTTCAATGATTTTTCGCAGCTAAAAGACGGATTCCCTCACGCCATCTTGACATCTATAGGAAAAAGCCTTAAAATAAGCTGTTATCAAAATCAGTTTGTTGAGGTTCACATGAAAAAACGATCACTCTTTTTTATTCTAGGAATCATCTTAATTGGGGCAGTCTTAAGAGCTCCTTTTACTGCCTTACCAACTATTTTAGGAGATATCGCCCAAGGTTTAGGAGTTGAAGTCAGCTCACTTGGGATTTTGACGAGTCTTCCTCTCTTGATGTTTGCCCTCTTCTCCTCTTTTGCGAGTCGCTTGGCTCAAAAAATTGGACTTGAGCATCTTTTCACCTATAGTCTTATCGTCTTGACCGTCGGTTCAGTGATTCGTATTTTCAATCTCCCTCTGCTCTATCTGGGAACCTTACTTATCGGAGCAAGTATCGCTATTTTCAACGTGCTTCTTCCTAGTGTCATTCAGGCAAACTACCCACAAAAGATTAGCTTCCTGACAACGATTTATGTGACGACTATGGGGATTGCCACTGCTCTTGCTTCCTATCTTTCAGTCCCCATTACTCAGGCAACGTCATGGAAAGGCTTGATTCTCTGCTTATCCTTGGTCTGTCTACTAACTTTATTTGTCTGGTTCCCCAACCATGGTCACAATCATTTCTTAGAAGGACATGAGAAAAAACAAGAGAAAGAGAATATCTTGAAGAACAAGCAAGTTTGGGCTATTATTGTATTTGGCGGACTTCAGTCCTTACTCTTCTATACCAGTATGACCTGGTTACCTACCATGGCAA
>ERZ773265.1919-NODE-1919-length-10059-cov-5.212715_pt1 | contig 10059 bp, 10 predicted proteins | sample MGYA00580512_ERZ773265 | MGnify/ENA primary metagenome ERZ773265 (study PRJEB29015, sample SAMEA2738169) | human oral metagenome | biome: human oral; feature: human-associated habitat; material: saliva | place: China | collected 2183 ...
TGTAGACATCTATAACGCCGCCGACGTATTCGTTCTGCCCTCACTTTCCGAGAATCTTCCCAACACTATCATGGAAGCAATGGCCTGCGGTGTACCCTGTGTGGGCTTCAAAGTGGGTGGTATTCCCGAAGAAATCGACCATAAGAAGAATGGCTATGTGGCCGAATATCGCGATGCCGACGACCTCGCCCGAGGTCTGCACTGGGTACTTTGTGAGGCCGATCACGAGGCTTTGAGCCGTGAAGCCGTACACAAAGTGGCTACAAACTACTCACAACATGCCGTTGCCATGAAATATATAGAGGTGTACAACCAGGCACTGGCCCTTAAAAATTATCACTTATGATCCGCTTTTCTATCATCACCTGCACCTATCAGGCCGCCTCTGTACTGCAGCGAACCCTCGACAGCGTACTTCATCAGAGTTATCCCCACCTTGAACATATCATTCTTGATGGGGCTTCAACCGATGACACTGTCAGCATGGTGAAACACTACATGGAAGAAAACGAAGCTCAAGAAGACTGCATCCACGACATCATCTTCACCTCGGAACGCGATAACGGACTCTATGATGCCATGAACAAAGGTATCATGAAGGCCACGGGCGACTATCTTGTATTCCTCAATGCTGGTGATGTTTTCCCTTCACCCGACACCCTTGAGCATATTGCCGGCTGCGTTGGAGAGGGCGAAACGCTCCCCGGTGTTCTCTATGGCGACACCGATATCGTCGACAACAATGGCCATTTCCTGCGCCACCGTAGGCTCTCTGCGCCTAAAAAGCTCACATGGCGTTCGTTCCGCAGTGGCATGTTGGTGTGTCATCAGGCCTTTTATGCCCGCACAGACATCGCCAAACAAAACCTCTACGACCTGCATTTCAAACTCTCTGCCGACGTCGACTGGTGCATCCGAGTGATGAAAACGGCAGCTCAACAACACCTGCCATTGCGAAATGTCAACGCAGTTATCGTCAACTATCTTGCTGGTGGACTGAGCATTAAAAACCATCGGGCATCACTCAAGGAGCGCTTCCGGGTGATGTGTCAACATTATGGTTTCTGTACGACTGCAATCTTTCATATTTGGTTTTTAATTCGAAGTATAATACGAAAATAGTGTGAAAAATGTTATTTTCTAATAATATTTTTCTTCATTTCATTACTTCAACGTATATTTGCAGCGTTGAATTAAAAAAGAAAAGATTATGAAAAAGATTATGTTATGTGCAGCCTTCGTGGTTGCTTCATTTGGATTTGCAAATGCTCAGGTTGTGAAATGCACAGAAAAGAAGTGCGAGAAGACAGAACAATGCACTAAAGACAAGCAGTGCAAAGATGCAAAACATGAGTGTGATATGGCGTGCAAGAAAGATTGCAAGACATCCGGAGCCTGCTGCAAAAAGGCAGATAAGAAAGGCGCATGCTGCAAGAAAGACGCTAAGAAATGTCCAGCTAAGAAAGCACAGGGCAAGAAAGCTGCCAAGAAAGACAAGATGTAATTCCCTTTCTGCCGCTTCTCCAAAGAAAAAATAAGCAGATACAAATTTATAATCAGTGCCAAGACGCATCATTACATGCGCCTTGGCACTTTACTTTATCCCTTAAGCTTGATTTTCGTTTTCAATCTCTTCGGCCGAAACTTCCTCTTTTCCACGTCTGACATCGCCACTGAAAGTGACAAAATAAAAACCTCGACGCGGTGTCCACTCCATGCAAAAGAGTTCAGAGGGACGCTCGAAACCATTCTTCTTAAGATTGCGAAGCACCCAGTTTTTAGTTTTATCACACTGTATGAGCGTGCTGTCTACGATTTCACCGTTATTGATCAGCAGATGTGATTGAGGCGTTCTGTTGGTCGAAAGCACCGTAACGGCGCCATTAGTCTCAAACAAAACATCGTCAACATCAAACATTGAGAAGATGCCTTTCTGTCGCAACAGCAGGCGAAACTGCTCCATTTCAAGACTGTTTCGCTTGAAAGCTTTGAAGTTGATGATGCCATCGCGCACCAAATAAGAACTTGTTCCCTTGATGAGATGACGCAAACGTGCCGACCGCATGCAAAATCTTACGAGCATATTGAAACCTGTCCACACGGCCAAAGCAAACAGGATATGCCACATCGACATGTCGGGGTTGTAGAGCACACCACCGACTAAAGCACCGATAACAAATGCACTCACGGTGTCGAGTGGGGTAATCTGCGCCATTTGTGCTTTACCCGCAATGCGCAGAAAGACCAAAATGCCAATCATTCCCGTAACAAGTTTCAGGGTAATGGCAAGGTAAGGCTGAAGAACTTCTAACATTTTTAGAAACGATAATGTCGTTAAACAACGGCCAATGAAACTTTTTTTATTGAACCCTCAAACTGAACATGCACGACAACCAAGCTGCCACGGCATGCAGTTTTCAATAGCAAAGGTAGTTTATTTCTCACGAAGGAAGCAAAAAACAAAAAGAAAAAACACTTTTATAAAATAATCATTATCTTTGCAACAAACATCATAACAACAATGAGAACCAAACTTTTGCCCCTTTTCTTCCTATCCATACTGCTGCTGCTCAGCTGCCAACGCTCCGAGATTCCATTCATGCAAGCATTCCATCTCAATCCCGACAGCCTCATCATGGACTCCATTCCACAGCCTTTTGCTGATGAGAACCATGGTCTTCTGCTTTCAGGAGAACAGGTTTATCGGCTGAAAGGCAGTGCCATTGACACCTTTCCTGACATTCTTCTTTCTATCCAACGCTTCGCCGATGACTATGCCTTAGCATTTACCCATTGTGGAAATGTGGAACTTTATCTGTTCAGTCCGCAGGGAAAACGACTTGACAAGCTTGACTTAGGCTATTGGGATGCAGAGGAAGAACACATGCCCGGCAAGCCCAATATCATAAAAGCAAGTATTCGAAGAGACAGTTTAGAAAATCCTCTTGGCCACTATCAACGCCTTGACGCCACGCATTTCGAGGTGTTTTGCATTGCGAAAACCGACACTATTCGCTGGCTATATGAAGTCAGAAATCATCGTTTCTATCTGCAAAAGCGCGTGGCCAACCATGTCATAGCTACGCCTTCACGTGACATTGATGCCTATCCTTGGTCGCAGACTTATGAGGTTTGTCTGCTCATCAACGGCTACAAGGAAGTTCGTCCCAAGAACATGATCTGCGAACTAAGAAGTCCTGCCGGGCGTTTCGCCTACGAAATGATGCGCCGAAACTACGACATGGGGGCTTATTGGCAATGGATTTACGACCACCGCGGACACGAAATCCTCTCTGCCCAAATAGAAGACATATACTATTGGGCGCAACACTGTAAGGAGGAGAAACAGCAATTGCCACGCGAGATGATCGAAGAAGATATCCACAAGGTAAAGAGCAAGTCGGCAAGAAGCTACTTATTGAGACTCGTAAGAACATGGAATAACAATCCATACAAAGACCTTTGACGTTACAACCCACAGTTTCTCCTGCCTTTCCATAAGTGACTTTTACACCAAACGGCCACCCTTTCACAGCATCATAGCCGCAAAAAGCCAACACGCTTCGTGTTGGCTTTTTGTTTCATTCCCATGTTTCAAGTGTCAAACATGATGCACATGAGGAAATCTTTTATGTTCATTTTAGACTTATCTTCTTTCCTACAGCGTCTTGACAAACTGCTGAAGACGGTCTTCTCCCGCAAGCGTCAGCTCGAAAAGTCGCCATTGATTGTGCGCACGGTCAAGGTTATGAGCCGCATAAGTGGTTTTATAATAGGTGTCACCATTGATATAATCCGCAAGGAAACGCACGCACTGCATGTATGGGAAGAGCTGCATTGCAAAGGGAAGCATGTCTCGTTCAGTGTCCGTCAGGAAGTGGCGAGTGCCTTCAATGTAGCCTTTCGTGAAGCTTTCGATGACATCCCAGCGCAATGCTACTTTCGAAACATCGGGATCATCCTCGCGGGTTGCATTGGCTGCCGTGCGTAGGAAGTCGCCATAATCAGAGAACACAAAGCTTGGCATGACGGTATCGAGGTCGATGACACACAGCACCTGTCCTGTCTCATCAAACAACATATTGTTCACTTTCGTATCGCAATGGCAGAGACGCTTAGGCAATTGCTCCTCACGGTAAAGCTTTTCAGCCCTGCACATGGCTTCAGCGTGCTGCTCAATCTTGTCAATAAGTGCACTCACTTCATGCAAACGACCTGCAGCATCAGCCTTCACAGCCTCCCGAAGCTGTCGAATGCGCAGCTCCATGTTATGGAAATCGGGGATTGTTTCACCGAGTTTCTCTTCTACATCCGTAAGCATTGACTCGAAACGACCGAAAGTTCGGCCACAATCATAGGCATTCTGCGGTGTCACCTGATTAAAAGTCTGTGTCCGTGGAATGAAAACAGAGACGCGCCAGAAGTCACCTTCTTCCGTCTGATAATAGCTTTTACCCTCCTTAGTAGGTACAAACTGCAGCACTTTCCTGTCGATATCCGTCTCACCGGCTGCCTCGAGCTTTGCCCGAATGTGACTTGTGACGACATCAATATTATGTTGCAGCAATTCAACATCGGTGAAAATATGATGGTTGATGCGCTGAAGCACATAGTCATGCGGCTCCCCTGAAGGCATCACCACCTTGTAAGTGTCGTTGATAAGGCCGTCGCCTAAAGGGATAATATCCACCGGGGTTCCACCTATTTCAAAGTTCAAGAGTATCTGTTCCTGTTTGCTTTTGGTTTTTCCTTGCATAGTAATAGCATTTAAATTCAAATTAGATTTTCACGCAAATTTAAGATAAAAATCCCGTTTTCTCACGCAAAAAAATGAGTTTTATCTTATATACAGCTTATTTAACAAATGCAAACGGCAGAATATCACCCTATGAATTAAAACAGAACGCCACTTTCTTCTTCTCCTCATTTCCTTTCTGAATGATGAACTATACATTCTTTATTATGCATTAATATCATTCAACATTCTCCATTCAACACTCCACAATCATGAATTATGCATTGTGCATTAAATAAAGGTTTAGTAACGCTGCTGCCTTTTGCTAACTCCCTTTCTTTTTTTACACTTGGTAGTTTAATCTACTAGATGTTAAATATCCATAATCTATAAGTCTTTTAACCTGTTTTCTTTTGACTTTAGATTCCAATTTTTTCCCTTTGTCCTCAAAGACAACAGATTGCAATTCTTCCTCTTCTTCCCCAGAGCAAGACTGTCTTTCAGCCTACAGAGGAGACTTCAAGAAGTTGTTGAGGTTTTCTCTTTTTTGTTTTCATGCCGGCTTGATCACAGAATCCAGAAAGACCTCCGGTAACATTATCAACAACAATTAAAAAAGTTTTAATTATGGGTTCATTCAGAGCAACACTGGAATTGGGCGGCAAGGAATATGACGTCCTGTATTCAAACTACGAGTTCAGCAGAAACACTGACTCCAAGGGAAAGCCTTCATCAAGCATTTCGGGCGGAAGAGTGTCCGTGACCGTGGAGTCTACCGAAGACACTACTGCCATTGAGGCTATGCTCAACAGCCAGTTCAAGGCCGTTGACGGAAAAATCATCTACAAGAAGACCGAAGAGGATGCCAAGATGAAGGAAATCGAGTTCAAGAACGCCTACATCGTGCATTACAAGGAAACCCTTGATGCAACCAACGAGGTACCGATGACCATCGCCATGACCTTCTCGGCAGAGACCATTACCGTGGGCAATGCCGAGCTGGACAACCGCTGGCCAAAAGTATAACCACGACTGCAAGTAAGTCGGTAACGGGCCTTCCTGCCTCGGACAAGAAGCCGGTGGAGGAAGGCCTGATTTTCTTTTAAGGAATAGCAACAAAAAGATAAATCTGGAATATGTCAATACTCAACCACAAGATTTCCGTAGGCATAGACGGAAAGAAGTTATTTTCCTTCAAGTCGCTAAAACTTCATCAGTCCATCAACAATCACCACCGTTTCGAGCTGCTTCTTGACCTTGAGGCAGGGGGAAACAGATATGCCCACAACCTCAAGGACAGTGCAAAATGGATTGGAAAGTCATTCGCCGTGTATGCAGGGGAGAAATCGGAAACCACCTTCATGGGGGTCGTTACGGGCGTGAGCCTGCACAGGAAGAACAGTGATTTCGGACATATTCTGGTGTCGGGATACTCAGAGACCTACCGCCTCGAGACCGACCTGAACTTCAACTCATGGACAGGGTGCACCCTGGCTGATATCATCAAGGAGATGACTTCCAAGGCGGGGGTGAGTGCAAGGATCAATCCCGAATACACCGAGAAGCTCGACTACGTGTGCCAGTACAACGAGTCGGACTTCACGTTTATCAAGCGTCTTGCCCTGCAATACAACGAATGGCTCTACTATGACGGAATCGACCTGGTCTTCGGACGACCCGTACACCTGCCGGATGCAGTGAAGCTCGAGTTCGGGACAAGCCTATCATCACTGGACATCGGGGTCAAGGCACTGGCAAAGCCGGCAAAGGTGTTCTCCTATCATTCGCTCAACGACCAGACCATTGCAGCAGAAACCCCGAACAAGCCCACCGACAAGGACCGGCTGGGATACGAGGCTTTCCAGGCTTCGCTCGAGATGTACAGGAATCCTGCAAGGCAGTATGCCCTGCCTCGCATCCAGTACACCTCAGAGATGACGAGGTATGTCAGGAAGAAGCAGGAGGCAGCCACAGCCGAGTCGCACTATGTCCTGGGGCAGAGTGAGACGGCGACTCTCGTCACGGGAAGCGTGGTGGATTTGAAGAGTTCCTTCCTCGAGAGGGCGGGCAGTCTGACGAGCGAGTCGCTGGGCGAGTTCTTCATCACCGAGATAACACATACCGTGGGTGAGGACTCCTATTACAGCAATACGTTCAAGGCCATTCCGGCCGTTGTGGACACGCTGCCCGAGCCTGAAGTGGAGATGCCGATTGCAGAACCGCAGATGGCCAGGGTTACCAGGAATGACGACAAGTTCGGTCACGGGCGTGTGCAGGTTCAGATGAACTGGCAGACGGAGAAGATGTCTACGGACTGGTTACGCGTCATGGCGCCCGACGGTGGAAGCAGCGACCAGGTGAAAAGCAACCGTGGCTTCGTGTTCATTCCTGAGGTGGGCGACCATGTGCTGGTAGGGTTCCGACACGGTGACCCCAACAGACCCTATGTCATGGGAAGCCTGTTCAACGGAACTACGGGCGCGGGAGGCGGAAAGGAAAATATTACCAAAACAATCGTAACGAGAAGTGGACACACACTGGCTTTCAATGACATGGAGAATGGCAATTGGGGAATAACATTAAAGGATGCCAAAGGTAATGTTTTTCATATGGACACAAAGGGTTCCAGCATCAATATTACCGCTCCCCAGACTATAACCTTGAATGCCACCAACATTATGCTCAATGCTTCCAATAAGATTGGTCTTCAATCATCCTCCGTGAGCAAAGATGGCACAAAGAACGGAGTAATTGAGATGACGGCACTCAAGACTGTCAGTCTGAAATCAGATACGGAAGATATCAAAATCAGTGCTGAAAGTAAGGGTATCGGCTTGAAAGCCCAGACGGAAATTTCTTCTGAAAGCGATACACTCTCTTTAAATTCTCGAGTTTCGTCATTGGATATGAAAGAGCACTTGAAGATAAAAGCCGATGGAGTTAATATGGACGGAGGATCATGCATGAAAATATCTTCCAGTGATACTGACATCATTTAGCAGAGAGTTATGGCAGACCAGTTGGAATATGTAGTAAGGAATGCCTTGATGATGTGCGACAGGGGGAGCTGCTCCTGCATTCTTCCTCCCGACCCATAACGCACACATCAAGATACAAGGATGCCTTGTTGCCAACAAGCTTGACAAGCAGCCGCTCGTGAACATTCCCACGTTCGGCATCTGCAGTCTTACGCAAAAGCCTTGTGTGCCTGCTTGTACGGAATGGCAGAAGACCTATAAGCTGCGGGTAAAAGGTCAAGAAACCCTCCTGTTCAGGTCAGAGATGCCCTGTAGCTTGGGCGGAAAGATTAATTTTGTGACCAGCGGCCAGATTCCGTTGCCTGATGATGCAATGGAGGACATCAAAGCCTTGCAGGAGCAAGGGGCTAAGGAAGATGAAGATGAGGGTTGGGGCTGGCTTGATACTGTAGAATTGATTCCCGTAGTCGGTTCCATCGTCGGTGCTGTCCGTGAGGGGATGAAAGGTAACTGGGGAATGATGGCCATGAACATCGGTTTCCTAGCCTTGGATGTTGCCGTGCTTGTATCGTTTGGTGCGACTACCGCAGCCTCCTCTGCAGGTAAAGCCGGTATTAAGGCTGGCGTTAAGGTTGCGGCCAAGTCTGCTGCCAAAGCCGTAGCCAAACAGGTCGGCAAGACAGGGCTGAAAACAGCAGTGAAACTAACGGCCAAGGGAGCAAGGAAAGCTTTCTGCAAATCTATTGACAAGATTGTCGGCAAGGCTTCTGACGGGCATGTCTGTGTCTTTGCCTGTTTCCCTGCAGGGACTAAAATCAATACGGCTTTCGGATTGAAGAACATTGAGGATATCAAGGCCGGTGACAGGGTCTGGTCGTATGACGAATTGACTGGTGAGACAGGATTGCAGGAAATTGTCCGGACGATGGTCCGTGAAAGTGATCATACCGTTGAACTATATACGGAAGAGGAAATCATAGAAACGACAGCCGAGCATCCTTTCCTTACAGAAAACGGTTGGAAAGATGCCGCTGATCTGCAAACAGGTGATAGGATAAAAAGCAGAAATGAAGAAGATATCGAAATAAAAGATGTAAAGTTCTCGTATAAGCCGAGGAAAGTTTATAACTTTGAAGTCTCTAACTGGCATACTTATTTCGTGGGGGCATTGCAGTGGCTGGTGCATAACGCTAAAAAATGCTTAAGTAAACTACCTCAGCAAATACATCATTTTGCAACGAACAAAAGTAAGAAATATACTAAGCACTTTAAAAGAATTGCTAATAAATTTAAATTAGATTTGAATGGAAGTTGGAATAAAGAAGCGTTGCCACATCGGGGAAGACATCCTTACAAATACCATGATTGGGTTTTAAAACGGATGAGAATTGCTTCAAAGAAAGCAGGTAAAGACCAAGAGAAATTTCTTAATCTGTTTGAAAAGGATATAAAAGCGGAAGTCAGAAAGAATCCTGAATTGTTACGAAAGTCAGGATGGGAAAAATAACTGTATACTACATAATAAAATAACAAAAACAATGAAATATAATATTTTTTCATTCAGAGAAAGCGATGACTATGACAAAAAACGCTATGGTTTCGCCGAATCACCCGACAGCGTTGAGCCCATAGATATATACCAAGGCTTGCCTTTAGAAAAGCCTTGGAGTGAGCCAATGTTTGAATTAACCGAAGGGCATTTTTCCGATTACCTAAGTAATGATTGCGATTGGGTTTTATGTTCTGAGAAATTGAAACAGTGCATCGAAACAAATGCTATCAATGCAACAGATATAACCTGGTGTTCGGTTGCCGTTAACGACGGAGATGTAGTGAAGACTTATTATGCACTGCTTATGGAAACGCCCATGAAAGAAATCTTAGACATAGAGAAGTCCAGAAAGCTAAGAGACGGGGAAATATATCTTCCGCATTTTGTTTATGACAAGATAAAGGATGTGGACATATTTGCTTTAGAAGAGGAATATCTCGGTGGTTTATATATATCAGAGAGGTTGAAGCTGATTATCGAGGCTGAGCCTTTAACTGGTGTTGGATTTGAGGATTGGTATGCATCATAAAACTTGACATAGGAATGGAAACAGAAAAAGTATATTTCGTTGAAAGCAGTGAAGATTATGATGATCAACACTATGGCTTTGCCTTTTCTGATGAAGGTTTGTCGCCTGCTGATATTCAGAATTGGAAACAAGATATTGCTTGGAAAGAATTAAAGATGGAGTTGATGGATGGAGAGTTTGCAGACTATTTGGTTAATGATTTAGATATACCCATTTATCCTATTTTTTTGATATAATAACCTTAATTATTTTTTATAAGGAGGTT
>ERZ773265.1922-NODE-1922-length-10055-cov-11.286300_pt1 | contig 10055 bp, 9 predicted proteins | sample MGYA00580512_ERZ773265 | MGnify/ENA primary metagenome ERZ773265 (study PRJEB29015, sample SAMEA2738169) | human oral metagenome | biome: human oral; feature: human-associated habitat; material: saliva | place: China | collected 2183 ...
TTGTGGAGTCGGCAACCGGTATTGGTGAGGGTGCCCGCACGGGTCTGGCGAATATCGTAACCGGCGTGCTGTTTCTGGTGGCGATTATCGCCTCGCCGCTGGTGACGATCGTTCCCTTTGAGGCGGTCGCCCCCGCTCTGGTGGTTGTTGGGTTCCTGATGGTGCGCCAGGCCGTGCATATCGACTGGCAAGACTGGGGTCTGGGTATCCCCGCGTTCATGACCATTATTTTCATGCCGCTGTCGTACTCGATCGCTAACGGTATTGGTGCTGGGTTCGTCTCCTACGCCTTCATCCGCCTAGTTCAGGGTCGCGGGCGCGAGGTGCACTGGCTCATGTACGTAGTTTCGGCGGTGTTCGTCATCTACTTCGGCATGGGTATTATCAACGGTCTCACGCACTAGCGTTGGCTGAAATTCCGGGTATATATCGGGTGAAAAAGGCTCTTTTTGAAGAGAAGCGGCGGAAAACTACGCTTTATTCAGAAAGAGCCTTTTTATACACCTATGGGGGTGTGGATATGCGCTCGAAAACGTCAGAAATTTCACGGCTGCAGGTATACAATTTCACCCGTTTTTCCTGGTATTCTTCGCATGGGTTTACTTTCAGGTAGACCCAATTCAACGCACCTATACACGCAGACAACGCGTTTGAATGCGAACCAGCCCCGCCCTCTTGCTCAGAGACGGCGCGGGCTGGCTCAGGTTAAACCGAAAATTCTATCGTTCGCTTGGGCGGCATAATTCTTTCATAATGCGCTCGGCCCTCTCTTGTGCACGCTCATCCACCGCGTCAATATCGCAGGTATGCAGCAGGTCTGCCGCCACATGCAGGCGCAGCACCCGCGGAAGGGTGGAAACCTCACGCAGAATCACGTTCGCCTGCTCGGGTGGAGCAGGTTCCAAACCCCAACTCGGGGCAAATTTTGTGAGGTCACTGGGCAGAATGTAGGCGTCTATTAGAGGGGTTTTTATCCCCGAAAGTTCGTGCCGAGCCCCGGTGAGCGCGAGCGCATTCGCACCCGTTCGCAGCAGGTCGCTCGTATCGTAGGGTGCCACGTAGTAGTGCACAGTCATCCCGGTGCGGTGCGTGTACTGCCGGAGCGCATCGAGCCCGCAGGCGCAGAGGATGCGGGCGCGTTCGGCGGCGCTGCGGCGCGCATCCGGGGTAAGCAGGTGCCCTCCCCCGTTGAAATAGAGGGCGAGCTCGTCGAAAGATTCCTGCGAGATAACGTCACTCATGGCATAAACATAGCAAACACAGGACTAGTTTTTGAGACTTTCATCGAGGAAGCTCACAATATTCTGAGCCATCTCACGCTCACGAGGACGGCCAATACCGGGTTCCGCTAAAGCTCTGCGCAACCCCCATGCCAGTCTTGACCTTTGTTTGCCGCTAAGTCCTATCAGGTCTCGGCGTTCAGAGGTTGAAAGCAGGCAGACAAGTACCAAAATGTCATGAAAATGGCGCTGTTTATGTGTGTCACCATTATTCAAAAGAGCGGAGCATTTCTCATAGAGAGCCCCCAAAGCGTCAGGGCGATTTACCAAGAACGTGCGACCCGCGCATTCCACAGCAACTGACGATGAGCGGTCTATGCCAAATTGGGCGCCGCGAGTCATCAGGACTTTTCCCAGCCCAGAAAAGTCATAGGACAGGGTTTTCTCGGATTGTCCCGAAGGCACCAATACATCAATTTGGGCTAAGCCTCGCACCCATCGGTGGTTCTGTCCGGAAGCGTTATACCCATCAATGACGAATCCTGTGCTCTTGAGTGCATGGACGAATTCCTCAATAAGCCGACGTCGAGCGCGAATATTAAGAACGACGTCAATATCTCGGGTTGCCCGAGAGCCCTCATACCCACGCTCACACGCGAGTAACCTCATCATACTTCCACCGGCGAGGGACCAACCCTGAGGAACTAGATCGGAGATGTCTGCCAACCCAAGCCAGGATTCAAGCTCTGCGCCCTGGGCTGGGATTTTCACCGTTTTCTGATCAGGCACGGCTTATGAGTCCTTTCACCAGGCGTTCCGCTTCCCGCTCGCTTCTCGGGTCTTTGGAAATTAGGAGATCAACTGCAACATGCAAGGGGCGAATCTTAGGTAACTCTTTGATTACGCGAAGAATGACGTTGGCATCCTGAGCATGAACTTCACGTAGTGCGTAGATAAATTTCAGGGATTCGAGGTCGCGGGGAGTTACATATGCGTCTACGGTAGCCCCGTAAATTTCCGAATATTCGTGGCTGACACCCGTAAGCACTAATGCGCGTTCGCCCATCAGGTCATGCAGGTCAGCAGAAGGCACGGCATAGAATTGAGGTTTCGCATCTGCACGCACTGCATACTGCCTAAGAGCTTCTACCCCATGTTCGGAGAGGTTATGTGCACGTTCTTTGGCACGGCGGCGTGCATCGGGGGTAAGGGATGCACTGTTACCGTCAAGATAGGCGGCAAGCTGATTGAAGGATGCCATCGAGATTTTGCGCCCATGTGCGGAGTAATGCTCGTGCGGGTTATCTGAAACCATCCACCGCCCGGCGATTTTTTGTCCGCGCAAAGACCCTCGTTCAAGGCGTGCACGCACGCTTCGGGGACTCACCCCGGCGTGCTGGGCATATTCCGCGACTGACATCATGGCAAAAACATACCATAAAAGGAATGTTTTTGCCATGCCGCACGATGGTGATACGCTTAGCTGACCTCGCCGTCTAGGTAGTACCAGGTGCCGTGTACTTTCTCGAAGCGGGATTTTTCGTGCATGGTGCCTTTCACGCGTTCTTCGGCGGGCGTGCCGGGAACCGAGCGGTAGTACGCCACGAACTCGACCGTGCCCGCCGCATCGAAGGGACCGCCCGAAGAGCCCAGAATATCCAGCCGGTACCAGCGCAGCGTTTCATCCAGCGTTAACTCGGCGGGGCGCGTATGCGGGTGCCAGCTCGCCAGCAGGTAGGGCGCATCGTGCAGGGCGAAGGCGGTGAACCGCGAGCGCATCAGGGCCAGCGGTGTGGGCGCGTTCAGGGTTCCGGATGCGGCATACTCGCCCAGGTACCGCCCGCAGCAGGCACCGTATACCTCGCCGCTTGTGCAGGGGCAGCGGGTTTGAGGATCATACAGGGTTGTTTCGCTCATGCACCCCATTTTAAACGTGCATAAAAAAGAGCCTTTATTCGAATAAAGCGGCATTTTTAATGCTTTATTCAAATAAAGGCTCTTTTTATCATCCCAGGAGGGGAGATTTTATAACCATGCGTGCAGGAACAGCGGGTTTAGTTCGCGATAGCGCGTGCCGGGGTGTCTGCTGTGGAGGGCTTACCCACGTAGGCGCCGCGGTACTTCGCGGCCGGGTGGGAGTCTGCAACCTTAGTCTGTCCCTTACCGAACAGGCTTTCGCGCAGGGTCTCGCCCTCGTAGGAGGTGCGGTAGCGTCCACGCTTTTGCAGCTCAGGAACCACGAACTCGATGAAGTCCTCGAAGGAGCCGGGCGAAACATGGTATGCCAGGTTAATACCGTCCAGTCCGCCTTCATCAATCCAGCGTTCGAGCTCGTCGGCCACCTGCTGCGGGTCGCCCACAATAACCTCGCCCATACCGCCGAGAGTGCAGTGCTCGGCAATATCCTTACGCGTCCACTGCTTATCCTTGGCCTGCAGGGTGAAGGGGGTGAGGAAGGACTGAACCGACTCGGTCTTCACATAGTTGAGTACCTCGTCTTCGTCGAACTGCGAAAGGTCCACGCCGGACCAGCCGCCGATAATGGCCTGCGAAGATTCCAGGTTCACGTACTTGCGGTACTCTTCGTACTTTGCCTTCGCCTTCTCTTCGGTTTCGTCCACAATAATGGAGAGCATCGCGAAAACCTTGATTTCGTCGCGACCGCGGCCGTTCTCTTCTGCGCGGTCACGAATGCGGTCGGTAATAATGCGGGTCAGATCGGGGCGCAGCGCACCGATAAACACAACCTCGGCATGCTTGCCCGAGAATTTCTGCCCGCGGCTGGATGCGCCCGCCTGGAAAATCACGGGGGTGCGTTGGGGGCTGGGCTCGGTCAGACCCGCACCAGGCACGCTGAAGTACTTGCCCTTGTGCTGAATCGGGTGCACCTTGGCGGGGTCGGCGTAGATACCCTTCTCGCGGTCTTTGACGACCGCGCCGTCTTCCCAGGAGCCTTCCCAGAGCTTGTAGCAGACATCCAGGAACTCTTCGGCGAGTTCGTATCGGGTGTCGTGCTCAATCTGGGTTTCGAGGCCCTGGCATTCGGCGGCGGAAGGCAGGTATGAGGTCACCACATTGAAGCCCACGCGCCCGTTAGTGAGGTGGTCGAGAGAAGCGTACTTGCGTGCGAGCGTATAGGGCTGCTCGTAGGTGACGGCTGAGGTCACGCCGAAGCCCAGGTGCTCGGTTACGGCGGCCATTGCGGAGATTTGCATGAACGGATCGTTCACGGGCACCTGCGCGCCGCCTTCGATAGCGGGCGCAGCGGAGTTCTTGTAAATATCGTAGATGCCCACAACATCGGCTAGGAATACGCCGTCGAAGAGGCCTTTCTCAAGGATCTGTGCCAGGTCGGTCCAGTATTTGATGGTGTTGTACTCGGTAGCGCGGGAGCGGGGGTGGCGCCAGAGATCGAAGCTCTGGTGACCCACACAGGTCATGTCGAATGCGTTAACTGCGATGCGCTTCTTCTGCTCAGCCATCTACGTATCCTTTCGCGAATGTTCAGGTGTTCCTGCACCCCGCGCGCCGCCTCCTTTATAGGTGGTGACCTTCTTGGTAGTCCAAGTTGTACAGGTGGCGCATTCGCGCCGTACTTGCTTCGTGTCCCTTGAAGCCAGATCATCATCTGGAGCACCCCGCTACGGGAGAGGGTTGCCGCCCGGCTAGCCAGAGCTTTACACCGGGACTCATAATCCTTGATTTTGAGTGTATAAGGGGTGTCGTGGTTGGTGCGATATTATGACGAATATTAATGTTTGTGACTGTCGCCCGTAATATTAAGGGCCGCGTACGTCGCCCGGCGGACAGCAGTGTTCTTTCGAATGCGATGGCAAAATTCGGGAGCAATAGTTTGCAGCGGGAGCGTGTTTAACGCTCCCGCTGCCATTCTTCGCTCCCATTTTAGGAAAAGCGTCAAATTATTTAGGAAATGAGATCCATTTCGCGGGCGTCATCCGCAGTGATGGGGTTTATTTCCACCTTGGGCTCGGGGACAGGTTCAGTACCACCTCGTCCAGTCAGAACTGCAAAGCGCAGGTTTTTCAGGTCGCTTGGTGCCGTCAGCCAGCCTGTCATTCCGTCACGGTTAAGATCAAGAGCATAGATTCCATGGTCGATTTCGCCATTACCGTTGAGATCGACAGGTCCATCTGCTGGCCTCAGTACGGCCTCTGGATTGGGCCGATACATGTACCCACGCGCTTGGGGACCAAAGCCTTTGCGTTCGTCCAAGGCCCATTCTTTAAGGGTCGGCATATCCTGCTGCAGGTATCCGAAATATTTGGTTCCATCCGCCTTGGGCACACCGGTAAGCTGATAGTTGTAATTCATCACGCTGAAGTACTGTGGTTTACCTTTTTCACCTTTCTCCTCGGCATCACCACCGTGCTGCAGGCCGAGGTTATGCCCCAGCTCGTGAATAAAAGTACCCACGCGAATATCGCTCATATTACCTCTATCGTTATTCCAGTGTGTCTTTCCTACAGTCACCATGAAATTAAGATCTCCCAATTGTCCCAATCCTGATGAACCGCTCTCCCCATTTTGTTGTTGCACATAGTAGTCGCCCCAAACCATATAGTGAAAGAGCCCTTCACGATACTGATTAATATGAGAAGCCTTAAACTTGGCCCAGTTCCCACCTCTGTCATCTATATCGTCGCTGAACACTTGCCACTCGACCTGTTCGCCTCCTCCCAAGTTGTACTTAGGTCCCCGGGCGGCACCGGCATCCAAGTGCAGATTAATACCCGTTCTGCCGTCGGGGTTGCTGATATTCAAATCCGCGAAAGACTGCACGATGCGGTCCAGCTCTTCCTCACTAGCAAGCTCACCGGGCATATAATCCATCTCGACAAAAATGTCTTTATGGTTGGGATCCGCGCCCATCTTAGGGAAATCGATCTCTGGTATGCCATCGTTGTTGATATCGTACCCGTCTCTTTCCAGCTCGTCGGGAATATGATCGCCGTCGCGATCACCCGAGTTGGGGCTCTGAACGGGATCTATATTCTGGTTCTGCGCGGGTGCAGGCTGAGCGGGCTTCGCCTCCACCGCAGAAACGGGCAGAGAATTCAGAGGGGCAACAAGCACCAGGCTGACAAACGCCAGCATCAGGCGCACTATAGTACGTAATTTCATGAGAGATATTCCTTAGTGTCATGTGTTGAGTGAGAGGGAATCTTAAATAGAGAGTGAAGTGAGCGATAGTCATCGGTGAGAACCTGCGATGTTGCGGGCTCTCGGATGCGAATACATCTTGGGCGGCATCACGATGCCGTTTGAGCAAGAGAGTGGTATATGAACGGTTGTGCGGGGTAAAGCCCGGGAGCGAAGAGGTGCAGCAAGAGTCAAGAGAGTGCTTCGTCTGGCTCGTTGCCTCGCCAGCTTCGGAACGTTATGTATGTCCTCGCACGCTCGGAATAACATCCCTCAGCAGCTACACCTCTTCGCCCCCGTTTTGGGAAGAACGCCGAATGATTTAGGGAATAAGGCCCAGGTTGCGGGCGTCATCCGCAGTGACCGGGTTTTCTTCCGCTTCAGGCTGAGCCACAGGACCGCCAGCTCCAGCCTGAGCAGGCTTTATATCAAAGTTGAGCTTCTTCAGATCACTGAGAGCAGTTAGCTCATTTAGTATCCCATCGCCATTGAGATCTACCGAGACCGGAGAATTATCAATAACGCCGTTCCGGTTGAAATCGATGGGTTGATTTGCGGGCTGAGTAACGTCTTTCCCGTTTTTATCTTTGTGCGTATACAGGTATTCGCCCGCTTGGGGGCCAAAGCCGTCGCGCTCATTCAATGCCCATTCGTTAAGGGTCGGCATATCCTGCTGCAGGTATCCGAAGTATCGGGTTCCGTCCGCCTTGGGAATGCCAGTGAGCTGATAGTTGTAATTCATCACGCTGTAGTACTGAGGCTTGCCGTTGAATTCGTCAGTACCGCCGTGCTTCAGGTTGAGGTTATGCCCCAGCTCGTGGATAAAAGTGCCCACGCGAATATCGCTGTTGGCTCCTTCCCAATAGGTTTTCCCAACGGTCACCATGAAACCGGGAGAGCCTACAAGCCCTACTCCTGATGAGATTCGATTTCCGGTTTCATTATCCACATAGTAATCGCCCCAGATCATGTAGTCGAAACCGCTGTTGTAGCGGGCAGAATCAAAATTACGAGCCCTGATATTTGCCAATTCCCCAGAAGACTTCATATTGTTGGTGAGCATTTGGTGCGGAACCTGGTTGCCGCCTCCCAAGTTATACTTGGCACTCCGGGCAGAACCTGCATCTAGGTGAAGATTAACGCCTGCCCTGCCGTCAGGGTTAGTAACATTCAAGTCAGCGAAAGATTGCACGATGCGATCCAGCTCTTCCTCACTGGCAAGCTCGCCAGGCATATAGTCCATCTCAACGAATACATCTTTGTGGTAGGGATTTGCACCCATTTTCTTGTAATCGACTTCAGGTCTACCATCACCATCAGCATCGTATCCGTTGATTTCCACACTGTCGGAAAGCCCGTCACCGTCAGTATCAGGTGAAGTCACCTTCGGGGCGACACCCGGGTTACCAGGGGCGACTGGCAACGTGTCTGCCGAGGCGGGCAGGGAATTCAGAGGGACGAGAAACACCAGGCTGACGAATGCCAGCATCAGGCGCGCTATAGTACGTAGTTTCATGAGAGATATTCCTTGTGTCGTTGTGTTGAGCGAGAGGAAATCTTTCTATGAGTGAGCGGTATTCATGGTAGGGAACCTATGGTGTGGCAGATTCCCACATGCGACAATGCGCATTAGTGGCATTGTGGTGCCGTTTGAGCAAGAGAGTGGTATATGAACGGTTGTATATGAATAACCGATAGATAAGATTTCACCTGCATCCTAGCACCGTAAAATTTTATAAATCTGTGACATAAAACAAGTTTTGGGAGCGGACCATATCACAGGAATAAGTAAAGGTTTCCGGCAACATAACCCGTTCCCGCACGCTGGCAGCATACAAGGCTAGGGAATAAGACCTTGTTCTCGTACATCATCAGCCGTTATGAGATTAATCTCAATCTCTAGTGAAGGTTCAGGATTCTTTCGTAGGAACGCCAGTGAGCTGGTAATCGTAGTTCATCACGCTGAAGTAATGGGGTTTGCCATTCTCACCATCGTTGCCGCTGTGAGACACCAAGGTTTGCCAGAGCATCCACGCGAAAATACACCCGATGTAAGTGCGGAATACAGAATATTTTCCGCATAATTTGAGGATGCCCAGATCGGGGTGAGTGAGCGTCTTATCGTAAAGATTTCATGTGCATCTTACATTGTTTAGGATTTTTGGGGTATATCCCGTAAAATCATTAATGGCGTGTAATCCGAGCGCCACTTATTCACCCAACCACTCATAGGAGTCATTGTGACCCACGCATCTACGCGGGGAGGTCTAACGCGCCGTCGTGTTCTGGCAGGCGCCGCATGGACAACCCCAATTATTGTTTCTTCCGCTGTAGTTCCGGCTTATGCGGCTTCGTATGATGACACACGCCCTGACTACGGTATTTTTACTCAGGCGTTCGTCACCCACCAGGAACAAGCCTATGATAACTTCCTGGGGCTAGATTCATTTAGCGGCCCAGTTGCGAACGAGCAGGCCAATGTTCCGGCAGGTTCCAGTGGTCTCTACTCGGCTGGCGGCGGTAAGTTTACCCCCGGCGGCAGCATCGGCAAGGCAAAATGGGGTGGTGCCGGTTTCTGGTTCTCAGCACCCAAGGCAACCACTAAAGACGGTAAGCAGACCTACTACTCGGGCACCACTACCCTGCTTGCCGGTGCGCGCCTACGCTTGGAGCACCGTTTCGTTTTCCCCGACTGGGCCGAGATCGACGGGGCAGAACCTCCGGGCTGGGAGAAAAACACTGAAGATTTTGCGGCTTCTCTCACCGTTAATCCCACGTCAGAAAACGGCGATAACCCTAAGCTCGTCGCCTTCAACGGTGGTGCTATGTACGGTACCTTCAGCGAGATGACCTCTAACGGTAATGAGCTGATAGGTTACGTTGATATCAAGCTTGAGCAGGATGTTGTAGCTTCCAGCCACAATGGCGGCGGAACTCAGGTTTACAACCAGATCTTGGCCAGCCAGTTCGGTACACATTTTGAAGATATCCATCTCGAACACTACGGACTGACCACCACCCTGACGATCCTCAACGGTACTCTGCGCTATGAGCCTGAGAACGGTGCCCCCAAGAGCGATATTGACCTGACCGGTCAGCAGGCTGTGGCATCCATCGATCATGTTGGCGAACCTGAGAATCCAGATCCGAGCACTCCCAGCACCCCCAGCGACAAGTCAAAGTCCAACTCGACGGGATCAACGGGTGACCAGAAAAACAAGGATCAAGAGAGCGACTTCACCGTCCGTAACGACATTCAGATCGATCCTAACGACTGGTTATCCGGGCAGAAAAACCCTAACGGAGCCTCGAAAGGCTCAACCAACGCACAAAAACAGAACTAATCGGTAATTTTGGGTGAGTAAACGGCACTCCCACCGGATAAATCCTCTTGACGAGGCGCATCCCGGTGGGAGTGTTTTTCTTGCACTGTTCGCGAGCAGGTGGTTTTTGACCCGAGCAGGTAGGAAAATCCTACCTTGTCGACAAAATCCTACCTGCTCGCGGTATTGGGGTGTGGTGTGGATGCGTGGGCATGGGTGCAATGTTGCGGAATGTTACGAACGTGGCGCATACACGCGCAATATGACGGGGTGTCTTTGCACCTGCGCCAGCTACAAGGTTTACTAGATTGGTAATCCATCTAGAGCGACCGAGAGACCTGGCTCGACGACG
>ERZ773265.1925-NODE-1925-length-10051-cov-9.316727_pt1 | contig 10051 bp, 4 predicted proteins | sample MGYA00580512_ERZ773265 | MGnify/ENA primary metagenome ERZ773265 (study PRJEB29015, sample SAMEA2738169) | human oral metagenome | biome: human oral; feature: human-associated habitat; material: saliva | place: China | collected 2183 ...
TTCTGGTCTATTCGGCTGATTCTGTGCCCGATGCGGATCGCGTTTTTGCAGCGCTTTCAGAGGGCGGAACCGTACTTTACCCGCTTGAGAAGCAGGTGTGGGAAGCCTACGACGGACGTTGCATCGACCGGTTCGGCACCGCTTGGGAAGTCATGTACTAGGAAATGGCGTAGAAGCGAGAAGTGAAAGCGATGGTTTTCAGCCGCTGAGGGACGTTATGCCGAGTGCGCGAGGATACAATAACGTTCCGAAGCTGGCGAGGTTACCGACCCAGAGGAACCCTGTTCCCGCTGCAAACCATCGCTCCCGAAGTTGTTATGCCGGTTGCCAAACACTTACAGAACGCCCGCGTGCACCGCGCATCCAACAGGGTCGTGAGCTACGAGGTGAACATTCCCAAACCGAAGCCGTGGCGAGAAACCTTCGTGGGGGGCCACTGCGCCCAAATGTACCCCGCCTGGCTGCTCTGCTCTTCTTGAGAATAAAGCTCCCGGTAACGGCCCTCAACCATCATCAGGTCATCGTGGCGTCCGCTCTGAATAATGCGCCCATCCTCCATGACCACGATATTCTCGGCGTTGCGCACCGTTGAAAGCCTGTGCGCCACCACGACCTTCGTACACTGATACTGCGCAATCAGCTCCGTCACCTGCCGCTCGGTCGCGGTATCAAGTGCACTGGTCGCCTCATCCAACACCAATATCCGCGGGTACCGCAGCAGAGCCGTGACAATCGCGATGCGCTGGCGCTGACCACCTGAGAAGTTCTCGCCGCCGCTCGCCATGATCGTGTCGAATCCCATCGGCAAATCCTTCACAAAATCCAGGATACCCATCGCGAGAATACTCTCTTCGATTTCTTCACGGCTACGCCCGTCATCCAGACCTGCGGTGAGGTTATCGTACAGACTTCCCGACCTGGTTTGCAGCTGCTGCGGCACATACCCGATATGGGAACGCAGCTCGTCCAAAGAATAATCTCTAACATCGATTCCGCCCACACGAATCGTGCCGGAAACCGGGCTGTACAACGAACACAACAGCTTAGCCAAGGTACTCTTACCCGAACCTGACGAACCCACGAGAGCAACATCGTGGCCCTCCGGCACGCGCAGCGAGATATCCGTCAGCACAGGTTTATTACCGCCCGGATACGTAAAATTCACGTTCTCAAGGTCAAGGTCACCGTCAGCAATATCGGTGACAGATCCCGTGCTCTTCTCCGGTTCATAGCGCTGAATATCCACGATACGCGCAACCGCACGGTCCACCGCGATAATGCTCATAATGCCGAACATCGTCGAAGCGACCGACGAAAACAGCAGCGCAGAAATACCCTCGGTCGCAATAGCCTGACCGAGCGTGAGCGTTCCATCATTCACCAGCGGTATCGACGCCAACAACAGAATCAGAGGACCGCCCAACTGCACCACGGATGCGGCAGACCCGAGCACACCCTGCTGCAGCACCATGCGGCGGCGCATCGACGCCAGCGACTGCATATAGGCTTCGCGCCAGGTGTTATAGGTGGGCGTTGAAGAACCCGTCATCTTCATGGCTGCAATGGTGTTGATAGCGTCAAGCTCAACCACCTGCGCTTCGGAGGCGTGCGCATACTCGGCGTCGAGCGCCTGGGAGGTGGGGCGCGCCGTAACGAACCAGATCAGCATCAGCACGGCAAGAACCACGAAGGTGATTATCAAAACCTGGCTCGATTGCTGGGCGATAAAGATGAGAATCACAATCATCGTGCCGATGTTAATCACGAACTCGGTCAGGCTTGTCGACAGGAAGTTGCGCAGCGTGTTCACGCTTGAGAGACGGTAGAGAATATCGCCCGGGGAACGCAGCGCGAAATAGGTCAGCGGCAGCCTCAGCAGCCTGTCGAACATATTGCCCAAGAGCTTATATCCGATGGACGAGACGATACTCGCCAGCGTTGCGGCGCGCGCAATGGAAACCAGGTAGTAGCCAATAACACCGACTACCACACCGACCGTTGTTTCCACGACGGTGTTTCTTGCACCCCTGAGCTGCGCATCCACCACGGTTTGGATCACCATGGGCACGGCAAAGGTAACGCTGTAGGTGATGATGAGAAGCAGCAGGAACAGCGCGTACTGACCGAACATTTTCTTCGTGAAGAAGGTGCCCAACTGCCAATCTTGAAAGACACTGCGGGATTTCTTTTTGAAATCTTTCCGCGGAGATGGCACCAGAATACTGCCGGAAAAAGACTCTTCAGCCTCCTGAAGATCCATAACCCGCATTCCCGTGGAGGGATCCATAATATGCACGCGATCCTTACGGATACGCACCAAAACCACGTAATGGGAATTGTTCCAGTGCAGAATAACCGGCTTGCCAATATCTCGAAGATGTTCGAGAGAGGGCGCCCTGAAGGCTTTGACCTCCATACCTTCCTCGACGAGAAGGTCGCGCACTTGGCGCATCGAGAGGCCTTCACGACCGGGTTCGGCAATCAGGCGAAGGTCTGAAATAGTCTGATAGCGCCCGTAGTGCTGCAGGACGGACGCCCCCACGCCCAGCCCGCATTCGGTCTTCGCCGCCTGAAGAACAGCAGGAAAACCCATACTATCGAACCTCGAACGGCTCGGGGATAAGAGGGCTGTACGGGCGAGTATTCTCTGCCCGGCGAGCCAGCCAGGACAGCACACCGGAGGTACCGACCATGAACGAGGGAGTCAGCGAGTAGCGCACGGATTTATCGTCGAGGACTGCCCGAATATCCGATGCGCTATAACCGTTCTCGATGGCATCCCGGATATCCTCTGCACACGGCACGTCGGGGATTCGGTCGGCTATCCAGGCGAGCACATCCAGGGTGCCGAAGTCGCCGTGACAGAGGGTGAGGTTGCTTCGGGTTCCGGTGCGGAACGCATGCTGTACCGCGCGGTCGAGGTCGGCGCGGCTGGCGAGTTCGGGCATCCACAGATGCAGTGCCGCGAACGCGAGGGCGATGCCCGCGCTGCCGGAACACCAAGTGCCGCTGGCATGCTCTTCGCCGCTGTCATGCTCGGTGAGCTGGGCTCGCCATTCGTCCCCGGTGTTGAAGTCGTTGAGGCGGCGCAGAAGAATTTCGACGGCTTCGCGAGCACGTTCGGGTGAGGGCATCTGGCGGTTCCACCGGGCGAGCGCGAAGATTGATCCGCTGATTCCGTAGGCGAATCCGCTGCGGTGCCACCAGTTTTCTTCTGCCATACCGGCGATAATGTCTTGGGCGTGCCTGTCTAATACCGCCAACAGAGCCGCGCGGTCGGTGGCGAGGTTATAACCCAGGAGCAGGGCGGCAGCCCCTACCTGGTGGTCCAGGTACCCGGGCATGGGATGTTCAACCTGCGCCAGGCGTGCGGCGGTGCGGTTGCCAACCTTGACGGCTGCCTCAGCAAAACGGGTATCCTGAAGGTTTTCTGCGGCAGCGGCGAGCGCGAAGGCGATGCCTGTTTCGCCGCAGGATATGCCGTCGCAGGTTTCGGGGGGAATGCTGAAAAGCCTGTCAGCGAAGACGTCTTGCGCGATGGGGTCTAGTACCCGACGGGCCGTCTGCGTGTATTCCGGTTTTTCGAGCATCCGCGCGGCCTGGGTGAGGGCGAGTGCAGCCCCGGTTGAGCCGGTGTATAGGTCTATGCCGAGGACTTCGGTGTTCCACAGGCTAAGGTGCTGCTGCCACAGGCCGGGGGTGGGTGCCAGCCAGGTCCAGGCGTCTTCCTCTCTGCCGCCCGGGTGGTTCGTCGCCGTTAGGTGGTCGGCAATAGCCTCGCAGAGCTCTCGTTCATGCTGCACGCTCTGCCTGTTTGACAGTAGCTCTGCCGATGCGTCCGCGAGTATGCGATCCGGCGGGTAGGGTGATACGAAGGCTGACCAGATCTGTTGAATCTGTTCTTCAAGGTTTGCTTCGTCGAGGGCGGCAATATGTTCCAGAGTTTCATCGAGCGCGCTGCTGTCGATGGTCAGCCCTACGGCGTGCCCGTCGAAAGATATGATCTCGGAGCCATCTGTGCGATGCATGAAAAAGGGAATGTCGAACCGCCAGAGGGCTTCTACTTCGGCCCCGATCATCTCAAGGGGGCGGTTATTGCTCAGTGTTGCGGCACGCAGCGCGATCGTGGCGAAGACTTTTTCGGAGGCCAGCGCTTCGGGGCTGCTGAGCATTTTGAGGATTCGGGTGTAGTACCTGGTGGATTGCAGCAGGGCACGCAGCGTCAGCCCGGAGCAATTCGTACGGACCACCTCGGTCATGATTTCGCGGTGCTCGCAAACCCACCGGTACATCTGCGTGAATCCGCGTTCAAAGGCACGGGCGCGGGCTGCCTCAGAAATACGCCGGCCCTCTGGGGTGCTGGCGTTAGCTTCTTCGGCGTGATCTGTGTCTTCCGTGGTCGGGTTCTCTGGGCTGGGTTCACGGTTGATACGAGCCACGGCATCGTCACGGAAGGGATTTGCGACGGTTACCTCGTGGAAAGGGTTCGTCCCCTGTTCGCCGTGCAGGAATCCTACGTCGCGGAACCCTAGTGAAATATCGCGGCGTGTGCGGCGGGTGGGCAGAAACGCGCTGCATGCGATTCCGCGCAGCCAGCGCAGGTAAACGCTGCCTTCGGGAGGACTCTGAATATCCTCCGTCAGAATATGCACGGGGTGGAGAATCGTTTCAAGGTCAATCGGAACGGGTTCCGTGCGCAGGGGTATCAGATTCTTGGCGTGCAGGTCTTTAGCCTGCAGGGTGTAGAGCAAAGCCGCCAGCCGCCCGCAGGCTCCAAGGAAATCTTCAGCATAAAAGTCTGCGTCTTCACGTTTAATAAACTCCATGAAACCATAGCCGTCACCCCGAATCACGCGGGCAGCACGCATCGAAGGCGCCCCCTGCGCGGCAAGGTCTTGAACGATTTTCCAGAAGACCCATTCGCCTTCAACATTGCGGGATTTGTAGACCACCACGCCCTGGGTAAATTCGAGAAGGCAACCGGCGCGTCCGCCGCCGTAACGAGTTCTGGGCAGACCGAAGGATTCGAGTTTGAGGGGTTCGTCATCTTTGACGTTAAGAAGCTCGCGAATATCATCTTCACGAGCGCTCACCCGCTCAAAAATCTCGGCAATCATCGCATGAAACTGCTCAATAGTCCTGCCGTGAACACCGGGCAGAAGCGGGTAGCTTGCATAAAAGTCGTCACTAAATTCTTCGCCCCAACGTCGACAGTAGTCTTCATACCGTTCTTCGGGGGTGTCGCCGTGCAGAAGACCCTGCGAAGAGATCTTTTTGATGTGCGCAACCAGCGGTCTGAGGTAGAAATTAGTCAAACGCGCGGTCAGGTTCTCCAAAAACTGACTAACCAGAAGGGGAAGCCGCGACGGTGCGGCGTAACCCGATGCGGCAACAGCACGTTCAACATTGTCACGCTCACCCTCGGCAAGCTGGGCGATGAGCGCGTGAAACATGGAGGGCTCGGCCGTCGGCCCCAGTGCTTTGAGCACCGGAGCCGACAACCGTACGATAGACTCGGAGTCGGGAGTATTGGATGCGGTACCCAAACGTTCTAACAACGAAGTGCTAGATACATACGTTTCTAGGCGTCGGAATTGCTCATCATCCAGTTCAGGAAGAAGTTCCCTGATTAACACCTGGTATCTCCTTATCTATCGTATTTACTTATTCCCCGGACTTAGGAAGAGCTGCCGCCCCAGAAGCCAAAGCCGAAGTTGTAGTTGCCGCAGCCGTTACCGCAGTAGTTGCCGCCGCCGTTGCCACCGCCGGTGGAGCCGCCACCGGAGAAGCCGCCGCCGCCGTGACCGCTGCCGTTAACCTGGTCCAGGTCGAGGTCCGAGATCTCTTCCAGGAGCGTGATATCCTTAGCCATGGTTATCCTCCTTAAATATTCCTGATCCGTTCAGGAATAGTATTATCGGTGTTTAGTTTGATGCTGAAGACATCAAACTATTCTCTGACTGGGTTCCAGGTGTTTGCTTTTCCACAGTATTCACCTGGAACCCACTACCCTTCCTTACGGCGCACTAACGCCCCAAGAAAAGGAAGTTTGTAAAATTTGTTACTTATTCTATAGCACTGTAAACATAGCTATTGGACACAGGCTGCCAGGGCTATGCCATCTGAATTATGTGGGGATGCCGCGTGTGCTACAGGTGCCAAGCAACAAAAGCCTCACATCTCCATTGACTATGAACTTTCGTCGCGGGCTGCGACATATAGGGGTGGTGAGATATATCTTCTATTCTCATCATGCGGCAAGGTCATGGAACAAAAGTCCTTATCAGAGTCGGTTTTCTCTCTATTGAAATCGGTGACTCTACAGTAACAACTTGATAAACGTGTTTCAAGATGTACTCTAGGGGTCAAAAATTTATTGTGCACTCTTTAAAATGGTAAATAATATTGATGTCAAGCATTTTAAACGTGATTCAAAACAATAATCATTACGGTTTTGGGCTGTAATTTCAAGGGATTAGGTTAGTTTACTCAGAAAATAAAGCGCCCGGAAAGTATTTCATTATTTAACTTAACTTTTGTTTTTGTATTAGAAAAATAATTTTGAAAAAGTTTTTGTAACGGTTTGGTATCATTTTTAAGATAACAAAATCATTAAAAATTCCCGAGAAATCTGAGTATTGTTGCTTAGAAATTTAAACTTTATGGGTGAAATATTATGCGGTTTGAGGGGAACTTGCCGCGCTGGTTTTTGAAGAAGCACCAAACAATTTGGATGCTGTCGCCCAGGCAGCACGCTTGTGCGACAGCATCCACGTTTTTCGGTTGCTCTACGGCTCAAATTGTTTACTCGTGCGAGCCGCTGCGCATATCCATAACGACTTTCCCAAACCGCGGTTCTGCACCGAAGCTACGCCGCAGGAATTCCTCTGCCTGATCCGGGGAATACACCGAATCTATCACCGGACGGAATTTTCCTGCCGCTACCGCCTCTAGGGCAGTCTCAAGATCGTTCCGCAACCCAATGCAGTTCCCCACGATAGATTTATTTCCGATCAGAACCGAGCCCAAAACCTCATAAAGATAAGATGCTGGTATCTGCGTCCCATATTCGGAAGTACTGCTCTGAGCAGGATGTTGATTTTTAAACCCGCAGGTAGCATACGTTCCCCCGTGCGCAAGATGACGCATTACTCGCATGAAATAGAGGTCGAAAAACGGATCGATAATAGCGTCATAGCTTTCATTCCGAGCAGCAAGAGACTCTAAAGGCTCGTTGCTAAAAGGTTTCGAACTCTTATCCACAGGTACGATGGTCGGGCACCCTACGGCGTCAAGTTCTTCCTCGACCCAGGGACTTGTTGATAAAACAGTACATTCTGCCCCTATCGCTGCTGCCAGACCGGCAACGCACATGCTGGTGTTGGACTTTCCCGCTGTGATGAGGAGCCGAGATCCTGCTTTAACACCGGCACGGCGAAGCATACTCGCCGCCGTTTGAGCGTTGATGCCCAGGGCTGCAGCATACATAGGATCAATGCTATCAGGCACCGGACATAACTTAGATTCGGGAAACACCAACCACCCGCGACCAACCTTATTGCTCGGTATACCATCCCCTGCAACAGGATCGCGGTCTTGAGGATACGACGAATCAGGTATGACGCGCTGACCGGGTTTTACTGCTGTAACTTCTGAACCTACGGCTTCTACAATCCCCACGAAGTCTGACCCGAAATGCATGAATCCAGGTTTCTCCAGGGAACGAAGAACTCCATAGCTCGTGAAGAGGATACCCGCATCTCGATAGTTGCAGGAGAATGCTTCCATCCGCACCAACACCTGATGGGCGTTTTCAGAGGCGCTCTCATCGAATTCGGAGCGCGGAATCTCCACAAGTGCGAACGGCAGCGTTGTTCCGTGGATAGGCACCTCGAAGCTAGGCATGTTCCGGCGCTGAGCATCCTCAAGAGTACTCATGACGGCAACAGTTTTCATACATACTCCTCGTGGCTGCTTTTTTCTTCTTGGTAGTACAAATCCCGGTACCGACCTTCCACCGAGATCAGTTCCTCATGGGAGCCGACCTGCATCACGCATCCGTGTTCCATCACCACGATCTGCTGGGCATTACGAATCGTTGAAAGCCGATGCGCCACCACAACCTTCGTGCACTGATACTGCGCAATCAGCTCCGTCACCTGCCGTTCGGTTGTGGTATCCAAGGCGCTGGTCGCCTCGTCCAGCACTAAAATCCGTGGATACCGCAGCAGGGCCGTAGCAATCGCGATGCGTTGACGCTGACCGCCCGAGAAGTTCTCGCCCCCGTTAGCCATAATCGTGTCGAACCCCAGTGGCAGATCCTTCACAAAATCCAGGATGCCCATAGCGTAGATATTGGCTTCGATCTCTTCACGACTGCGCCCGTCATCTAGACCTGCGGTGAGGTTGTCGTACAGGCTGCCCGTCCTGGTTTGCAGCTGTTGAGGCACATACCCAATATGGGAACGCAGAGCATCCAGCGAGTAATCACGAATATCGATTCCGCCCACACGAATAGCACCCGAAACCGGGCTGTACAGCGAGCACAACAACATAGCAAGCGTGCTCTTACCAGACCCGGAGGAACCGACGATCGCGATATCCTGCTCCTCCGGCACCGTTAGAGACACCTCCGAGAGGACCGGAGCCATACCACCCGGATACGTGAAACTGACATTGTCTAGTTCAATATCGCTATCAAACACATCCGTAACGGTTCCTTCGTCCTGTTCGGGTTCGTAGCGTTGAATATCGGTAATACGGGCGACGGCACGATCCACCGCCGCGATATTCATAATGCCAAACATCACCGAAGAGATCGAGGAAAACAACAGCGCGGAAATTCCCTCGGTCGCAATAGCCTGCCCGAGGGTCAGCGTTCCGTTATTAACCAGCGGCAACGAAGACAGCAATAGAATAAGCGGGCCACCCAGCTGCACCACGGCTGCGGCAGACCCCAACACGCCCTGCTGCAGCACCATACGCCGCCGCATCGACGCCAACGACCGCAGATACGTCTCACGCCACTTACCAAAGGTCGAGGTCGCCGAACCGGTCATCTTCATCGTCGCCACAGTGTTAATGGCATCCAGCTCAATCACCTGAGTTTCAGAAGCATGCGAATACTCAGCATCAAGCGCTTGAGAGGTGGGACGCGCCGTTACAATCCAAATCACGACCAGAACGGACAGAACCCCGCAGGTAATAAGCAGAACCACGCCGGACTGCTGGGCGATAAAGATAAGAATCACGATCATCGTGCCGATATTGATAACAAACTCGGTCAGGTGCGACGACAGAAAATCACGCAGAATATTCACGCTCGCCAACCGGTAAAGAATATCGCCCGGTGAGCGGAGCGCAAAATACGTCAACGGCAACTTGAGAAGTCTGGCAAAAAGATCCCCCAGAAGCTTATACCCAATGGATGAGACGATACTCGCCAACGTTGCAGCACGCGCAATCGATACCAGGTAATACCCCGCAATACCGGCAATGACACCGGCGGTGATGCCGACCACAACATTCTCTTCGCCTCTCAGTTGAGCATCCACCACATGCTGAATCACCATCGGTACCGCAAAAGTCACGCTATAGGTGGTCGCAAGTAACAGGATGAAAAGCGCGTACTGGCCAAACATCTGCTTCGTAAAGAACGTATGGAACTGCCAGTCTTTGAAAACATTCCGGGATTTTTTCTCGAAATCATCCCGTGGAGTCGGCACCAGCACGCTGCCGGAGAAGGAACTCTCAGCCTCCTCAAGACTAATCGTTCGCAAACCCTGCCCAGGATCCATAATCTGCACCCGGTCATGACGCATCCGCACCAGCACCACATAATGCGAATTATTCCAGTGCAGAATCACCGGCTTGCCGATATCCCGAAGCTGCTCCAACGAGCCTGCCCGATAGGCACCGACCTCCATACCCTCGTCCGTGAGAAGGTTGCTCACCTGCAATAGGTTCAGCCCTTCACGACCGGGTTCCATAGCCAGGCGCAAGTCTGAGACCGTCTGATAGCGCCCATAATGCTGCAGGATGGAGGCGCTCA
>ERZ773265.1926-NODE-1926-length-10049-cov-26.874525_pt1 | contig 10049 bp, 8 predicted proteins | sample MGYA00580512_ERZ773265 | MGnify/ENA primary metagenome ERZ773265 (study PRJEB29015, sample SAMEA2738169) | human oral metagenome | biome: human oral; feature: human-associated habitat; material: saliva | place: China | collected 2183 ...
TAATGAGGTCAGAACTAAGTTTTAATTTAGCTTTTGTCTCGTAAAATAAGCTAAATACTTCTCGTTCTGTGTGTTTGCCGTCCAAAAATCCAGGAATCATTTTATAGTTCATAGTGGTTAGGAGTTCACTATTTGCTTCTTTCATCTCTTGAACTTGTTTGACAATCTGTCTCGTGTCTTTGGAGAGTTGTTGCTTTTGTAAAAAATAGGAAAAACCAAAAAGTAAAATGAGTAGTAAAAGTGAGGTCACAAAGGCTGCGATAGAGCTTCTATGGAGAATTTCTTTTTGGAGAGATTTTTTAAAGGAATGAGACATCTGCTACCTCCTTGGAAGGGTTTTCTGTTATAAGTATAGCAGTTTAAAAAATCTAGAGCAAGGTAAAATAGAAAAGGTCTAACCAAAATTTTTTAGCTAAACCTTTTGAAAAGTTAAGTATATATTATAGATACTTGTTATCTGCAAATAGCTAGAGCAGTTCAAGGAGCTAAACTAGAAATAGCAATTAATATGATGGTTCAGAAATACCTTTTGATAATCAATGAGATCTTCAGGATGAAGTGCGCCAACTCCATCCATTTCATATTTCCGATTTAATAAACGATATTTGTTTTCACCAAATTGATGAAAAGGTAGTAGTTGAACTTGGTCGATATTTAATGAGTTAAATAGAGTAGCGAATTCTTCTGCATCCTCTAAACTATTATTAAAATCAGGAATAACTGGGATTCTTAAAACGATAGTTTTCTTTTGAGAAAAAGCATAATGAATGTTTTTAATAATCATTTGATTAAAAACCCCGGTCACTTTTTTATGTTTTATAGAATTATAATGTTTTAGGTCTGTGTAGATAAAATCCACATATTGGATTAAATCAATAAATTTTTCATGATCAACAAAGGCAGTAGTTTCAATGGCAGTGTGTATGTGATGTTCTTTAGCTGACTTTAAGATGGCTTTAGCAAATTCAAACTGAGCAAATATTTCACCTCCTGATAAGGTTAAACCTCCACCGGATTCTTCGTAAAATTCTTTGTCTTTTAATACCTCTGTAATAATTTCTTCTACAGTCTTTTCTTCACCGACTAAGGTAAATTTCTCTCGTTGAGCATCTTTCATTTTCTCAGGTTTCATTCTTTGAGATTCAGGATTAGAACACCATGGACAGCGCAGAGGACATCCTTTTAAAAAAACAGTTGTACGAATACCCGGGCCGTCATGAATTGAAAAGTGTTGAATATTAAAAATAATTCCTTTAGATATTTCCATAAGAGTTCCTCCTCTTCATAAGTCTATCCTATCACAAAAACGAAAGAAAAACAATTACGAACGAAAGTTTAATTTGTTGTTTTTTGCTTTTTATTTTGGTAGAATAAAACGGAGGTGTAAAATGAAAAGATTGGAACAAATTATTAAATTAGTATCAGAATATGAAAAGATTGATGTTAATACATTATCGGAAAAATTAAATGTATCGAAAGTAACGATTAGAAAAGATTTAGATAAATTAGAGTCAAAAGGTTTATTACACAGAGAGCATGGATATGCTGTGTTAAATAGTGGAGATGACTTAAATGTACGCTTGTCAATTAATTATGAAATTAAGAGAAAAATTGTTCAAGAAGCAGTAAAATTGGTATCAGATAATGAAACAATAATGATAGAATCTGGGTCAACCTGTGCTTTACTTGCTGAGGAAATTTGCAAGCAAAAAAGAAATGTCACTATTGTAACAAATTCATTTTTTATAGCAAATTTTGTGAGAGGTTATGATTCATGTCGTGTTATTGTTCTTGGTGGAGAGTTTCAGAAAGATTCACAGGTTACCGTAGGACCTTTATTAAAAGAAATGATACAGACTTTTCATGTGCGTCAAGCTTTTGTTGGGACAGATGGCTACGATAAAGAGATGGGCTTTACAGGAAAAGATTTAATGCGCAGTGAGGTAGTTCAATATATTTCAGCAGCGTCGGATAAAGTCATTGTGCTAACTGACTCAAGTAAATTTGATAAAAGGGGTACGGTAAGAAGATTTGCTTTAAGTCAAGTCTATGAAGTAATAACAGACGAAAAACTTTCTAAACAAAATATAGCTACATTAGAAAATGCTGGGATAATGGTTAAGGTAGTTTCGTAAGAGGTTAAGTGTATGAATCAAGATAGGAATAAACTGCTCTCTAAAATTGCTTATCTGTATTATATTGAAAACTTAAATCAGTCACAAATAGCAGCAAAATTAGGAATTTATAGAACCTCTATTAGTAGAATGTTAACAGAAGCAAGGAATGCAGGAATTGTTAAAATTGAAATAGAGAATTTTGATACAAATATGTTTAAGTTGGAAAATTATGTAAAAGAAAAATACAGTTTGGAAAGTTTAGAAATTATTCCAAATGAATTTGATGATACTCCAACAATTTTATCTGAAAGAATTTCTCAAGTTGCAGCAGGCGTCCTTAGGAATCTAATTGATGATAATATGAAAATTGGCTTTTCTTGGGGGAAAAGTTTAAGTAATTTAGTAGATTTAATTCACAGTAAAAGTGTCCGAAATGTTCACTTCTATCCTCTAGCAGGTGGTCCTAGTCACATACACGCTAAATACCATGTGAATACACTGATTTATGAAATGTCTAGAAAATTTCATGGAGAGTGTACATTTATGAATGCAACGATTGTGCAAGAAAATAAATTGTTAGCAGATGGTATTTTGCAATCAAGATATTTTGAAGATTTGAAAAATAGTTGGAAAGATTTAGATATAGCTGTAGTCGGAATTGGTGATTTTAGCAATAAAGGAAAACATCAATGGTTAGACATGCTTACAGAGGATGACTTTAAAGAATTGATCAAAGTTAAAACTGTAGGAGAAATTTGTTGTCGATTTTTTGATTCAAAAGGTAAAGAAGTCTATGAAAACTTACAGGAAAGAACGATAGCAATCTCTTTGGAAGATTTAAAAAATATTCCTCAAAGTTTAGCTGTTGCTTACGGTGATACGAAAGTATCTTCGATTCTTTCTGTTTTGCGTGCTAATTTAGTAAATCATTTGATTACAGATAAAAATACAATTTTAAAAGTTTTGGAGGAAGATGGTGATTTTTCTTTTCGAAATATTTTATGTGAGTGAAAATGATAGACTGATTCAGTTTATCGTTTTTTATTTTTAATCATTTGCACATTTGTGCTTAAATAAATAAAAATAGTTTATCTGTTGTTTTTTAAATTGACAAGTTTATTATGTAGTTGTATTCTATAGTTACAAAAGAAAATTTTAAAATTTCAAATGAAAAAAGCTTTTTACATAGTGAAATGAGGAGGAATTTATGGAAATTATTGTTCCAGATCAAATTATCATGGGTTTAATTTTATATGCTGGCGATGCGAAACAACATATTTATAAAGCGTTAGATTACATAAAAAACGGCACATGTGAACGGTGTGAAGAAGAAATCCAGTTAGCTGATGCCGCCTTATTAGAAGCCCATAATCTACAAACAAAATTCTTGGCACAAGAAGCGTCTGGTACAAAGACAGAGATTACAGCTCTTTTTGTTCATTCACAAGATCATCTCATGACTAGTATGACGGAGATTAATTTAATCAAAGAAATTATTAGTTTGAGAAAAGAACTTCATAAAAAATAATACTAGAGTATTATCATTGTTATTAACATAGAGGAGGAAAATATAATGGTGAAGATTGGTTTGTTTTGTGCAGCAGGTTTTTCTACTGGTATGCTTGTAAATAATATGAAAATTGCAGCGCAATCTAGTGGAGTTGAGGCAGAAATAGAGGCGTTTTCTCAGTCCAAATTAGCGGATTATGCCCCAAATCTAGATGTTGCACTGTTGGGGCCTCAAGTTGCTTATACATTAGATAAATCAAAAGAAATTTGTGATAAGTGTGATGTTCCGATAGCTGTTATTCCGATGATGGACTATGGTATGTTAGATGGGAAAAAAGTATTAGATTTGGCCCTATCTTTGATTAGTGGGTAAGAAAAGGAGATTTATTATGGCAAAGATGGATATTCAAAAAATCATTGCACCTATGATGAAGTTTGTGAATATGCGTGGTATTATAGCTCTAAAAGATGGTATGTTAGCAATTTTGCCATTGACAGTAGTTGGTAGTTTATTCTTGATTATGGGACAATTGCCATTTGAAGGATTAAACAAGAGCATTGCTAGTGTATTTGGAGCAAATTGGACAGAGCCGTTTATGCAAGTATATTCAGGAACTTTTGCGATTATGGGTCTAATTTCTTGTTTTTCAATTGCCTATTCTTATGCTAAGAATAGCGGAGTAGAGGCTTTGCCAGCTGGGGTTCTATCTGTATCTGCATTCTTTATTTTGCTAAGATCATCTTATATCCCTAAACAAGGTGAGGCAATTGGGGATGCTATTAGTAAAGTTTGGTTTGGAGGTCAAGGAATTATCGGTGCTATCATTATAGGTTTGGTAGTAGGAAGTATTTATACCTTCTTTATAAAGAGAAAAATTGTTATTAAGATGCCAGAACAAGTTCCACAAGCTATTGCGAAACAGTTTGAAGCAATGATTCCAGCATTTGTAATTTTCTTACTTTCTATGATTGTATATATTTTAGCGAGCTCATTGACTAATGGCGGAACATTCATAGAAATGATTTATTCTGCTATTCAAGTTCCATTGCAAGGTTTAACTGGATCTTTGTATGGTGCAATTGGAATTGCATTCTTTATATCATTTTTGTGGTGGTTTGGTGTTCATGGACAATCGGTAGTAAATGGAGTAGTGACAGCTCTGCTTTTATCTAATCTTGATGCTAATAAAGCTATGTTAGCCTCTGGGAATCTATCATTAGAAAATGGTGCACATATTGTTACTCAACAATTTTTAGATTCATTTTTAATTCTATCTGGTTCAGGGATTACGTTTGGACTTGTAGTTGCGATGCTTTTTGCATCAAAATCTAAACAGTACCAAGCGTTAGGGAAAGTAGCAGCTTTTCCAGCAATATTTAACGTAAATGAGCCAGTTGTATTTGGATTTCCGATTGTCATGAATCCAGTTATGTTTGTACCTTTCATTCTTGTTCCTGTACTTGCAGCTGTTATAGTATATGGAGCTATTGCAACAGGTTTCATGCAGCCATTTTCAGGAGTTACATTACCTTGGAGCACCCCAGCTATTATATCAGGATTTATGGTTGGTGGATGGCAAGGAGTTATTACTCAGCTGGTGATATTAGCGATGTCTACATTAGTTTATTTCCCATTCTTTAAAGTACAGGATCGTTTAGCTTATCAGAATGAAGTATGATAATTCTAAAAAAACATTTGTGTATTATCATTAAACACACACATTTGTGCTAAAAATTAGAGAGTTAAAGTTTTTCTAGTTAAAAGCTTGAAATTTTCTAAAAAACCAGGTATTATATTTTCGAAAGAAACAAAAATATTTTCGAAAGAAAGGTGCTTATTATGGTAAATAAAGAAGTAGCAAGAACGACAATCAAGACAGAATATTTTGGTAGCCTTACTGAAAGGATGAACAAATATCGAGAAGATGTTTTAAATAAAAAACCTTATATTGATGCTGAGAGAGCGGTTCTAGCAACACGCGCTTATGATCGATATAAGGAACAACCTAATGTCCTAAAACGCGCCTATATGCTGAAAGAAATTTTGGAAAATATGACTATCTATATCGAAGAAGAATCTATGATTGCGGGAAATCAAGCTTCTTCCAATAAAGATGCTCCTATTTTTCCAGAATATACGCTAGAATTTGTTCTCAATGAGTTGGATCTTTTTGAAAAGCGTGATGGAGATGTTTTCTATATTACTGAAGAAACAAAAGAACAACTTAGAAGTATTGCTCCGTTTTGGGAAAATAATAATTTACGTGCTAGAGCTGGTGCTTTGTTACCTGAAGAAGTGTCTGTTTATATGGAAACAGGATTCTTCGGTATGGAAGGTAAGATGAATTCTGGAGATGCTCACTTAGCAGTTAACTATCAGAAACTGTTGCAATTTGGTTTAAGAGGTTTTGAAGAGCGAGCTCGTAAAGCGAAAGCAGCTCTAGATTTAACAGATCCAGCAAGTATTGATAAATATCATTTTTACGACTCTATATTTATCGTAATCGATGCTATTAAAGTATATGCAAATCGCTTTGTTGCTCTTGCTAAAAATTTATCCGAAAATGCAAATCCTAAACGTAAGAAAGAATTACTTGAGATTGCAGATATTTGCTCTAGAGTCCCATATGAACCGGCAACTACTTTTGCAGAAGCTATTCAATCAGTTTGGTTTATTCAATGTATTTTACAAATTGAATCTAATGGCCACTCTCTTTCATATGGTCGTTTTGATCAATATATGTATCCATATATGAAGGCTGATTTAGAAAGTGGTAAAGAAACAGAAGATAGCATTGTTGAACGTCTGACAAATCTTTGGATTAAGACAATTACAATTAATAAGGTTCGCAGTCAAGCACATACATTTTCTTCAGCAGGAAGTCCTTTATATCAAAATGTTACAATTGGTGGACAGACTCGAGATAAGAAGGATGCTGTTAACCCATTATCTTATTTGGTATTAAAATCAGTTGCACAAACCCATCTGCCGCAGCCTAATCTAACTGTACGTTACCATGCAGGTTTAGATGCTCGTTTCATGAATGAGTGTATTGAAGTGATGAAACTTGGTTTTGGTATGCCTGCATTTAATAATGATGAGATTATTATCCCTTCTTTTATTGCAAAAGGAGTATTGGAAGATGATGCTTATGATTACAGTGCCATTGGATGTGTTGAAACGGCAGTTCCAGGGAAATGGGGCTATCGTTGCACGGGTATGAGTTATATGAACTTCCCTAAAGTTCTACTTATCACGATGAATGATGGAATTGATCCAGCTTCGGGGAAACGGTTTGCACCAAGCTTTGGTCATTTTAAGGATATGAAGAACTTTTCTGAATTAGAAAATGCTTGGGATAAAACACTAAGATATTTGACACGAATGAGTGTTATTGTTGAAAATTCTATTGATTTATCATTGGAGCGAGAAGTTCCTGATATTCTATGTTCAGCATTGACTGATGATTGTATTGGTCGTGGAAAACACCTTAAAGAAGGTGGAGCAGTATATGATTATATATCAGGTTTGCAAGTTGGAATTGCAAATTTGTCGGATTCATTAGCTGCAATTAAAAAGTTAGTATTTGAGGAAGAACGTATAAGCCCAAGTCAACTTTGGCATGCACTAGAAACAGATTATGCTGGAGAAGAAGGTAAAGCTATTCAAGAAATGTTGATTAATGATGCACCTAAGTACGGTAACGATGATGATTATGCTGATAAATTAGTTACGGCTGCTTATGACATTTATGTTGATGAAATCGCTAAATATCCTAATACACGTTATGGAAGAGGACCTATTGGAGGAATTCGTTATTCAGGAACCTCTTCTATCTCAGCCAACGTAGGACAAGGACGTGGAACATTAGCAACTCCAGATGGTCGCAATGCAGGTACACCGCTAGCAGAGGGTTGTTCACCATCACATAATATGGATCAACACGGTCCTACATCTGTTTTAAAATCTGTTTCAAAACTACCAACAGATGAAATTGTAGGCGGGGTTCTCTTAAATCAGAAAGTAAATCCTCAAACGTTAGCCAAAGAAGAAGATAAATTAAAACTAATTGCTTTGTTACGAACATTCTTTAATCGTTTACATGGGTACCATATTCAATACAATGTTGTTTCCAGAGAGACGTTGATTGACGCTCAGAAACATCCTGAAAAACACAGAGATTTAATTGTTCGTGTTGCAGGATACTCTGCATTCTTCAATGTTCTTTCTAAGGCAACCCAAGATGATATTATAGGACGTACTGAGCATACTTTGTAAAATAAAGAGGTTCTTTTTATGGAATTTATGCTTGACACATTAAATTTAGATGAGATTAAAAAGTGGTCTGAAATTTTACCGCTATCTGGGGTAACTTCAAACCCCACTATTGCTAAAAGAGAGGGTTCGATTAATTTTTTTGAGCGAATCAAAGATGTAAGAGAATTGATTGGCTCTGCACCCTCTATTCATGTTCAGGTGATTTCTCAAGATTTTGAAGGTATCTTAAAAGATGCTCATGAAATTCGGAGACAAGCAGGAGATGATGTATTTATCAAAGTACCTGTTACTCCAGATGGATTACGTGCAATAAAGGTGTTAAAAAAAGAGGGCTACCATATTACTGCAACAGCTATTTATACAGTTATTCAGGGATTATTAGCTATTGAAGCAGGAGCGGATTACCTAGCTCCATATTATAACAGAATGGAGAATCTGAACATCGATTCAAATTCTGTCATTCGTCAATTAGCTCTTGCTATTGATAGACAGAACTCTCCTAGTAAGATTTTAGCCGCATCCTTTAAAAATGTAGCACAAGTAAATAATGCTTTAGCTGCAGGTGCGCATGCTGTTACAGCAGGAGCAGATGTTTTTGAATCAGCTTTTGCCATGCCATCTATCCAAAAGGCGGTTGACGATTTTTCTGATGATTGGTTTGTTATTCAAAATAGTCGTTCCATCTAGGTAGAGAGGAAATACATATGAGAATTTTTGCTAGCCCTTCTAGATATATTCAAGGGGAAAATGCCTTGTTTGAAAATGCCAAATCAATATTGGATTTGGGAAATCGTCCTATTCTATTATGCGATCGGTTGGTTTATGATATTGTTGGAAAACGATTTGAAGATTATCTACATAGGTATGGTTTCCATATTGTTCTAGCTCAGTTTAATGGTGAAGCTTCTGACAATGAAATCAATCGAGTTGTTGCCTTAGCTGAGAAAGAGAATTGTGATAGTATTATCGGACTTGGTGGTGGAAAGACGATTGATAGTGCAAAAGCTATTGCAGATTTGATTGAAAAGCCTGTTATTATCGCTCCAACCATTGCATCGACAGACGCACCTGTATCTGCTTTATCTGTTATTTATACAGATGAAGGTGCATTTGATCATTATCTATTTTATTCTAAAAATCCAGATTTAGTTTTGGTTGATACAAAAGTTATTTCACAAGCTCCTAAGCGTTTATTAGCGTCTGGTATTGCAGATGGTTTAGCAACTTGGGTTGAGGCGCGTGCAGTTATGCAGGCAAATGGAAAAACTATGTTAGGCCAACAACAAACGTTGGCTGGAGTTGCAATTGCAAAGAAATGTGAAGAAACGCTGTTCGCAGATGGTTTACAGGCCATGGCAGCTTGTGAAGCTAAAGTTGTGACACCAGCATTAGAAAACATTGTTGAAGCTAATACTCTATTGAGTGGTTTAGGTTTTGAAAGTGGAGGATTGGCTGCGGCGCATGCAATTCATAATGGTTTTACTGCATTGACAGGTGACATTCATCATTTAACACATGGTGAAAAAGTAGCTTATGGAACCTTGGTACAACTTTTATTGGAAAATAGACCAAAAGAAGAACTTGATAAGTATATTGAGTTTTACAAAAAACTTGGTATGCCAACAACTCTAAAAGAAATGCATTTAGATCAAGTTGGATATGATGACTTAATAAAAGTTGGTAAACAAGCAACCATGGAGGGTGAGACAATCCATCAGATGCCGTTTAAGATTTCGCCTTCAGATGTTGCACAAGCCATTATCGCTGTAGATGCATATGTAAATTCACAATAAACAATAAGGACTACTGTTTTACAAATGGTAGTCTTTTATTTATCCTCATATTGTATCCGAAGCTCTTTATAAATCAGGAAGCAATACAGGTTGTCAGCTATTTATTGTAAATACATTAATTAGTATTCTAGTCTTATCTTCGGTCTAAAATAAGTATTTTGTGCTATACGCGATAAGCTTCTTGGTTTACTCCTTGATTTTCTGCATAACAATGGGATAAAAAGTGGGAGATAGGGCAATTCATAGTCATCGAAATTAATGAAATACAGTATACAGTTTTTTCTTTTAACACATTTCAAATTCCCTCAAAAATGGTATAATAGTAACATCACAAAATTGGAGAGAGACCAT